>Ga0209061_1002565_pt1 | contig 22421 bp, 19 predicted proteins | sample Coa_R1_10_FD_187157 | JGI IMG/M metagenome (GOLD analysis project Ga0209061, IMG submission 187157) | Surface soil microbial communities from Centralia Pennsylvania, which are recovering from an underground coalmine fire - Coalmine... | ecosystem: Environmental > Terrestrial > Soil >...
CAACGACTTCGCGGATGAGGGCAAACTGGCGGCCTACTTCGGGATCGTGCCGCGGGTTGCCAATTCCAACGAGACGGAGCGGTCGGGCCGGATCACCAAACGCGGCAGCACCGTCAAGGGTTCGCTTCGCCGCGCACACCCCGCGCGCCCTTGCCGACTCCGGGCCGTTCCGAAGAACCTTTCCCCCTTTGCGGCCGGGTACGGCCGTCGGTTGGTCGGCCCCGGAGCCGCACGACAAATTTTGGAGTAGACAAACCATCATAGGAGAACCAGATGCCGTTCACACTTCCACAGCTACCGTACGCATCCGATGCACTCGAGCCGCATATCGATAAGATGACCATGGAGATTCATCACGGCAAGCACCATGGCGCTTATGTGACCAATTTGAATAAGGCCCTGGAGGCGGCGCCGAACCTGGCGAATCAAACAGTTGAAGAACTGCTGGCCAACAATTGCGCCATCGTTCCGGAGAACATCCGCACCGCCGTGCGCAACAACGGCGGCGGCCACATCAATCACAGCATGTTCTGGAAAATCATGAAACCGGGCGGGGGCGGCTCGCCGGTGGGTAATGTGGCGCAGGCGATCAACAGCACGTTCGGCGGCTTCGATTCCTTCAAGGAGAAGATGAACCAGGCAGGCGCCACCCGCTTCGGCTCCGGCTGGGCCTGGCTGGTAAAGACCGGCGGCAAGCTGGAAATCTACTCCACCGCGAACCAGGACAGCCCGGTGATGGAAGGCAAATACCCGGTGCTGGGGATCGACGTATGGGAACACGCTTATTACCTGAAGTACCAGAATCGCCGGCCTGACTATCTCGCCGCCTGGTGGAACACGGTGAACTGGGCGGAAGTGGAAGAGCGGTTTAATGCGGGGAAGTAGGAGTTAGGAGTCAGGAGACATGCCGTTTGTGTCTCGGACGGCGGCATCCGACCAAGCACTCCAGATATGGCCAAATCAAAAGGACGATTCGGAAGACGGGGGTTTCTCAAAGGAGCGGCGGCGGGGGCCGCATCGCTGGCGGGGAACCCCCTGCATGCACAGGAAACGGAAGCCCCGCGGGGTTCGCGCAATGGCACCGCCCGTCCGAACCCGGCAACGCTCGCGGCCGACACGGGCGCGCGCCCGCCACAGCCGGCCGGCCGGGTGATCGAACGCCCCGGTTCCGATTTCATGGTGGATGTGCTCAAAACGCTGAATCTCGAGTACCTCGGCTCCAACCCCGGATCCACATTCGAATCGCTGCACGAATCGATCATTAATTACGGCCAGAACCGCATGCCCGAATTCCTCACCTGCTGTCACGAAGAATCGGCTGTCGGGATGGCGCAGGGCTACGCCAAGATCGAAGGCAAGCCGATGATGGCCCTGATTCACGGCACGGTGGGATTGCAGCACGCGGCGATGGCCATCTACAACGCCTTCGCCGACCGCGCGCCGGTGTATCTGGTGGTGGGAAACCACGCGGATTCGGCGGCGCGGAGCGGGATCGAGTCCTACCACAGCGCGCAGGATATTGCGGCGCTGGTGCGCGATTTCACCAAGTGGGACGATGAGCCGGTCTCGCTTGAAGGCTTCGCCGATTCGGCGGTGCGCGCCTACCAGTTTGCCACCACGCCGCCGATGGGCCCTGTGCTGCTGGTGGCCAATCACGAGTTGCAGTCGAGCCCGGCGCCCCCGCGTGAGCCGCGCATTCCCAGGTTGACTAAGGCGGCGCCGCCTCAGGGGGACGCCGCGGCCGTGGCCGAAGCAGCGCGTTGGCTGGTGGGGGCGGAACGCCCAGCGATTGTATGCGAACGCGGCGTGCGCACCGAAGAGGGTGTGAAACTGCTGTCCGAATTGGCCGAGGCGCTGCAGGCACCGGTGAGTTCGACCGACCGGAACAGCATCCCGACACGCCATTCCATGGCCGGCAACGGAGGCCCGGGTTATCAGGCCGATGTGGTGCTGGCCCTCGAAGTCACCGACCTGTCCGGCCTGGCGCGACAGGCGCGGGCCCGCGGCGGCAAGATCATCAGTATCTCTTCGATCGATCTCTTTCATAAGAGCAACATTCAGGATTTTGGCAGGTACGCGGATGTCGATTTGGAGATTGCGGCCGACGCCGAGACCACGCTACCGGCGTTGCTGGATGCGATCCGCCGCCAGACCACGCCCGATCGCAAGCGCGCGATGGAAGATCGCGGCAAGAAAATCGCCGCCGCGCACAGAGAAGCGCACAACCGGCTGGTGGACGAGGCGGCTTACGGCTGGGATGCAAGCCCGGTGGCCCTGAGCCGCTTGTGCGCGGAGTTATGGCCGCTGATTAAAAACGAGGATTGGGCGCTGGTATCGTGGCAAGGATTTATCAGCAACTGGCCGAATCGCCTGTGGACGTTCGACAAGCTCTACCAGTACATCGGATCGCACGGAGGCGGCGGCATGGGAGGCGGACTACCCGCGGCGGTGGGCGCCGCGCTGGCCAACAAGAAGCATGGGCGCCTGTCCATCAATATTCAAACCGATGGCGACTTCAACTACGCGCCAGGAGTGCTCTGGACCGCCGCGCATCATCGCATTCCGATGCTGAACATCATGCACAATAACCGCGGCTATCACGCCGAACTGATGTTCGTGGAGCAGCAGTGCAGTTTGCACAATCGCGGCCAGGACAACGCCCATATCGGCACGAAATTGTGGGACCCCGATATTAACTACGTGAAGATTGCCGAAGGCTACGGCCTACACGCCGAAGGTCCGATCACCGACCCGAAAGATCTGGCAGGCGCTTTCCGGCGCGGGATCGAGCGTGTGAAGGCGGGTGAGCCGGCGCTGATCGACGTAGTGACGCAGCCGCGGTGAAGCGTCCCGACGGTCAAATTTCCAGCATGCCTGTGCTGTCGCCGAACTTCTCCTGATGGACGCCCAGTTTGTCGAGCAGGGCCAGCATCAGGTTCGACATCGGGGTGTGCGGCGGGAAGGTCAGGTGGCGGCCGCCCTTTAACTGTCCGGAGGCGCCGCCCGCGACCAGGATGGGCAGCGGATCGTGATCGTGCTGGTTGCCGTTGCTCATGCTGCTGCCGTAAAGCACCGCGGCATGGTCGAGCAAATTGCCATCGCCATCGGGGGTGGCACGCATCTTTTCCAGTAAGTAAGCGAGCACCTGCACGTGGTAGCGGTTGATGAGGGCGAATTTATCCATGTTGGCGCGCACGTTGGAATGGTGCGAGGCCGTGTGGAATCCGTCGCGGACGCCGCTGGCGGGATAGGTGGCGCCGCTGGTATCGCGCGCATACATCATGGTCGCGATGCGCGTAATTTCGGCGCGGTAGGCAAGCACCAGCAAATCCCACATCAGCTTGATGTGATCCTCGAAGGCTTCGGGAATGCCCACGGGCGCTTCGGGAACATTCAATTCATTGGCGGACTGTTGGGCGGCTTTCTGAATGCGCCGCTCGATTTCGCGGATATCGTCCAGATATTCGGCCAAGCGCACGCGGTCGCCGGGATCGAGCGTGCTTTCGAGGCGGGCCACCTTATCGGCCACCGAATCGAGAATGCTGCCGTCCTGCCGCTTGCGCTTGAGGCGCAGCGCCGTGTTCGCGCCATCGCCGAACAGCCGCTCAAAGACCACCTGGGGGCTGTTCTCCATGGGCAGCGGCAGGGTCGCGGTTCGCCAGGAGATGGTGTTGTAATACGCGCAGCCGTAGCCGGAGCCGCAATTCAAACCGACTTCTTCAATGGCCAGCTCGATGGAGGGCAGCGGCGTATCCTGCCCGATGTGTCCGGCTAACAACTGATCGAGGGTCATGCCGGCGTGCACGGAGCCTTTCTCCGGGTGCGCTCCGCTCAGGAACACGGCGGCCGAGCGCGCGTGATCCGCGCCGGCATCGGAGCCGATGCCGCCGGCCAATGGATGGGCGAGATTGCTGAAGACGTTCACACGGTCGCGCAGTTTTTCGAGAGGCTTCAGGCTCTCGGAAAACGCGAAGCCCGCCCCTTCCTGCGCGGGTGTCCACTTGTCCATGGTTGCGCCATGCGGCACATAGATACCCAGGAAACGGCTCTTGGGGGCCGCCGCGGTCTTGCCGAGCGGCGTCTGCGCGGGCACCATGGAATCGAGCAAGGGCAAGGCAATGGCAGCGCCGGCGCCGCGGAGCAGCGTGCGGCGGGATAGATGTTTGCGGGTGAGAAACGTCATTGGGATGGGGCCTCCAGACCGCTCCCTGACGGTCGCGGCTCGGATTGTTTGTTCAACGGCTCAGACTGCTTGAACTGAAAGGGCGCACTCTTTACAATGCCGAGGACGAGATCGGAGAACCGGTACCGGTTAGGGGCCGCATCGCGCATGATGGCGCGCACCACCGGCATATCGTAGTATTTCGTTTCGCGGCCGATTCCGTACATCAGCAGCTTTTCGGTCAGCGTGCCGACGAATGCTTCGGGACGGCCGAGCAGGGCTTTGCGCAAACTGGCCGGCCCATCGAGCGGCGTGCCATCCACCAACTGGCCGGAGGCATCGATAGGGAAGCCGGAATCGACCGTGCGCCAGCGGCCGATAGCATCGAAATTCTCGAGCGACAGCCCGATCGGGTCCATAATCTTGTGGCAGCCGGCGCACACGGGGTTGGCGCGATGCGCTTCCATGCGCTCGCGCACGGACGCGGCGGCCGCCCCCGCGGTATTTTCCTTGAGGGGCGGCACATTCGGCGGCGGCAACGGCGGCGGGCTGCCCAGCAGGTTTTCGAGAATCCATTTGCCGCGCTGCACGGGCGATGTACGGTTGGCATTGGACGTTACCAGGAGCATGCTTCCCTGTCCGAGCAGGCCGCGGCGCGCGTCGTTGGGAACCGGCACGCGCCGGAAGTCGGGGCCGTAGACGTTCGGAATGCCGTAATTCTTCGCCAGCCGTTCGTTGACGAACGTATAATCGGCATCGAGCAGGTCCAATACGGACCGGTCTTCGTGTACGATGCTGGCAAACAGCATTTCGGTTTCTTTCTGGAATGCCTGGCGCAAATTGTCGTCGAAATCGGGAAACTCGCGGGCATCGGGATTGGCGCTCTTGAGGTCGCGAAGATAAAGCCACTGGCCGGCGAAATTGGCGACGATGGCGGCGGCGCGCGGATCGGCCAGCATGCGCCGCGTTTGTTGCGCGAGAATGGCGGGCTCGTGCAGCTTGCCCTGAATGGCCAGATTCAACAACTCGTCGTCGGGAATGCTCGACCAGAGGAAGAAGGAAAGGCGCGAGGCGAGTTCGGTATCGGCGATGCGATAGGGCGTATCCGGCGCAATGCCGGCGGGCGGCGGTTCGAACCGGAAGACGAATTCCGGGTCGGCCAGAATGCGGCGGAGCGCCATTTCGATCCCCGCCTCGAAGCTACCGGTCGCGGTGCGTTCGCGCTGGTAGAAGCCGAGGAGCGTTTCGAGATCGCTATCGTTCGGAGCGCGGCGGAACCCGCGGCGCACCAGGCTGGAAATGATTTGCCGGGCGCACGGAATCTCCTCGGCGGCCGTGCCGGGATGGCACACAAAGATGCGCCGGCGGCTGGGAGTATCGCCGGGGCCGGTCGCTTTGTAGGGTCCGGTAATATCGACTCGCGCCAGGTGCGGCACCGTTGTATAGCCGTACTGCATGCCGATATTGGGATCGTTGGTGCTGTTCATCGGCCGATGCACGAGGTCTTCAATCGCCGCGTAGCTTTTCTGGAGGAAAGCGACGCCGAGCGTTTGCGGGCCGGCTTTGGCCTGGATGCGGAATTCCAGGTGAATATCCGGAGTCATTTTGACGCGCTCCTCGGCGGGATCGGAGAGCGGCTCGAGCGGAATGGGCGAACCGGGCTTTTCGCGCATGAAGAACATGGGCACTTCGTCGAGCTTGTACAACTTGATACGCCGGCCGTTCAGAGCGACTTCCAACTCCTGGCCTTCGGCCCCCTCGCCGAATACCTGGCCAAAGCTGAGCTTGGTAAGCGAAAGCTTGATGGCATACTCGCCATCCAGAGGGAAATCGTGATGAATGATGGCGCCGCCGCGTGTTCCGAGCGGCTGGCCATCGAGCGTTCCGGTCTGCGTCAGATCGCCCTTGACGGTGTAGGTTACATCGGTAGGCGCGGTCTCCGGGTCGCCGACCGCCAGCCGGCTGATCTTGGCCGCCGCGGAGACGTAGCGTTCGAGCAGCGCCGGAGAAACACCCAGAACGTCAGCGATATTGTCAAAACCGTTGGAGGAATCGTCGGCGGGGAGCAGCGTGGCGGGGTCCACTTGCACGCCCAGCAAATCGCGAATGGCGTTGGCGTACTCAGCGCGATTCATGCGGTGGAGCGGCGTCCGGCCGGGGTTCGGGTGCGCGGCGGCGGCGCGATCGAGCGAATCTTCGAGGGCGCCGGCAAAGGCGTCCAGGGTTTTGCGATCGGGCCGGCGGGCGCCGGCCGGCGGCATCATGCCGGCGCGGAGCTTGCGCACCACCTTCTCCCAGGTTTCGGCGTCGCGGCCGGGATGTTCCAGGTCCAGTTTGTCCAGCGCCAAGCCGCCCGTATGCAGCTTTTGATTGTGGCAGACGATGCAGTATCGATTGAGCAACGCCTGAGGGGCGAGACCCTGGCCCGAGGCGGACCACACAGCCGCTGCCGCCAGAGCAAGCACAGATCGTAAGGCGCGGCGCTGCATTACCGGGATACCGCCGTGGTGGCTTCCGCGTTGCCCAGCAGTTGCTTCAGCAGCGCGATGGCCTTCGGCTTGGCTTCGGGAGGCCGGATCGCCAAAAAGATTCCCTGCGCGAAAATCATCGGCGTGCGACCGGCAATATCTTTCACGTCCAGTTTGGCGCCGCGATCGGCCAGGATCTGAATGATGGAGACCCACCCGCGATTGGCCGCGCCGTGCATAGCGGTCAAGCCGAGCGAGTTGGCGGCGTTCACGTCCGCTCCGCGATCGAGACACAGCTTGACGGCCTCCACGTACTCCTCTTCGCTGTGACTGAAGGTCTGGCCGGGAATCCAGTTGATGCCCGAGGCAGCCATGAGCGCCGTGGTCCCCTGCGCGGTTTTGATATTCGGGTCCGCGCCGTTTGCGAGCAGCAATCGCATCACCTCGATATCGCCGGAAAGAGCGGCACGGATGAACGGCGTTTGGCCGTCAAAGTTCACCCAGGATCCATCGAACTGCATCAGGCCGTGCACGGGTACCGTATCGGTTCTGAGGTTCGGATCGGCCCCCTTTTTGAGCAGGGCTTTGATGAGGTCCATAGGGTCGCGCCCGTCGGTAGGAAGATCGCCGTACTTTTCGTGATTGAAGTTGCGCAGATCGATGGCGGCAAACAAGGCGGCGCGACGATAATCGTCGGCGGCGTTCGGATCGGCGCCGCGTTCGAGCAACTCGCTCGCCAGCCCCACCTGCCCGTTGAGCAAAGCAATCAGTAACGGCGAGGTGTGATTGCCCGAGGATCGATTGATATCGGCTCCGCGGTCGAGCAGCAGGCGGGCCATCTCGGAGTTGCCGTCGCGCACCGCAAACAGCAGCGGCGTCATGCCGCCATCGGCGGTGGGCAAGGCGCGCTGCCGGACGATACCGGTTCCGAAGGCCGCGCCGGGGCGCGCCGGCACATACTCTCCCTTAGGCATGGTTACTTTGGTGCGCGCGTCGATTGCAGCGCCGCGGGATAGTAGCAGCTTCACCACGGCGGGATGGTTTTCGAGCACGGCCCACATGAGCGCGGTCTGCTGGCGCGCGGTTTCCCGGGCGTTGACATTGGCGCCGCGGTCGAGCAGCAATTCGACCGCATCCGCATTACCGGTTCGGGCGGCCGTCATCAGCGCGGTTTCTCCGCCCGGATGGGCGCTGTTCGCATCGGCCCCGGCGTCCAACAGTAAACGGAGCATGGCGGCATTTCCATTCATGGCGGCGAGGGCGATGGGAGTGATGCCGTAGCGGTTAACGGCGTTGACATCGGCGCCGCCCTCAATGAGGGCTTTGGCCGTTTTGAGATCGTTGCCGCGCACCGCCCAGTGCAACGCCGTGGTTCCATCGGGATCGGCGCCGGCCGCCAAGGCCGCGCCGGCACATCCCAGCCAGGCAATCAGAAGCCCAACCGCGATTTGGCGCAAGTTCCCCTCCGAACGCGGTTTCGCCTTTGGGCGAAACGGTTTCCTTATTCGACCATTCCCGCGAGTCAACGTCAAGCCTTTGATTTGTCCCGCCTGGCGGTGGATAATGGCTACCTATGCGACACCGTCCGCCGCGACACCGCGCGCCCAGCTACCAGGCTTGCCTGAGCGCGGCAGTGGCTGTAGCGATCGGGTTGTTTCTGTTTTTCGCCGATGCGCAGCCGCGCGCGGGCCAAGCCGGCAAAGCGCCGCCGAAAGGGGCTATAGAAGGCCGGCTGACCTGGTTCGACCGGCAGGGCAAAATAGTGGGCACCACCGGCGAACCCGGGATCTATCGGACCTTGACGATCTCGCCCGATGGCAAGCGGGTGGCGGTGGAACGGAACGATCCGCGGACGCAGAATCGCGATATCTGGGTATTCGACAGCGCGGGCGGCAACGCGATCCGGTTGACGTCCGATCCGGGATGGGATGCCTTCCCGACCTGGTCGGCCGATGGCAGCCGGATCGTGTTCACCTCGAACCGCAGCGGCGTGTACAACCTCTACGAGAAGTCCGCGACGGGCGCGGGAAGCGAGCAGTTGCTTTACGCATCGATGGAAGGAAAGGGACCCACCAGTTGGTCGCCGGACGGAAAGTATCTGATCTACTACAGCCTCGGCCAGCCTACACACTTGCGTCTGCTGGCGGCCTCAGGCCCGCCGGACCGGCAACCGGAGCCGCTGGTCGATCCGCAATTTAGCAGCATCACGGGGAGGTTTTCTCCCGATGGGCGCTGGATCGCGTATACCTCGAACGAATCCGGCGCGAACGAAGTTTCGGTGCGGCCGTTCGATGGGGCTACGGGAAAGACCGGCGCTCCGCTGGTGGTAACTCACGGAGGAGGGCGCACGCCGCTGTGGCGTGGAGACGGCAAAGAACTCTTCTATTTCGATGGCGAGGGCAATGTGACCGCGCTCGAAGTAGACGCGGGCGAAACGTTTCGCGCGGGAACTCCGCAGCGCCTCTTCAAAGCGCCCGCCGGCGTGGTGTTCTGGGACGCGGCTCCGGACGGCATGCGTTTCCTGATGCCGGTTGCCGGCTCTTGAGCGATTGGGCGCGGGCCGCTGAACAAAACCGGCACGGACCCCGCCACCGACGCCTACGACACGATCGATTGGCTGGTGAAAAACACTCCGGAATCGAACGGGCGCGTGGGCATGATCGGTTCTTCTTACGAGGGCTTCACGGCGGTCATGGCGCTCGAACCGCATCCGGCGCTCAAAGTGGCCGCGCTTGAAAGCGCAACGGTGGAAGGCTGGATGGATTACATCAAGGCGACGCAGACGATTTATCGCTCGGTGGGACCGCGCCAGCGCTGTATGGTTGCCGGCGGCCGAGCCGCGCCCGTAGGCCAGGGCGATTGAGGGCGGGAAAGCAGCGCGTGCCGGCCGGCATTGGGTGAGCGTTCCGGCGGGCATGTGGTTGGAATCGCGTTCGCATATAATTAGGTGCACCCGAAAGGAGGCCAAGGATGCAACGATTTTGCCTGGCATGCGCGATATTGGCATCGATCTGCTGTGCCCAGGAAGGGCCGTACAAGGTGGAAAAAACGGTAAGGGCCGGCGGCGAGGGCGGTTTCGATTACGTGACGGCGGACGCGGCGGGGCGGCGGCTCTATGTCGGGCGCAGCGGGAATCCCGGCAGGGTGGTGGTGTTCAACCTGGATACGCTGGAGAAAGTTGGCGAGGTCCCCAATACGTTTCGCGTGCATGGCGCGACGGTTTCCCCGAAGTCGCATCACGGATTTGCCAGCAGCAATCCCGTGGTGATGTTCGACAGCAACACGCTCCAAACGATCAAGACCATCGACGTGAAGGGCAACCCCGACGGATATCTGTACGACCCATTCAACGATCGCGTGTATATCTTCAGCCACCAGAAGCCGCATGCCACGATTATCGATGCGGCGGAGGGCACGGTTGTGGGCACGATTGACGATCTGGGCGGCGCGCCGGAACAGGCGGTAACCGACGAAAAAGGCACGCTCTACGTGGATATCGAGGACGCGCACGAGATCGCCGTGGTGGATGCCAAAACACTGGCCGTGAAGACGCATTACGACCTGGGGGACAAGGGCGACGGCTGCGCCGGTTTGGCGCTGGACGCGAAGAACCGGATTCTGTTCGCGGCCTGCCGGAACCCGCAGAACATGGTGATTCTGAGCGCCAGGGACGGCAAGATCCTGAATGTTCTTCCATTGGCTGGGGCGAGCGATGGCGCGGTGTTCAACCCCCGGACGATGGAAGCATTCAGCTCGCATGGCAATGGCACTTTGACGATCGTCAAAGAAAACAGCCCCACCAACTTCGAAGTGGAACAGAATCTGAAGACGATGACGGGGGCGAAAACGCTGACACTCGACAGCAAAACGGGCCGGATTGTGCTGATCGCCGCGGAATACGAGCAACCTCCGGCGGACGCCCAGCCGCCGGAACAGAAAAAAGGCGGCCGTGGATTTGCGTTCCGCCGGATGGTGCCGGATTCGTTTACGATCCTGGTAGCCGGGAAGTAATCGCCGTCAGTAGCCTGCCTGCTTGTCCACCACATTGAGCAGGGGCTCCCCATTGCGGAAGCGCTGGTATTGCGCCACAAAAAACCGCATGGCGTCATCGAGCCAGGTGGCCGTGTGGTCGGCGCAATGCGGCGACAGGAGCACGTTGTCGAGGTAGTACAATGGGTGGCCTTGGGGAAGGGGTTCACAGTCAAATACATCCAGCGCCGCGCCCTTGATGCGCCGCCCGGAAAGGGCGGCTACCAACGCGGATTCCTGGATGACCGGCCCGCGGCCGACATTGATCACGACCGCTTCGGGCTTCATGGCGGCGAATTCGGCTTCGCCAATGAGGCCGCGGGTTTCGGCGGTCAAGGGCGCCGCTACGGCGATGTAATCGCATTGTTCGATCATGCGGAGGCGATCGGCCGGGGCGAAGATCCGCTCGACCAGTCCATCAGCGCCGGCGGCGCCGCGCCGGTTCATTGCCAGAACGCGCATGCCAATGGCGCGGGCGCGACCGGCAATGGCGCGCCCGATATCGCCGTAACCGATAATCCCCAGCGTCTGGCCCGCGATTTCGGCAACGGTGAACGGTTCCCATGTATTCCGCGCCTGCGCGTGAATGAGCCGGCGAAAATCCTTGGCGAAATACAGGATCGCGCCCAGCACCCACTCGCCCAGCGAGGGGCTGAAAATCCCGCTGCCATTGGTCAGCACGGCGGGGCTGGCGACCAGTTCCGGAAAGAGCAGATTGTCCACGCCGGCCGCGCGCGTGTGAATCCAGCGGACGCGCGGCGCCATGGCCAGCACATGGCGCAACAAATCGCGGGAGAACGCCCAACTGAAAATGGCCGTGGCTTCGGGCGCCGCGTTTTCGAAGGCTTCGGGCCGCATCCCCACGGCGATGCCCGTCTCCGGCGGCAATTGCTCCAGGCGCGCCAGGCGCGGCTCGGTGGGATCGGCGAGCACCAGAATGGTGTCATGGACCATCAGGAGAAAGCTACCACATGTTAGAACTTTCGCTCGAAGTGCTCCGCGTAGTAGAAGACGCCGCGATTGCATCCGCGCGAACCATGGGAATGGGAGACGCCAACACGTCCGACCAGGCGGCAGTGGAATCGATGCGCCGCTGCCTGGATACCATTCCGATTGACGGGACGATCGTGATTGGAGAAGGCGAACGCGACAGCGCCCCGATGCTGTTCATCGGCGAAAAAGTGGGAGCCGCTAACAATTCGATGGACCCGATCTTGGTGGATATCGCGGTCGATCCGCTGGAAGGCACGAACCTGTGCGCCACCGGCGGAGCCGGAGCCATTACGGTGCTGGCCGCCTCCGAGCCCGGGGGCCTGCTGCACGCGCCGGATTGCTACATGGAAAAGATCATCGTGGGGCCGGCGTGCAAAGGCGCCGTGGATCTGGACGCGCCCGTGCGGCAGAACCTGAAGGCGATTGCGCGCCGCCTGCAGCGCGGCGTGGACGACCTGGTGGTGGTGGTGCTCGACCGACCGCGCCATCAGCAACTCATTAACGATATCCGCGAAGCCGGAGCGCGCATCCGGCTCATCTCGGATGGCGACCTTTCCGCCGGTATCGCGGCCGCCGTGGCCGGGACGGGCGTACATGCCGTGATGGGATCGGGCGGCGCTCCCGAGGGCGTGCTTACGGCCGCGGCGCTGCGCTGCCTCAACGGCGAGATCCTGGCGCGCCTGGTGATTCGGGACGACGCGCAGAAAGAGCGCATGCAGCAGATGGGCATCCGCGACGTGAGGAAGGTGTACGACACCTCGGAGCTGGCGCCGGGACGCAGCCTGATCTTCGCGGCCTGCGGCGTCACGGATGGAAATTTGCTGCAAGGTGTGCGCTTCTCTTCCGACGGCGCCCACACCCATGCGGTGGTGATGACGTCTCATCCGGCGCGCGTGCGGTTTATCGAGACGACGCATTTGGATAACCGGCCGGATGTGAAGGTGCGGTTCCGCTAGACACCGCGCAGAAATTCTTCGGCGGCCTGCCCGGCCGGCCTATGCTTGCCATCCACCTCGAAATTGAGGCGGCGCATGGCTTCGTCCGGGAGCTTGCCGGAAAGCTGCTCAAGCGCGGCGCGCAGCGGCGGGTAGCGGGCGAGCGCCGATTGCCGCACTACCACGGCGCATTGATAGGGCGGGAAGTAATGGCGGTCGTCCTCCAGGGCCAGAACCGGGAGAGCGGAAATGAGGCCGTCGGTGGAATTGGCGGCGATCAGATCCACCTGGCGGTTTTCGAGCGCCGAATAGAGGAGGCCCAAATCCATGGTGGCGGGCTGGCCGGCCAGACGCAGGCCATAGGTCTTCAGCAGACCATCGAGGCCATCGGGCCGCTGGGCGAATTCGTAGCCCATGCCCAGGCGCCAGGGGTGGGCCTTGGCGGCGGCGGTGAGTGTGGCGACGCCCGCATCGCGCCGCACGACCATCGCGAACGTGTTATTGAAGCCGAGTGGGGAGAGCCATTCCAACTGCCAGCGCCGGCGGTATTCGCGGCGCACCGTATCGAACACGGCTTGGGCGTCGCGCATCTTTGCATCAGGCAACGCCGGCCGCTTCAGCACTTCGGCGAGCGCCGTGCCGGTGTACTCCGGATAGAGATCGAGCGAGCCGTGGAGGAGCGCTTCATGAGCGAGCATGGTGCCGCCCAGGTTCAGCTTACGGTCAACAGACACGCCCAGCCGCCGCTCGATCTGCCGGGCCAGAATTTCTCCCAGCAGCACCTGCTCGGTGAAATTCTTCGAGCCGACCACCAGGTTCTTGCGGCTGCCGCAGGAGGCCAACATCAGGCTTAAGCCGGCGATAAACGTTTTTCGATCCATTCCAGCCCTTCGTCGGCCAGCAGCGCCATGATGGCCGCCGGCACCGCGCCCGCGAGGATGGTTGCCGTATCCACGGTAGCAATGCCGCGAAAAATGAAGACGCCCAGCCCGCCCGCGCCGATAGCCGCGGCAATGGTGGCGGTTCCAATCGTAGTTACGGTCGCGATGCGCAGCCCGGCGAGGATGGCAGGAACGGCGAGGGGCAGTTCGACTTGCCACAAGATTTGCCGCCCCGTCATGCCCATGGCCACGGCCGATTCGCGAACCGCCGGGTCCACGCCCAAAATCCCCACCAGCGTATTGCGCAAGATGGGCAGCAGCGCGTACAGGCAAAGCGCGACGATGGCCGTATGCCGGCCGATGCCACCGATGAACGGCAGCGGCAGCAGAAACCCGAACAGCGCGAGGCTGGGGATGGTTTGCAACACGCTCGCCAGGCCCAGCATGGCGCGCCGCATTCCGGCGCGGCGCGTGAGCGCGATGGCGCCGGGAATCGCCACCGCGCCGGCCACGCCCAGGGAGATCAGCACCAGCCAGAGATGTTCGAGCGTGAGGGAGACGATTTCGGAGGCGAGGCGCGAGTTCATTTCAACGGCTCAATCGAAATTCCACTCTTGTTCGAGACTTGCCAGGAAGGCGCGCGCCTCCCCGGCGCGCGCGCCCAGGAACTCCGCGGGCGAGGCCACCACATCGATTGCGCCATCCTTGAGCAATACAATGCGCGTGGCCAGCATGAGGGCCTCGCGAACATCGTGGGTGACAAACAGCGTGGCTTTGGCTGTCGCCGACGCGGTCCCTTTCTGTAAAGCGGCGAACTGTTTTTGCAGTTCGTAGCGCGTGATGGGGTCGAGCGCGGCGAAAGGCTCATCGAGAAGCAGCAGCGGGGGGTCCGCCGCCAGCGCGCGCGCAATCCCTACCCGCTGTTTCTGGCCGCCGGAAAGCTCGCGTGGATAACGCCGGGCGAACTGGGCGGGCGGGAGGCCAACGGTTTCGAGCAGCAGATCGACGCGCTGTTCGATATCGGCAGCCGCCAAGCCTTCCAGTTTCGGGACTAATCCCACGTTGGCCGCGACGGTCCAATGGGGAAACAGGCCGGCATCCTGAATCACGTAGCCGATGCGACGGCGCAATTGGATCAAATTCCACTGGGAAACCGGCTGGCCCTCGAAGCGAATTTCGCCGGCGGCGGGTGTGAGCAGACCATTCACGCATTTGAGTAGGGTGGTTTTGCCGCAGCCGCTGCGGCCCAGCAGGACCACGGTCTCGCCCGCGCGCACGTCCAGGCTGATGCCGCGCAGAATCGAGCGATCCCCGATGCGATACGAGAGATCGCGAATTTCCAGCACGGAGCGGATTTCCAGCGCGGAGCGATCGCTGCCACCGGCGGGCATGTGGCTATTGTGGCACGGCCGGTGTGCCACAATCCGAATTGTGGGAGCCGCGTTGTGGGAGCGGCGTGTGAGAGCGGGGTGTGAGAGCAACCCAGTGGGCACAAGCGATAGCGAACTGATCCAGATCGTGGATAGCGCCATGGCGGAAGCCGCGCGGCGCAGCGGGTCCTGGCTGGCCTGCCGCCCGGGTTGTTGCGAGTGCTGCATCGGCCCTTTCCCGATTACGCCGCTCGATGCGATCCGCTTGCAGGAAGGCTTACGGGACCTGGATGCCCGCGACCCAGGGCGCGCCGAAAGCGTCCGCCGCCGGGCGCTAGCCGCGGCGGAGCGGATGCGGCGCGAATATCCGGACGACCCGGTGGGCAAGGTGCTGGCGATCGAGGAAGCCGCGGCCGATGAGCCGTGCCCCGCGCTCGATCCGGTTACCCGCACCTGCGATCTCTACGCCGCGCGGCCCATCACGTGCCGCACGTTCGGCCCCGCCGTGCGCTTCGGCGCCGAATCCGTGGCGGTTTGCGAATTGTGCTACCGCGGCGCGACCGACGTCCAGATTGCGAGCTGCGAAGTGGCCGTCGATCCCGAGGACCTGGAAGGAGAACTGCTGCGCGACCTGGCCGCCCGCGGCGTGGCGGGCGAAACGATTGTGGCGTTTGCGCTGGTTGCGGCATCATAAATCCGCATATGAAAGCTTACGTTTTGAATGAACCCGGAAAAGGGCCCGGCGGGTGGGAGCTGGTGGACCGCCCGACCCCGGTGGCCGGGCCGGAAGAAGCCATTGTGGCGGTGCGGGCGGTCTCGCTGAACTACCGCGACCTGATGATCGCCCGCGGCCAATATTTCCGCGGCATCCGCCCGGGCGTCATTCCCACTTCCGACGGCGCGGGCGAAGTGATCGCGGTGGGCGGCATGGTCACGAAAGTGAAACCGGGCGATCGCGTGATGAACGCTTTCTTCCCAAGCTGGGAATCGGGGCCGATTTATCCGGGCGCGATCCGGCTGAATTTGGGCGCGGCGAATCTGGATGGCATGCTGGCAGAGAAAGTCGCCTTTCCTGCATCGGCGCTGGTGCGGATTCCCGATTACCTTTCCTATGAAGAGGCCGCCACGTTGCCATGCGCGGGCGTGACGGCGTGGAACGCACTTTTTGAAAGCTCGACGCCGCTCGCCGCCGGATCGACCGTGCTCACTCTGGGCACGGGAGGGGTTTCCATTTTCGCCTTCCAGTTCGCCAAAGCCGCCGGGCTGCGCGTAATCGGCACTTCCAGCGGCGAGGCGAAATTGCAGCGCATGCGCTCGCTGGGCTTTCTGCACGCGATCAATTACAAAATTCATTACGCCTGGCACGAGGAAGTGCGCAGGCTCACCGCCGGGCTGGGCGTGGATCACGCGGTGGAAGTCGTAGGCAGCACGCTGCCGCAGACTTTGCGCGCGACACGCATGGGCGGGGTGGTGAGCTTCATCGGCGGCCTGGGCGGGTTTTCGCAGCAGGTGAGCCTGGAGGCGCTTTTGCAATCGGGCGCGCGCGTGCAGCCGATTGTGGTTGGCTCGGTCGCGATGTTCGAAAACATGAACCGGGCGATGGAAGCCCACCGGATCGTGCCCGTGATCGACGAAATCTTCCCCTTCGCTCGCGCCAACGAAGCGCTGGCGAAGCTCGAAAGCGGCACGCATTTCGGAAAGATTGTGATTCGGCTCTGATGCCCGTTGACGAAACACACGATCCGGCGCTCGAGAGCTGGGTGGATTCGGCCAACGATCCGGCTTCCGATTTTCCCATTCAGAATCTGCCCTACTGCCGGTTTCGGGATGAGAGCACGGGTGGCCCGCGCGCGGGCGTGCGCATTGGCGATCAAATTCTGGATATCACCGCCGCTTTTTCGATCGGATCGGCGGAGTCGATCATGGCGATGCCGCGCGCCGCGCGGATCGACCTAAGGCGGCGCGCCAGCGCGCTGCTGGCGCGTAACGCGCGGCCCGCGCCCGAGTTGCTGAGGCCGGCGGGCGAGGCTGAGTTGCTGCTCCCCTGCGCCATCGGCGACTATACCGATTTCTTTGCATCGCTCGATCACGCCACGAATGTCGGCTGCTTGTTCCGGCCGGGCAATCCTTTGCAGCCGAATTACAAATGGCTACCGGTGGCCTATCACGGGCGCGCTTCCTCGATCGTGCTCAGCGGCACTACGATTCGCCGCCCGCGGGGGCAGATCGCGAATAGACGCGAAGGGCCTCCGGTCTTCGCTCCCACCCGCCGCCTGGACTATGAAATGGAACTTGGCGCATTTATCGGTCCGGGCAATCCGATGGGAACGGCGATTCCGGTTCGCGAAGCGGCGGACCATGTGGTGGGCGTGTGCCTGCTTAACGACTGGTCCGCGCGCGATATCCAGACCTGGGAATACCAGCCGCTCGGCCCGTTTCTAGCGAAGAGTTTCGCTACTTCGATATCGCCATGGGTTGTGACGCTCGAGGCCTTGGAGCCGTTCCGCACGGAGCCCCGGCCGCGGGCTGCTTCGGACCCGCCGCCGTTGCCGTATTTGCGCAACCCCGGCAAGGACGCATTCGCGATCACCGTAGAAGTCTGGCTGCGCTCGCCCGGCATGCGCGAGCCGATGCTGGTAAGCCGCGGCAACTTCGGTTCGATGTACTGGACGTTTGCGCAGATGGTGGCGCACCACACCTCGAACGGCTGCCCGCTGCGGGCGGGAGATCTGATCGGCAGCGGCACCATCTCCGGACCGGAAAAACAGAACCGCGGCTGTCTGCTGGAGATGACCCGCGGCGGCGCGGAGCCGCTGCGCCTCCCCAGCGGCGAAACCCGCACGTTTCTGGAAGACGGCGACGAAGTGATCCTGCGGGGATACTGCGAAGCGCCGGGTTTCCGGCGCATCGGTTTGGGCGAATGCCGGGGGACGGTTGGGCACACATAGGGTCCGGCGGCCGTGCTATGGTGTGGCACGTGAGAGTCGGCGTATTCACTTCTGTTCTGCACCGCTTATCGCTCGATGAGGCGCTGAAGAAGCTGCGCCAGATGGGCATCAATACCGTGGAACTCGGAACCGGGAATTACCCTGGCGATCCGCATTGCAAGCTGTCGATGCTCGACAACCCGCAAGCGCTGGCCGATTTCCGCAAAAAGCTCAGCGATGAGGGCTTCACGATCAGCGCCCTGAGCAGCCACGGCAACCCGCTGCATCCGGACCGCGCCCGCGCGGCGCACGATTGCGACGTCAGCCGCCGCACCGTCCGGCTGGCAGAAAAACTCGGCGTGCCGGTGGCGATCGATTTCAGCGGCTGCCCGGGCGATTCGCCCAATTCCAAATGGCCGAACTGGGTGACGTGTCCCTGGCCGCCGGATTATCTGGAAATCTTGAAGTGGCAATGGGAGGAGGTAGTGGCTCCGTACTGGATCGAGCAGGCGAAATTCGCCGCCGATCACGGGGTCAAGATCGCTATTGAGATGCATCCGGGCTTCGTCGTGTTCAGCCCGGAAACGCTGTTGAAGCTGCGCTCGATCGCCGGCCCCACGATCGGCTGCAACCTCGATCCAAGCCATATGTTCTGGCAGGGCATCGATCCGATCGCCGCCGTGCGCGCGCTGGGCGACGCGATCTTCCACGTTCACGCCAAAGACACGCAGATCTACGCGGAGAACCTGCCGCTGACGGGCGTGCTGGACACCAAGAACTACACCGACGAGCGGCGGCGCGCGTGGCTGTTTCGTACCTGCGGCTACGGCCACGGCGAACAATGGTGGCGCGAGTTCGCTTCCACGCTGCGCATGTTCGGGTACGATTACGCGCTCTCGATCGAGCATGAAGACAGCCTGCTTTCCGCGGAAGAAGGCCTGCGCAAAGCCGCGGAGTTTCTGAATGGAATCGTGATGAAGGAGCCGGCGAGCGCGCCGTGGTGGGCGTGAAAGCGCGGAACGCGCGCCGATTCGCTACGAGGCGGATGCGCTCGTGATTGTATCGTGATACGATATAAATGTGCCGGCCGCCAAGGACCTGACACTCGAAGAGTACCGCAACCTGGCGGAACTGCGCCGACAGATCCGCAGATTTCTGCATTTCAGCGAATCGGTTGCCAAAGAACACGGCCTGGAGCCGCAGCAGCACCAGCTTTTGCTGGCAGTCCAAGGATTGCCGGAAGGGGTGCGGCCCACGATCCGCGAAATTGCCGGCCGCCTGTTTCTGCAACATCACAGCACGGTGGAACTGGCGAATCGCCTGGAGAGCACGGGCGCGATTGCCCGCGAATCCAGCCCGGAAGATAAGCGCGAAGTGTGGATCCGGCTGACGCCGCGCGGCCGAACATTGCTGCACAGACTGGCTGTCGCGCATCGCACCGAGATGGAGAAATCGGGGCCGGAACTGGCGCGCGCCTTACAGTCGGTTCTGCGGCACGCGCGGAGGCACGCCGCATGAAGAGCGCCGCCGGTTCGCGCGACAATTCGCAGAAGCTGGGCGACTTCACCACCACGGCGCGGGTGCTTCCGATTTCGGTGCTCGCCATTCTGATTGGCGCGATCGCGACCTATGTCGCATGGGCGCTGTTGCGGCTCATCGGCCTTTTTACCAACCTCTTCTATTACGGCCGCTGGAACACGAGCTTTGTTTCGCCCGCCAACAACCACCTGGGTTGGTTCGCGGTGCTTGTGCCGGTGGCGGGCGGGCTGATTGTCGGACTGATGGCCCGGTACGGCTCGGAACGGATTCGCGGCCACGGCATTCCGGAAGCGCTCGAATCGATTCTGCTCAACGGCAGCAAAGTGCAGCCGCGGCTGGCGATTCTCAAGCCGGTTTCAGCGGCAATCGCCATCGGATCGGGCGGCCCGTTTGGCGCCGAAGGCCCCATCATCATGACGGGGGGCGCGTTCGGTTCGGTAATTTCCCAGCTATTCCGGCTGAGCGCGGCCGAACGTAAAACGCTGCTGGTGGCGGGGGCGGCCGCCGGAATGTCGGCCACATTCGCGGCGCCGGTGGCGGCTGTGCTGCTCGCGGTGGAGCTGATGCTATACGAGTGGAAGCCGCGCAGCGCAATTCCAGTGGCACTTGCCAGCGCCACGGCGGGCGCGATGCGGCGGTATGTTCTCGGCCTTGGCCCGATTTTTCCGGTGCCGCAGCATGCCCTCTACATCGGGCCTGGGGGGCTGATGGGTTGCCTGGTGGTGGGGCTTTTGGCAGGGTGTCTTTCCGCGCTGCTGACGCTCGGAGTCTATGGCACCGAGGACCTATTCAGCAAATTGCCCATTCATTGGATGTGGTGGCCGGCCATTGGCGGTGTAGCCGTGGGCTTGGGCGGCCTGATCTTCCCGCAGGCGCTGGGGGTCGGCTACGACACGATCGGCAGACTGCTTCAGGGCGACGTGCCGCGGACGGTCATAGCCGGAGTCCTGCTGGTCAAGTCCGCAATCTGGGTAATCTCGCTGGGCTCGGGCACCTCGGGCGGCGTGCTCGCGCCATTGCTCATGATGGGCGCCGCGCTAGGGGGAGTCGAATCGGCGTTTCTACCGCACCAGGGCGCCGGATTCTGGCAACTGGTGAGCATGGGCGCGATCCTGGGCGGCACCATGCACGTGCCCTTCACGGCGGTTCTGTTTGCGTTCGAACTGACGCACGATACCAGCGTGCTGCTGCCGCTGCTGGTGGCGGCCATGCTGGCGCATCTTACGACGGTGCTGTTGCTCAAGCGCTCGATCCTTACGGAGAAAGTGGCGCGCCGCGGATTCCACATCACCTGCGAATATAGCATCGACCCGCTGGAGATCCTGTTCGCGCGCGAAGTCATGCGCACCAACGTAGCGGCGCTCCCCGCGGATGCCGCGATTGAAGATCTCCGCCAGACATTCTTCCGCGAGTCCACCGGGCGCGGGCAGCACCTTTTCCCGGTGATCGATGGCGAGCGCCGCGTGACCGGCGTGGTGACGCGGAAAGAACTGCGCGAACTGATGGAATCGCAGGATTCGCGCAGGTCGCTGGGGAAGGCGCTGCGCAAACCCGTGGTGGCATATTCGGATGAGCCGCTGCGCGCGGTAGTGATGCGCATGGCGGAAACGGGATTCACGCGCATGCCGGTGATCGAAGCCGGGGGCCAACTGGCTGGGATGATCTCGCTGCGCGACCTGCTCATGGCTCGTGTCCGAAGCTTCAACGAAGAACGGCACCGCGAGCGCGTGCTGCGGCTGCGTTTGCCGTTCCGCCAGCGAGCGGAAATGAAGGACTAGCAGGCCGGCCGGATGGGCGTCCGGCTTCGGTTGGCTAGTTCGGTATCGGCGATCCGCCGGGTGGCGGCCGCCCGTGGTGTGGGAAACTGGCAGTTTACCTTGCATGGCGACCGCGTCCCCCGATGCCCGAGTAGTGTTCCGCTACCCCAACTTTCTGTACCATTCGGGCGCGCGCGTGCTTTCGGTTCTGGGCTCGGAGATGCAGGCCGTGGCGGTAGGCTGGCAGATCTTTGGGCTGACGCACCGCCCGTTGGATTTAGGGCTGGTGGGCCTGGCGCAGTTCCTTCCCCCGGTTCTGCTGTTTACGGTGGCGGGCAATACGGCCGACCGGGTTCCGCGGCAGCGGATCTTGCAAATCGCCATGGGGGTGTATGCCCTGGCCTCCGCGCTGCTGTTCGGGTTCACCCTGCGCGGGCCGGCTTCGGTCTACCCGATTTATCTGGCGCTGTTGCTGAACGGCACGGCGCGGGCGTTCAGCCAGCCGGCGAGCCAGGCTTTGCTGCCGACGCTGGTGGCGGAGGAGCATTTTCCGCAGGCAGTGGCCTGGGGCTCGTCCTGCTTCCGCACGGCTACGATTTTCGGCCCAGTGGCGGGCGGATTGCTGTACGGAATTTCCGGAAGCCCGCTGCCGGTCTACGGGCTGGCGGCGCTGTTTTCGCTGGGCGCGCTGGCGCTCTACGCGCGCATCCATCTGCCCCGAGTGGCGCGGCCGGACACTATGCGGCGGCGCTCGGGCGCGATGGTGTTCGAGGGCTTGCGATATGTGTGGCGGGATAAGTTCGTGCTGGGCGCGCTCTCGCTCGATCTGTTTGCGGTGCTGCTGGGCGGGGCCACGGCGTTGCTGCCGGTTTACGCAAGCGACATTCTGCATGTAGGAGCGGGCGGCCTGGGCATTTTGCGCAGCGCGCCCGGCCTGGGTGCCATCCTCACGGCGCTGGCGCTGGCGCACCGGCCTTTGGGAAAACGGCAGGGGGCGATCATGCTGTGGTGCGTGTTCGGCTTCGGCGTGGCGACGGTGGTCTTCGGTGTCTCCCGCAACCTGGCGCTTTCGCTGATTGCGCTGGCGCTGACCGGCGCGTTCGATATGGTGAGCGTGGTGGTGCGCTCGACCATGGTGCAGCTCCGCACCCCCGATAGCATGCGCGGGCGGGTGAGCGCGGTGAACATGGTGTTCATCGGGGCCTCGAACGAAGTGGGCCAGTTCGAATCGGGAGTTACGGCGCAGTGGTTCGGCTCGGTTCCCGCGGTGATCCTGGGAGGGATCGGGACGATTGCGGTGGTGGCGGTGTGGACGTGGCTGTTTCCGCAATTGCGGGAAGTGCGGGAAAAGGTGGGCGCG
>Ga0209061_1002566_pt1 | contig 22402 bp, 19 predicted proteins | sample Coa_R1_10_FD_187157 | JGI IMG/M metagenome (GOLD analysis project Ga0209061, IMG submission 187157) | Surface soil microbial communities from Centralia Pennsylvania, which are recovering from an underground coalmine fire - Coalmine... | ecosystem: Environmental > Terrestrial > Soil >...
GAAGTGCCTGGCACTCCTCTGGAATACAGTCAAGCAGCAATTTGATTTCCGCGTCGCGTTTCTGTCCATCCACCGTGACGAGCAGTGCGGTTACCCGCCTGGCAGACTGGCTCCCGATCCAGACATCGTGGAAAGAGAAGAGAGGAGCTTATCATCCGTTTAACATCGAGTTGCTTCTTTTCTGGGGTTGAGTTTCTCCTGGCGAGGTGAGATCGATCAGCATCTTCCAGAGAGAACACTTTCGTCACTGCTGGCTTCGAGCATACCGAAACACCTCCCAGACCGGAATCAGCGCAATGAGCAGCGGTACAAGCGCCACAATCAGGATGAGGACAAGATTCTCCTGCAATGGGAGAAAGAAGGTACCGATGCCCATGAGCACGATGAGCACTGACCAGGACATCAGCCGTTTCGCCCCATATGTATTGATCTGCTGCCATTTGGCTTCTGACTCGAAGGACTGGCGAAAGCGAAATCCATAGCATGAATTTCTGGGAATGGAGCCTCTCAACAGTGGAATGCTGATGGCGATGCAGAGCAGTCCCGTTCCGATATCGAGCACTCCCAGGATCGCATTGATCAAATGCATCACGTCTCCTTTCCGCATACAAGCGTTCTCGCAGGAAAACATATCAATCACCCTGTTCGCCCACCCCATCCAGCAGAATGCAGCCCCGGTTGCCATCTATCATCACCGATTGACCATCCTGCACGATTTCCAGCAGGCCCGGGATGTTGACCACCGCCGGGAGGCCAAACTCGCGAGCCACTATCGCGCCATGCGAGAGGTAGCCTCCGGTCTCCATCACCACTGCACAGGCTCGCAGGAACAGCGGCGTCCAGCCCGGATCGGTGGAAGGCGCGACCAGAACCTCTCCGGCTTGCAGCAAGTGTCCTTCGCTGGGGTGGCGAATGATGCGTGCCCGTCCCGTCGCCTGACCCGAGGAAGCGGCGACACCGTGCAGCTCCCGCGCATTCCTGCTTACTTGCCCTCCTACTTGATGTGCAACGGGCATCCCTTCTTGCTCAGCAGCAGAGGGCAGTTCAGCGGGTCGGCCCTGGCTATCGCAGATGAAGCTATCCGGGGGCGTCTTGGCCAGCCACCTGTGGCGCTGTGCCTGGCGGTCTGCCACCAGTGCTCGTGCTCCTCGTCCATCCCACTGCCCCTGTAAGAACGCCACGAGGTCATACCAGGTCAGGAAGAACACTTCCCCCTGCTTATCCAGCACATCTGACTCGACCATCCGCCGCCCGATCTCCAGCACGATCTGGCGTAGCGGTTCGAGGAGGGCCACCATCGTTGACTTACCAGCCTCTCGTTGGGCAGCGGCACGGCGTGCCCGCTCAGCCAGCCAGGAGACCAGTGGGCGCAGCCATGTCGGTAGATGTGCCACCTCTGCCTGGGCAGCCTGGCGTTTCTGCTGGGCCACATCGAAAGGCGCCTCGAGCGAGTGCTGGGCCAGCAGTGCTCGGACCGCATCGAGCAGGTACGCCGGGTCTTCATTCCAGCGCGGGTTGGCAAGCTCGGTTTCGTAGACTCCCCGATGCCCAAAGTCGTCCAAAAAAGCGGCGAGCGCCTGGCGAAAGGGTGAATGCTCAGGAAGGCTGCGCCAGCCCTGAGGGTCAAGCGGCGCTACTGCCAGATAGGTGCGAGCCGCCGGATCATACGCCGCCGCAGCCGCCACATCATAGAGCCGGTAGCCCTGCTCAGCGCTGACGACCTCACGGCTGCCCGCCATCAAGGCCGCGGCCAGGGCCTGACCCTGTCCGGGGCGCTCGCGCTCAAGCAGATGCGCGAGGACCTGCTCCCAGATGCCACTCAGATTGGCAAGCTGGAAGCGCGCACCAAATGCCTGGCCGCGGTCAAGGAGCTGCTGCAGGAGCGCGAAGAGGTCGGCACAGGAGAGGTCGATTAGCGGCAGGTGTGCATACGTGCGCGCTTCTGCACGTACACGTTCTATTTCACCTGGAAGCGTGCGTGCATTGCGTGTACTGGCACGCAGCAAGCGGAGTTGGGCGCGCCTGCGGCGCAAGCCGCTCCACCCGCGCAGTGGATGCTGCGATGGGACGGGGATCTCCGGCTGGTGCCCACCCAGGCTCTGGTTGAACTCGTGTGGCAGCAGGCCAAAGGCGTCGTAGGAGACCCACTGCATGGCGGTCAAATCGAAGTAAGCGCGCCCACGAAAGCGCCGGATCAGTTCCATGCCCTCGGGCAAGCGGTACCCGATCGTGCGATAGGGCGCATACAGGATGGCATCCACGGTCAACTGGAGGATGCTCCAACTGAGCGGCGTCTGCACGCCGGTCACGGCATCTTTCAGGTTGGCATTCGACCAGATCGTGGGCAGCGCAGCGACGGCAGGAAAGGTCACGCGCGGGAGGTGCGTGACCGGACGGGCCTGTACGAGCCAGAACTGTTCACCATCATAGGTCCACTCGACGTCCTGCTGCTCCTGCCCATCTCCTAAAGCCCACAGCACACGGCGGACCAGAGAGGCCAGTACGGCCGCCTGGTCATCAGTGAGCACCTGCTCTTGTCCCTGCGCACGCTCAATACGGAGGAGTTCACCATCGGCACGCTGCACGACTGTGATCGCTTCCGGGGAGACCGTGCCGCTGACGACGGCCTCACCCCAGCCGGGGGCGGCATTGATGGTCACGCGGTCGCGCTGACCAGTGCGCGGGTCGCACGAGAAAGCCACCCCTGCCGCAACGGGTGGCGTCTGCTTGGGCCCCGTCACCATGGCACAAATCACGACGGCGCAGGCGACATCGTCATCAGCCAGCCCTTGTTGTCGGCGGTAGGCCACAGCGCGCGGCGTCCAGAGCGAGGCATAGCAACCCTTAATCGCCCGCACGACCTCCTCGTGTCCCTTTACACCGAGGAAGCTTTCGTGGACACCGGCAAACGAAGTGGCGGCACTATCCTCTGCCGTCGCGCTCGAACGCACGGCAACTGACGTCTCGGCCAGTGCCGCATCCGTAAGAAATGTGTGCAGTGCTCGCTCGACGTCTGCCGGGAAAGGCGTTGCTACAATGCACATCCGCAAGGTGTCCAGGATCTCGGTGATCTCGCTCTCGACACCGTCTCCGCTCTGAACTCGCGCCAATTCGGCGCACAGGGACTGGAGCTTCGGCTCTGCCAAGAACTGCGTATAGGCATTCGCGACGAGGATGCCGCCCCTGGGCACAGCAAACCCGTAGCGGTGCAGTCGCCCCAGGTTCCATCCCTTGCCTCCGACGGCTTGAGGGCCGAGGGATACCGCATCCTTATAGGAGATGATGAATCGAGTCATGAAGGTATCACTTCTTCCTTGTAACAAGGACTCCTTTTCCCATTCGTCAACTTCTCTCAGGCAGGCAATGCCGTCGATAGGAACACGGGAAAAGAAGTGCTAGAAACTTATCAAGCACTTAACATCTTTATCCCGTTGACCTCGTGCTCATTGTTCTGGCACGAACCATCCAGATCAGGCGAGGCCGTACAATGATCGTTGCCAACTCGGGCGAATTGGCAGCCAGCACCAGGTCTTCGGCCATGCCCTTTGTCACTGCGTAGGCTCCAACTGGTCGTCTCGGGCGAGACCGCTTTTCATCGACATACACGAGAGGTGTTCCACCGGCAAGGACAGCCTCGGTACTAGTGTAGAGCACCCTCGAAACACCTGCCGTGTGTGCCGCAGCAAGCACCCGTGCTGTTCCGATCACATTGACTCGCTGAAAATCTTCAAGGTGCCCCCACATCCCTTTCATGGCTGCCAGATGGAAGACGACCTCGCAGCCTTCCATCCCCTGCTGCAGCGCCTGCTGGTTCTCCAGATCACCAGGAACTGGAATGGCGCCAGCATCCTGCACGATCTGTGCTGCCTTTTCAGACCGTGTCAGCGCCCGTACTTCCGTGCCAGAAGCGCGCAGCGCCGCAATCAGGTGTCGGCCAACAAATCCAGAGCCGCCGGTGACAAATGCGTGTGTCAGCATAAAGTTCCTCCTCTCAGGCTCATCGTGCCCTTTTTAGGAAGCGAAAGAGCAGTCCAATAGGAATGATATCGTTGTACGATGTAGTATACTGAGGGAGAAAGAAAACGATTTAACATCCATTTGCTATGTGGTTGCTCTTCTTCTACAATACTGGCGAGATCTGAAAATGTTCTGCTTTACGAGGCCGCTGCTATGAGCAAAAAGCATCAGGTGCTCTCCTCTTCCCAGCCCATCAAGACAAGGCGCATTCCTAATGAGCGCTTGAAAGCGCAGCGGCTCAAGAAGAACTGGACGCAAGTCTACGTGGCGACCATGATCGGCACCAGCGATGTGGAGGTCTCGCGCTGGGAGACCGGAGCAGCCGCACCCAGCCTGTACTTTCGTGAGAAGCTCTGCGAGTTGTTTGGGCAGACCCCTGAAGCTTTGGGATTTATCTCTCCTGCTGAAACAGTGCCAGAAGAACGGTTCAGACGCCTCGCTGCTTCCCTTCCTTTGCCCCTCACCTCGCTGATTGGACGCGAGCAGGCGGTCGCAGCCGTCTGTGGGCTGCTGCATCGCCCGAACGTGCGCCTGCTCACCTTGACGGGAACTGGTGGCGTGGGCAAGACGCGCCTGGCGCTCGAGGTCGCGTATGAGATGCAGGAGAAATACACTGACGGAGTTTATTTCATCTCACTTGCCCCTTTGCAGAATGCGGCACTGGTCCTTCCCACCATTGCCCGATCGCTTGGCTTGTATGAAAGCGGCACGCGATCTCCGTTGGAACAGTTGAAAGTAGCGCTGCATGGACGGCAACTACTGCTCGTGCTGGACAACTTCGAGCATGTGCTGGAAGCTGCTCCGCCCCTGGTCGAGTTACTGGCTGCCTGTCCATTTCTAAAACTGCTTGTGACGAGTCGGGAAAGGCTGCATGTGCGCGGCGAACACAAGCTTGCCGTTCAGCCGCTCGTCCTACCCTCTTCTACGCCTCTTCCTGACAGGGAAGCCATGTTGCGCTCTGGAGCAGTCGCCTTATTTCTCGAGCGTGCGCGGGAGATCGCCCCCACTATTGAACTCACCGACGAGGACCTTCCACTCATCGCAGCAATTTGTCGGCGGGTCGATGGCTTACCGCTCGCTATTGAATTGGCTGCCGCCCGCCTCAAACTATTACCTTTGCCGACTCTCCTGGAGCGCCTGGAACATCGCCTGGCTGTCTTGACGGGTGGACCACGTGATCTGCCAGAACGACAGCAAACGCTGCGCAAGACGATCGAGTGGAGCTACGGTCTGCTTTCTGAGGAGGAACAGCATCTCTTTCGCCAGCTCTCCGTTTTTGTTGGTGGCTGCACACTGGAGGCAATAGAAGCGATTGTTAATTCACCTGGTAGTCCCGACCTTTCTGTCCTGGATAAGGTTATCTCGCTGCTTGACAAGCACTTGCTCTACCAAGACCAACGGGCAGGTGAGGAACCCCGCCTGGAGATGTTGGAGACCATCCGTGAGTATGCCTGGGAGCGCCTTTGTGCCGCTGGCGAGCAAGAACAAACCTCGGAAGCGCATATGCTGTACTTTCTGCGCCTGAGCGAAGAGGCAGAAGCCCACCTCTGGAAGGCTGAGCAGGTGGAGTGGTGTGAGCGACTAGAGCTTGAACTTGATAATCTGCGCGCTGCATTAGGCTGGCTCTTGAAGCGAGCGGAGGAGGGGCTGGTCAGGCAGCACATGCAGAGCAGAGAGGCCGCCTTACGCTTGCTAGAAGCCTCGTCGCGCTTCTGGGAGATACGCGGCTATATTAGCGAAATACGTACCTGGTTGGAGCGAGCTCTCATGAATAGTGAAGAAGTCACTCTCCTTGTACGTGCGAAGGCGCTTCGGATAATGATTTATTGCGCTCTCATTCAGGATGACGTAGACCGAGCACTCGCCCTGTGTGATGAATGCTTGCAGTTGTATCGAGCAGCAGGGGAGACATTAGGCATAGCCTGGGCGCTTCTCTTTCTGAGTTACTGTTCCATGAGAAAGGGCCACATCCAGCAGGCCCGTTCTTTCCATCAGGAGAGCCTGGCGCTGGCCAGAACTGTCAACAGATCGGTCGACCTTCCCTTTTTCTACTTTCTCCTGGGGACTACCACTATCGATCTAGGCGAGGACAACCAGGCTCGTGCGCTGCTAGAGGAGAGCCTGGCGCTGGCCAGGGAGATGGGTGATCTGGAATGTATCCCCTGGGCTTTACGCTACCTGGGATATCTCTTTTTTATTCAGGGGAGCGAAGATCAAGCTTCTCCACCCCTTGAGGAAAGCCTTGCTCTCTCCAGAGAGATGAACAGCCGGGCAGGTTTAGCCTATTCGCTGTATTTACTAGGCCGATGTGCGCTCTCTCAAGGCAATGTAACCAGTGCTCGCCCGTTGCTCGAGGAGAGTCTGGACCTGTTCAGGATGATGGGGATGCGGTCCAGCATAGCTCTTGTGCTCTGTGAGTTGGCGCGTATCGCCACTCTGCAGGAGAATGAGGCAGCGGCTCACTCTATGTACGAGGAGAGCCTGGCGCTTCTCCGGCAGCTAGAGGATAAAGAAGGTGTGGCCTACTGTCTTCAAGAATGGGGATGCCTCGTTGCACAGCAAGGAGAAGCAGTCTGGGCTGCACGGCTCTGGGGGACTGCCACAGCACTCAATGTGGCTTCCGGTCGGCGAAGTACCTTTCTCCTGGTGACCAGGCGCACAAGCGCAGAGCAGATGGCCTATGAGCAACAAATCGGCGCTGTTCGCGCACACCTGGGCGAACAGGCATTTACACACGCCTGGGAGGAAGGACGCAGCATGACCCCAGAGCAAGCCCTTGCCGCACGAGGAAAACCACTCTACGCATAAGCGTATCATTCCTTGGCCCTGCGCCACTCCTCTTCAGAGCCTCAATCCTGCTCTCATCGTAGGCAACTCCTAAAAGAGAAACCCCTTGTTAAAAAGGTGATAAGTCCCTGCTAAGTCATCGTCGCTCTTTTGTCCTATCCTTCTGTCATACACAAAGATGTTCATGATGAAGGAAAAGAAAGAGGTAGCTGCATGTCTCACGCACCAATACATCCAACCGCACTTCAGGATTTCAAAGCCAGTCTGCATGGCGAAGTGATCGGCCCGCACGACGAGGGCTACGAAAGCGCACGCCGCCTCCGGAATGCGATGATTGACAGGCGTCCGGCTTTGATTGTGCGGTGTGTCGATGTCTCCGATGTCATCAGCGCTGTGCAATTTGCACGTGGCCACGATCTCGCAGTGGCGGTTCGTGCCGGAGGCCACGATGTGAGCGGTCATGGGGTCTGCGATGACGGGCTGGTGATCGATCTGTCATTGATGAAAGGGATGCAGGTTAACCCGGAAAAGCGCATAGCACGCGCCGAGACGGGTCTGACCAGCGGAGAGTTTCTGCGCGCCACAGAGCCGTTCGGATTGGTGATCCCAACGGGAGTCTTCTCCACGGTGGGGCTGTCCGGCCTCACGCTTGGTGGCGGCATTGGCTGGCTTTCGAGCCGGTATGGCCTGACCATCGATAATCTACTTGCGATCGAAATGGTCACGGCGGATGGAACACTGCTCTCGGCAAGCGCAAGCGAGCACCCCGACCTCTTCTGGGCGGTGCGCGGCGGTGGTGGGAACTTCGGCGTCGTCACTGCCTTGACCTTCCAATTGCAACCACTGGCTCAGGTGCTGCGAGGTGGAGTGATCCATCCGTTGGCACATGCACGTGAGGTGCTGCGCTTCTATCGGGAGTACACACGGCAGTGTCCCGATGAACTGACCGTGAACGCCAGCCTGACCACAGGGCCAGACGGCCATCCCGTGATCATCCTGGATGCCTGCTACTGTGGCGACGACCTGGCCGAGGGAGAGCGTGTGCTGGCCCCCCTGCGCACCTTTGGGCCACCGCTCGTCGATCTGATCCGCCCCATGTCCGTGCTGGAGAGTACGATGCTGTTGGACTCCTTCAGCCCACCCGGCCGATGCCACGCCTATCACGCGGAAGCGCTTCCTTACCTGAGCGATGAGGCGCTCGACACTGCCCTTGCCTTTGGCTCCGCGCGTCCCTCACCCTTCTCCAACGTGGTGTTCTATCAGATCCACGGTGCTGCCATGCGGGTCGATCCCGCAGCGACAGCCTTCGCCTTGCGTCACGATCACTACATCTTGGAGATGATTGCGCAATGGGTGGAAGGGCAGGCGCAGCCATATATAGAGTGGGTGCAGCGCTTCGAGGGAGCCATCAAGCCGTTCGCTGAGGAAGGCGTCTATGTCAACTTCCTGACAGATGAGGGCGAAGCGCGTGTGCGGGCCAGCTACGGCGCCAACTACGAGCGGCTGGTGCAGATCAAGAACAGGTATGACCCGAAGAATTTCTTTCATGTGAACCAGAATATCAAACCGATGACGAGCCAGGAGCAGGATTTGTAGAGAGAAGAGAGGGGGCAACGATATGTTCAGGAGAAGAACGCCTGGGAGCACTTCCGCAAAAGACGCTCTCCCCGCACTGGACATTCATCTTTTGTGTCATGAGGAGATCGAGCCTTTCTCTCTGACCATCAAGCAAGGAGAAATCTTTGGCCTCGTTGGGCCGGCCGGCTCGGGAGCATCGACCATCATCGACCTGTTGAGGGGCAGAAAGACGCCTCTCGATGGTGTGATCAGCATCATGGGCTACGATGTTCGCCGCTTCGAGCAGCGGGCAAGGCAGTTGGTAGGAGTCGTGCCACAAGTGGACCTGAATACCCTGGGTGAAAGCGGGACGCCAAAAGAACACCTGCAGTTCCATGCCCGGCTCATCGGGATGAGCGAGCGACTGGCGCGCCAGCGTATTCCACATGTGCTCCAGGTGGTCGGGCTGGCGCGCTACGAACATCTCCAGGTCAGCGCCTTCTCTTACGCTTTCAAGCAACGCCTGGCCCTTGCACGCGCCCTCTTAGCAGATCCAGCGCTGCTTTTGCTCGATGAGCCGACACGCGATATACCAGCCCATGACCGCGCTGCCTTCTGGAAGCTTCTGCTTGTCTTGCGTGCGCAAGGGAAAACGATCCTCCTCGCCACACCCGATTGGGAGGAGGCCAGCGCGCTGTGCGACCGGGTGGCTCATCTGTCACGGGGACACCTCCAGGCCATCTGGCAGCGGGCAGCGAAGCCAGACGGGGCTAGCGCGACATCTTGTAGCCGAGCTGTTGAGCCCACCTGAAGGTGTCCTGCGTGCTCCACAATTCGACCAGCTTGTCCCTCTTTCTAGCTTGCATGATCCAGCGCGCGCTCGTGCTTCTGAGCCACGACATGCCAATGACAGGTCTGAGGAGCGACCTGCCCGACGTGGGTGTCCTCTTTCTCCTCGATGGAGATCACGCGAAAGCCCTCGACCAGGCTGAGCACTTCTTCCCGTGTGCTGAAGTGATGGGGAAGTTCTCCGTCCAGTTTATTGTTCGCCCCGATAAAGGTATTGGGCTCAACTTCGTTCCCTTCACCGAAATGCTTGTTATTTGTCGAATTGAACGTGATGACCAGGAAGCCACCGGGACGCAGGACACGACGAATCTCCCCCAGAGTCGTCATGATCGTCGCCAGGTAGGCATGATAAATGACGTGCCAGCAGACCACCACGTCGAAAAATCCCGCCTCAAAGGCCGACAGGTCCTGCATTGCTCCTCGGATGAGATGGGCCCTGATGCTCTCGCGTTGCAGCGCTTCTCGACACTGCGCCAGACCAGAGGCGGTGGGTTCTATGCCATACGCCTCAAACCCGGCACGGGCAAACAGCAGCAGATGACGACCAATACCACAGCCAATGTCCAGCATACGTCCGCACTGCTGTGCCTGGAAGAGGGGAAGCAGATCCTGCATCTCTTGAGCTGGTGCTTGCCAATCGGCGAGCAGGTCGGTCTTGTTCCAGAACGTTTCCCAGGTGTTCTCGTGTGACGACACTCCTAAATCCTCTCTTTCTCGTGTTCACGTCTTACTCTGTTTCAAGATGCTTCTGTTCCACACCGGCAGGTCTTTTCCCCGCGGGGGTACGCCTGGAACATGCAAAAAGGCATCCAGCCCTGGTTCTCTCTCCATGTAGGAGACGCAGGGCGAGCGGATGGCCGGTGGGTCCCGTCCTGCCAGACTGGATCGTCCGGGTCAATCCCTAGCCGGATACAGAGGTCCGGGAAGCTGGTGAGGAACTTGCGGCAGCTCCAGGTGTCGCCCTGCACATGCAGCAGATGCAGCTCGACGCGCCACCCGCGTTTGCCCCACCACTTCCATCTGCGGCGGGGATGCACTTCGATACGGAAGAGTCCTCGCAAGGTGGTGAACACGATACGCTGTTCTAACGAAGTCAGGCGGCTCATCTCAGCATCAGTGTGCCTCATCGTTTCTGTCATAGTATCTCTCACTTCCGCTATGGCTTCTTTTTCGCTGCGCAGGCTATGGCTGCAGCTCCCCGCGTTGGATGCGGGCCAGCAGCCGTACCCAGGCGAGCACCTGTGGGAGAGACTGCGGTAGAGCAAAAGCATACGCTGCATCGTGATCGCCACCTGCCCCCTCTTCCAGGGTCCTTCGCCTTTGTTCCAGCGCATTCCCGACTGCTGCGTCCGAGTCCATGACTGCCAGGCCACCCTCGGTCAACAATGCATGCGTTGCGACAGCAACAGAAGTCGTTTCCTGCTTCTCCTGCCTTCTCCACGGTGAGCTGCTTTGTGTTCCCACCGAGGGGTGAATCAGCCGCTCCTGGAGAAACTGCGCCGCCGTGACCGCGCCGGATTCCAACCCGTCGTTCGCCCGGCTGAGCATCTCGCTCAGACGCTCGCGCGAGGGAGCGGAGCAGACCAGCAGGCGCTCGTGCGGAAGAGCCCGGTAGAGCCGAAGAAGCTGCAACACGGCCCCCAGCGAAGTGAGGACGGTTGATTTCCAGTACCATTCCGGCGCTGATTTTGACCGCAGAGCGAGGCGATAGTACATCAGTTATCTCCCCGCGCCCTGCAATTCAGGCTCTCGACCCGGCTCTTCGCTGCAGGAAGCGAAGAACTCATCCTTTCGCTCGACCTGCTGTGTGCTGGCGCTGGATATCGTGAAGCACCTCCTCAGCCCTGCAAAAAGATGGCGCACCTTTCTGTAAGGATACTGGCTTGCCTGTTTGAGCAACCGCCGCTGTTCTGCCTCCTGGAGCAGGTGTTGCCGGTGCTCAAACAGTTGTTTTTCCTGCAATTGGATGTGTGGTAACATGCTACTGCTCCTTTCTAGAAGGAGCATATGACACACATGCCTTCGCGACTTAACACCGACTTATCATCTCTTCATCAAGCAGTTTCTGGCTCCTCCTCAAAAGAAGTGGGCCGACTTGTCAGAAGGAAGGATTGGTCAGAAACCATCTCTGCCGCTGTATCTTTTCAAGCGTCAGTTGACCTGGGAGAAGGAAACACCCCAGAGGGTATCATCAATACGCAGGTATCCAGCCTCAAAGACCTGCCTGTGCAGGAGCAGGGGTGTCAACAGAAACGGCACCACGTCATTGACCACAACAATCATGATGCTCAGACAACCATTGTTGCAGCGAAGTAACGCGAGTACCGCAACAGGCGCGTGATGCGCGGACAACCAGGGGAGACGCATCCACGGCAGGATGTCGCCAGGATAGCCCACATCTCTTCACCATTCGGATGGTTCGCGATCTGCGGCTAAAAGTCGGTTTCTACCGATCCTGGCACTGTACCCAGGCGCGTTTTTCGTTCTTGGTTCCTTTCAGACCTCGCGCCACGCCTTTCACCGCCAGAAAGGTGGAGAAACAAGATCAACCGACCACCAGAATCGAGAAAAGGAGGTGAGTTGTTCGTTCACCTCCTGGTAGACCTCCTGCCTTTCTAGCATCTGGTCACTGCGCACCGCTCTGTCTTCCCTACAGGCGCTCAGGAAAGGGCTTGAGGGTATCGTCCTTCACCTGAAAGGCAGAGAGGTCTCAGAGGGGCGTTCGCCCAAAATAAAACCGCCTCCTTGCTTTCCTTCTCGCCGGTTGATTGTTCTCACCTGGCGCGAGAAGGGCCTGCAAAGAGACGGTTGGTGCCGTGAAGCGGGAGACGGGACTCGAACCCGCGACAGCCTGCTTGGAAGGCAGGAACGTACAGAAACACCGCTCGGTTGGTACAAATAGGCCCCGCAGGCCGATTCATCGATCATCCTTCGTTTATACGCACAATTGACAAAAGTTGTCACAAGGTATTTGGGCCTTCTGACAAAAGTGTTCGCGTACTTCCGAAGGCAGGGACTCATGAGGTTCCTTACGGGTAAGAGTATACTCGATTTCCCCTTTCAATGCAAGCCCTGGAGTACTTTTATCGGGGGCTATTGCAATGTCATTTTTGAGCCTCCTTGATCCTCGTCTGGTCCGACAGCGAGAAGAAATGCATGAAACACGCTCTTTCTCCTCTCTATATGTGGTTTCTTGATCCTGTGGCTCTTCCTCATGGGGAAGTCTGGTTGCTGGCTGCCATACCGCGATCCCCTGATCATCGGCGTCAATGGCCCTGAGCCATCCTGGCAGAGATTCATTGGAAGAAGAACGATAATTCATATACACATACAGTTCTTGCGATTGCTTATGATAGCGATGAGTGTACTCATCCACCTCGAAAGGGGTGAGCTTCTCAGGGGCATTGAGTCTAATGGCCTCAAAGAGCGCGCTTTGTAAACCCGCCAGTTTTCGCTCGTAATAGAGATGGATGTGCTGCCGCGCCAGGGCGCGCTCGGCTTTGGTCCAGGGCCGCGTTTGGAGGATCGCTAACAGTTCCTGGGTGTTCGTCTGCTCATTGTCCATGCTTCTCTTCTCTCACCTCTGCTGATATTGGTTCCACTCTCTCTCACGATGCTGTGTCTCCTGCCGCATAACGCTGAGGTCCGGTCCCTTCGCCGTCTGATAGCATGCGTCAGGACTCCCTGCTCGATTCATACTACGCTCTAAGCCAGGGCTTTGTCTCTTCCATCGGTGCGGGAGAGACGAAGGAAGCGTTTTATTCAATTAGTATTATATAATTATGATATCGATGACATTATAAAGACAATAAATGATAAGTGGAATAGGTATTAAGGAATTTTGGGAATTGGGAAATGCGTAAAAAAAACAAAAAACATGATAAAACGCTGTTCCTTCTGTGGCAAATTACAAGATCAGGTCCTGCGTATCATCGAGGGTCCTGGACGATTATTCATTTGCAATGAATGCGTGAATCTCTGTCGGGAAATGCTCAGGGAGGGGACTGAAAAGCCGAACGTTCTCTCTGGTGATGTACTATTCTCGCTTGTTCCGCTCCCTGACGGGAAACACCGGAAAGGGTCTTCTCAAAGGAGACAGGATGCCCTCCAGTGTTCCTTCTGTGGCAAGTCGCAAGATGATGGCGTGAGGCTCCTGGCTGGATCTGGAGGTCTGTTTATTTGCAGTGAAACTGTGAATCTCGGTTGTGAAATACTTGATTTTGAAGAAGAAGAAAGAACAATAAAAAACGCACAAGAGATGAAAAGAAGGCAATAGTAGAGAATGAGAAAAAAGGAGACAATTCACAAAAATGGGAGTATCTCGTCGCTACAGTAAATAATCTCCAGCCTCAAGGCGATGACGAGATAAAGGAGAGGATGTGTACCTGGGGAATGGATGGTTGGGAACTCGTTTCTGCTCTGGCTTTTTCTCATGGGAACGGAACGATTGGTATGCAGTGCCATGATGATGCTGTAGGCGATACATCCACGAAGATATATGTTACGTTGTTTTTTTAAACGCCCTAAACTATAAATTTTGTAATGAGCCTTAAGATCTTTAAACAATCTCGTGCGCCTGATCGTCTGGCCTCCCCTCCGTCCAGGTCCTTACTGGTAAGGTTACTCATATTCCTGCATCAAGAAGCGCTTGCTCCAGCAGGTCGCGTACTGCCAGGGCATCCGCCCATTGGCGCAGATACGCAAGATCCAGGGCGGTTCCTTGCTGCTTCATAATCCCCACAATATCATTCCACTGGCGGGCAGAGACACGTCCTCCCAACTGAAACCATTCCAGTTTGGTCAGAATCGTATCTTCTGCCGAGGCAATTCTCACCGGGGCCATTCCCGCCTCCAGCACCTGGGGTTGCGCACGACGCGCCTCTTGCTGGCTGAAAGCACGTGGTTTCAACGGCAGAAGATCCACTTTCATCATCGTGCTCAGATGGATCAGATTATAGGGCAGGCCACGCCGCGTTGCGTCTTTCCAGGCCGACTCATCGAGATAGTAGTCGGTGTGCAGAAGCTGGACGAGGGAAGGAATCTGGGAGAGAGCAATAGCCGCGATGACATCGACATCCTGAGTGCGGCGCGGCATCCCGTGCAGTGAACTGGAGACGGACCCGCCAATATAGTAGACGATCCCAAGTTGTGTAAAGGCCTGGACAAGCGGTGCGAGCGCCTCGCTGACTTCATGATAGATGGACATAGCTAGTGGAATCCTTTCCCGGCTCTCTGCTTGTTTTCTGCACGCGGCCCAACACTCCTCCATCGCTCATCTCATGGCCCTTGCCCAGTGCGTTCCCAGAAGGAGACCTACCTGAACTATCGGTAACGCCGGCCTCTGTAAGAGCCTGCTGCCACCTCTCTGTGACCTGGAGGGTTCGCGACCACTGCTCCAGCAGAGTCAGATCGAGATCCGGCCCCTGTACTTTGAGCATGCCCACAATATCGTTCCATGCGGCGTCATCATGCATTCCGTCCTGTCGGCTGAGCATATCCTGCTGATAGCGGGCAAGCTTGAACAAGATCATTTCGCTTGCCGAGGCCACCCGAACAGGCCAAGCGTGTTCATCAAGCTGGTAGGCTTTGATCAGCGGACGCAGTGCGGTTTCCAATGGCGCTGTTTTTACCATGACCAGATCCACTTTCAGCAGGGTGTCCAGGTGGATCAACGAACAGATACTGCGCCCGGCCACAGCCTCTCGTAAAGCCGTTTCATCGAACACGTAATGCTGTTTCAAGCGTGGAAGGAGGGCAGAGAGATGGATCACGTTGAGTTCAAGCACAAGATCGATATCTTGCGCCATTTGTTGCATCCCATGCAGCGAACTGGCAATCGAGCCACCCAGATAGCAAAAGATGTTCTGTTCGTCACAGGCATCCAGAGCGGGTAGCATGGCTGTGAGGACATCGGGAGGATGCAGATGCCAATCGGCTCGCTGAGTGAGTGCTTCTTGCACCTGCGCAGCCAGAACCGGCCCATACCAGGACGAGACCATCTGCACCGCTGCTTCTTGCTCGCGCAGGTGCGGGTTGCGCGCTCGCCAGGCCTGCCTATGCAGGCAGATCGCCTCCTGGGTGAGCGATTGGAGCAAGCGGAAGCGCTTGCTCATCGGCGCATTGTGGATCAGATGGATGAGTATCCGTTCTGCATCGGGATGCGTGTCGGCTGACTGCGTTTTCATCGTGATTCCTCCATAGACAGTGTACGAGCATCGCCCCGACAAGTCAAGCTAGAGGTATGAACAAGAAGAGGTCAAACACTATTTCTCTATCTGTGCCCACTGGTCATATATCGATGACAATTGTTTCATCTTCCCGCCAGGCCCTTGAAAAAGAGAGAGCTATGGTATCTAACCAGGAGAGGCGCTTTTTCTCTCACATGAGATGATTTTGCTCGATCTCTCGGGCACGTCTGCCTCAGATAGGTCCTGTCTCAAAACGGTCTCGATAGGTTGGAAGTGAGGAACATATGTCCATGCGAAAACCACTGTCCCAGCAAGAACAGATTCCACGCGCCCTGGTTATCCATTTGAATGCATACGGACAACTGCGCGTCAAGACGCGTCTGACGCTGACCGCGTCAGAAGTTGCCGAACTCTTAACATTGAGCACCCAGAAAGTTCGCGAACTCATGTACCGGCGGGAGATCCCATCGTTTCATCTGGGCTCTCGTGTGGTTGTCAGTCTGGATGCGCTGGAAGACTACATTCGCGAACGGGAGATTGAGGAACAGGAAAATTTCTTGTACGCCCTCGAACGGTATTATGGGTATTTTCGCTTTGGTGACCCCCATCCAGAAATCCGGCGCGCACAAGAGAGGTTGGAGGCGATGCAAAAACGACAAGGTCAGGCTCCCCCAAAGGGGCAAGAGGGAGTGGCTATCGAGGCGGCCCTGTACTACATTACGATTACCGAGGCAGGACGGCTAGAATGTAGTCCCCGCTGGCTGCTGAGCATGCAAGAGGCGGCGCAATTGCTCGGGACCGGTCGTTCCACGCTCTGGGCATTATCCAAACAAGGCGACTTTCCAGCATTTCACATCAATGGGCGCATATTTGTCCGCGTGCAATCGCTTCTTGAATGGATTCGCAAGAAAGAACACCCAGAGCGCGAACCAGTGCCACCGGCGCGAGGGTCGCAGAACCGGAAACGATCTGCAAAGACGGAAACAAAAAGTCGCCGCAGGAGTTAAGGGGAAGACGCTTTTTCTTGTGCTGCGTGCGTGATCTTGAAGGTTTGCCCCTTCGCGATGTTGCGCGCCTCCAAGCGCTATCGCTCTTGTTTCATTCTGGCAGTTCTTCATTCGGATGACCGGATGAGCTTGCCGGTTCTGCTTGCATCAATCTCTACCTTATCGATTGTCAACCATCGGGGCACTGTTTCCTCGTGTGTCTCTCTTCCATTGTTGAGCTTTGGGAGGAGAAAAGCCAGAACAAGCAGGCGCAGCCCTTGTTCCGTCCTGCTTCGTGTCGGCAAAATGCAGTGAAAAAGAGTGCAAATGACTACTTCGTGGACAAAGATGTGCCGTATCCAGAGAGCCTCATCCAAAAACGGGAGTATGTGTATGCAAAACGACGACAAATGACGACGAGATTTCCCCGCCTCGACAAGATGGGTCAGGTGAGGTGGAAAGGCACCGGTTTTATTGTGCCGCTGATACCGCACTGCATGAACCACCCGGCAGGTCAGAGTCTCCCACATATGAGCACAACGCGAGCCAGACTGACCAGGAAGCTTTCCTGAAAAAGCGAGGAGCAAGGCTCCAGAGGAGCGTTATAACCTGGAAGCAAACCGGGAAGGAAATCTGAAAGCCTGATTTTCAGATTTCCTTTCCAGAGTTTTCAGAGAGTTTTCCGATTGTGAACCGGTTTTTCCTATGGCCCATCAGGTATAGTTAAAGTGTTGTGAAATGAGATGCCCCTCTGCGAGAGGACATCCTGCTTTTGCCAACCCTGTTGGCTGCATCGCCCGGTCTCTTGTGAGATTGCGTGTGCTGATGCTCCGGGTGGAGGATGGACTGCTGGATGAGCCGCCGGTTGAACTCCCCGATGGGTCGCAGGTCCTGGCCGTATGCTCTCCGCTTCCTGATCTTCGCTCGACTCTGACGCTCGCCTCCGCGAGCAACGGCTTCTAAGGAAGCTTCAACCTCGGCGTGCGTTCTTGTAGGAAGCTTCTCGTCGTGCCGGTTCGTCGTGCGTCCTGCTGATCGATTCAGCGGATGGAGCGTTGTTCCTTGCGTCGCTCTCCCCCTGGTCGTGCTTTCCTGAAAGCTGCGCTCTCCAGAGCGTGTCATCAGACCGCCTGGGAATCGTTCGACTGAGAGGTGGAGTTTCTCATAGGTGGATCGTCTCCCTGACCTGTGTCTGAAAGCGGCGTGGAGCGGGACGCGAGCGATGACGTATCGCCGCGTCTGCTGGAGTTCTAAACAGCTCGCGCCGCGAAAAAAAGACAAGCAGAGAGGTTCGTGTGGTCTCGTATGCGCCACGTCAGGTGGGCCTGACCATGCATGACGCAAGGATTGAACCAGATCATCGTTGTCCCAGACACAGCATGAAAGGAGCCATTTGGGAACATCGCATCGCAAAAGTCTCATCCGAGAAATCGTGGAGCGGCTCGATAGCCTGATGGCAATTGGCGAGAGTCGCGGGAAGGCCAAAGAAGCGGCCCGCGCGGCTGGAGCGTCTACCTGGGCCTTTTCGACCGGCAAAATCCATTCCTTTAAAACCCGCCAGGTCTACCAGGAACAGGCTATCCGCTTTGGCAAGTGGGCACGAGCCACCTACGGCATCAAACGCTTTGCCGAGTTAGAAGCGCGAGCCGACGAATTGGCTTGTGCCTACCTCTCTAAAAACCTGGAGGAGCAGAAAAGCGCCTTTACCCTGCAAACTATCCGCGCCGCTCTGCGCATGCTCTTTGGGCAGCGCCGCCTGGCAGAAGAGATCGCACTTCCCAGACGCCGGCGCCAGCAGATCCGCCGCTCACGCGGCCCCAAAGCGCATGACCATCACTTCCAACCGAACCACTGGTCCGACCTCCTGCGCTTTCTGGAGGCGACCGGCCTGCGTCGCGATGAAGTGAAGATGCTTAAGGTCGGCGACATCCGTGGGCATGATCCGGCTTATGGAGGACAGACCACGGTCACGGTGCGCCAGGGTAAAGGCGGCAAAGCTCGAACCATCGTGGTCGATGCTGACCAGGCGCCAGAGATCATCAAGCTCATTGAAGGCCGCGACAGCTCGGAGCGCGTGTTTCCTCGCATTCCAAAGCACCTGGATGTGCATGCGTACCGGCGTACCTTCGCCCAGCAGCGGTACCTGCGTCACGCGCATAGTCACACCCTGCCACCTTCCGAGAAGGAGCGGCTGGGTCCGGGCGACTATGATCGGGAAGCGGCTCAGCAGGTCACAGAATCCCTGGGCCATCACCGGCACTCGGTCATTCTCACCCACTATATTCGCTAACCAGAGATTCTCACCGCAAGAAGATACGTCAGGAGATTCGTCAATTGACGCTTTCTTGACGTAATCCGCGGGCACCATGCTGCTTATGTGCCCGCACCTGTTGGAGCCGGGTGACATCTTTCTGAGAGAACAAGGGCGTATCACCGCGATAGACCGCGAAGATCACCCCATCTTCGATCCACTGGTGCACGGTCTGGCGGCTCACACCAAAGAGTTTGCGCATCTGGGTCACGGTCAGCAATTGCCCAGGCCGCTCTTCTTCATAGAAGCGCAGCATCGCAGCATGGACCAGGCTTCCCAGTTCTGTCCGCTGCCATTTGGGAGGCAGGCGAAATCCCTGCACAGCGAGCGGATCGCCGTAGAGGCAGCGAGCCACAAAGCCTGCCGAGGCGCGTACATCCCCTTCAAAGGGATACGGATACCCTTCTACGTAATGGGCGATGGCTGCGAGGTGCTGGCCGAGCACGGTCTGGCGCAACTGCTCTCTGGTCGGCTCTGCCAGATGCGTCTTGCCGGCAGGCTGGCAGTTATGGATGAGTTCCTGCACCCGGTGATGCATGTGTTCCAGGATCGTGTCTATGATCTGCTGATGGATCGGTGTCATAGCTTCTCTCCCAGACATCACCTGCTCAGTATACGGACGCGTCAATTGACGGGTGCAATGTGGCTCTGGGCTGCATCTCCGAAAACGAGAAGGAGCAGCGTCGGCACGGGAAGCTTGTCAGCTTGAACCCTGTCCCGCTCCTCCCTCTCGGTTGCCTCCCGCTTCCGGTGGCGCTCCCGCAGCCCTGCCCCTATCGGGTTGGTAGCATGGGTGAGGAGGATCGGGATCGTTTTCCAGGTCGCCTGACAAAACGAAAGCATTTGAACACGTGCCAAGAAGAAGATGTCCTAAAGACTTTTATCGAAAGGAGATGATATGCCGTGAAAATACTCTTCTTACGAGGAGGAGAGGGAGAGGGAATGCTACTCCTGGCATTCCTATCGAGATGATGAAGATGACGAGGCCGCTCAGCGCGCGGCCATCAGGAATCTGCCCTTGGCGCTGCGTGATCTGGTTGAACAGATGCACGCCGCGCTCACACAGGCCATCGCCGATGCCGAGAGTGCCGGGGATGTGACCTATCATGGCTTTGAGGGGCGCCTGCTCGATCAGACGGGTGGTCGCTCTACCTATCAGTTCAGGCTCAAAACTGCCTGGGAGATCGCCGACAATGCCAGGATCAACGTTAAGGACCTGGAGCAGACGCGTGAGGTAGGAGCCCGTGTGGTGAGCCAGGAAGCCACCACCCTGCTGCTCGTTACCGAAGAGGTCCTGCCCTCAGATATTCTGGCGCACCTGCTGCTGGTGGAGGACAAAACATGGTTGCTCAAGAAAGAGCGGCAGGCTCTGGCCTCCCTCCAGGAGACGGCGGGGCAGCCTGGCGCTAAGACGCTCGGCCTCATTGAACCCAACAGGGGCACAGAGCCAATCACGGAGCGGCTGTGCCATTTTGAGCCACATCCACATCAGCGGCAAGCCATTGAGCAGGCTCTCTTCAGCGAAGTGACCCTCATTGTTGGCCCGCCAGGCACCGGCAAAACGACGACCCTCTGCGAGATCATGTGTCACTTCCTGCAACAGGACCGCTCGGTCCTGCTGGTCAGTCATACCAATATTGCCACCGACAATGCCTTTCTGCGCCTGGTCCAGGCCATAGAGGAGGGTCAACAGGACGACCTGTGCGCGCTTCTCGACCAGGGCCTGCTGGTGCGCGCGGGCGAACCTCGCCATAGTGCTCTGCGCGAGGGAACGTATCATGATCTGACCGTCAATGCTCTGGCGGAGACTCGTGTGGGAGAGCTGATCCAGGAGTGTACCGGGCTGGAGCAGCGCCAGCAAGCGTTGGAGCAGCAGGTGAAACAGGCCCAGATAGATCTGGACCGCTATTCAAAGGAGTGGCAAGTCCAGCGCAAGCGTCTTCTGAGCCAGTGTGAAGAATTGCAGCAGGCTGCGCGGGACTGGGCTTTCCTTACCAAGCAGACGGAGATTCAGGCCAAAGCCCAGCAGGAGCTTACGCGCCTGTGCTCCGAAAAGGACCAGTTGCAGAAGAAGCGAGAGGCCTGGCAGCAGCGAAAGCTGGAGGATGCACGCCAATGGCAGGCGGCCACGACCGAGTATGCGCAGGTCCAGGCGATGCGCTGGTGGCAACGGCTCTTCTCCCGGTGGCGCGGTTACAATATTGCCAAACAGAAAGCGAACATTGAAGCCTGTTACCAGGATTGGAAGACCGCTCAGCAGCAGATTACCCGGCTCGATTCTGCACTCAGCACCAATCAATTCAGTCAGAATGAACAAAAGAAGATCATCAAGCGCTCGCAGCAGGCAGAGCAGACCAGGCGCGAGGCCCTCAAGCCACGCCCTCTGCCGCCTGAACAAATGCTCCCCCAGATCGAGCAGCAGCTTGCCGAGTGTAAACGGGCGCTTGAGGAAGGGGAGCAGGCCGCCTCCATGCTCCAGACGCAGATCAAAGACGCGAGCACCGAACGCGATATGATCCTGGTTCGCCTCTCGGCTCTCCGGGCGCGTCAGGAAACGGAGCGTGCACGGATCATCGAGGAGGCGCGGCTCATTGCGACCACCATTACGGGCGTCTACCTGAGTCCAGGTCTCTCAGAGCGCGAATTTGATGTCGTCGTGGTCGATGAGCTGTCGATGATTTCGGTGATCGGGGTACTGCTGGTGGTTTCCCGGGCGCACCGGCAGGTGATCGGAGCCGGCGATCCGATGCAGCTCTCGCCCGTCGTCGTGCTGCGGCAGGAACAGCAAGCGCAACTGGCGCGCGAGTGGCTGGGAAAGGATCTCTTTACGCACCTGGGGATCAGCATCTTTGATGCCATCAGTGGAACCAAAGGGTGTGTGCTGCTCACCGAGCAAGGGCGTTCCCACCCGACGATTATCGCTTCCATCAATCACTATGTGTATCGTGAGAGCCTGACCAGCCGGGCAGAAACCATACAACTTCCTGGTATCGCTCCACATCCCGAGTGGCCGCTTATGCTGGTCGATACGACTGGATCGCCGGCACAGTGTCAGAAGCCCAACAAGAACAGGGCGCGCGAGAATAGCTATCATGCTCACCTGGTCGTCGCCATGGCGCACAAGGTGCTCGCCGATCTGCCTCCACGCTCTCCCGGGGAGGATGCCTCGATCCCCCGCATAGCGATTGTGACGCCCTACCGTTCCCAGGTCACGCTCATCGCGAAGAAGCTCCGCGCGGCTGGAATGGCAAACCAGGTCCATGTGGGCACGATCAACACCGTGCAGGCGCTGGAATTCCCGGTGGTCATTTTCGACACCGTGGAAGCCCCGGGCGGCCCGCGACCCTGGCAGTTCACCTTCGATACCGTGTTCAATACGCGTCAGATGGCGACCGAAGCCACCCGCAAGCTCAACGTGGCCTGGACCCGTGCGAAGCAGAAGCTGATCGTGATCGCCCACCGCCAGCATCTGCATGATGCGCTCTCCCAAAACGTGCAAGACTCCCTGGAAAGGCAGCGGCTGCTGTGGGATCTGATCGAGTGGGCAGCCAGAGCAGGATATACCCATGCGCAGGAGTTTCTCGACCCTGATCTTTCCAACGAAGAGCAAGCCTGATCGTTTCCTCATGAGACAGGAAATGGCTCACCGGTATATGCCGTGTTGTGCCATACTTGCTACGCGCCTGTTGGCCTCCTTTGACAAGCGA
>Ga0209061_1002568_pt1 | contig 22386 bp, 16 predicted proteins | sample Coa_R1_10_FD_187157 | JGI IMG/M metagenome (GOLD analysis project Ga0209061, IMG submission 187157) | Surface soil microbial communities from Centralia Pennsylvania, which are recovering from an underground coalmine fire - Coalmine... | ecosystem: Environmental > Terrestrial > Soil >...
GCTCTTTGTTCTAGGACGTCCTGGTACCGGCAAATCCACTGCTGGTCGCCTTATGGCTCAAACTGCACGGGAGCATGGATGGCGCGCTGAGCATATTGATGATTATAGTATTTTGTACTGGATGTATCTGAACGATCACGCAGACCGATTTCACCCCGCCTCCGCGAAGCTTGATGGTTTCGAGGTAGTTGATGCCTCTGTGCTTGATGAAGCTTTAACTATCTTACATTACAGAGTGGATTTTGCGTTGACGAGAGTATTGGATCGAACGAAGCTGGTGATCATCGAATTTGCGCGGAGTAACTACCAGGCGGCATTGGAGCGGTTCGGGGAGGATTTTCTGAAGGAGAGCTATTTTCTTTTTCTCAGTTCCGCTCTGGAGGAATGCATGAAGCGTATTGAGCAGCGAGCGAGACATCCCGTCTATGAAGGGGATCGTTACATATCCAGGCGGACTATGGAAGCTTTCTACTTCTCTGATGATATTCTTGCGACCAGAAGGATGCTTGAAACTACCTATGAGCTGGATAGGCAACGAGTGCGGATCATGCGTAATTCTTCTACAGAGGAGTTGTTCCTTGCCCGGGTACGCCAGTTTGTCAGGTCTGTCATACACGAGGAGTCTGGCAGTTGAGCGAGGAGTGATAGGGCGTTTTGGAAGGGCATTTCGTATTTTTTGCTCGCGGAGAGCTATCAAAACAGATGCCTCTGTGATACACTGATGCAAATAGCGTTCCTGTTTATTCATTTTGTGAGATGAGAGAGTGAGATTGACGAGTGGCGACTGCGCGTGTACCTTTTGAGCAGTTGACGCCGGTGCATCCGAACCGGCGCATTACATTGGAGATGGGATCGACACCCATTGCGAACCGGGTGATGGATTTGTTTGTGCCGTTGGGCTTCGGGCAACGGGCGCTGGTGGTGGCTCCGCCGAAGGCGGGGAAGACGACGATTCTGCGCGATGTGGCGAAGGCTGTGCTACGCAACTACCCGGAGGCGAGCCTCTTCCTCTGCCTGGTGGATGAGCGACCAGAGGAGGTGACGGAATGGCGCATGGAGGTGCGAGGGCCGGGTGTGCGCGTCTATGCCTCTAGCTTTGACCAGCAGTCTGCGCGGCACGGGCGCATCGTGGAGCAGGCGCTGGCGGACGCGAAGCGGCAGGTGGAGCAGGGCAAGGATGTGGTGATTGGGCTGGATTCGCTGACACGGCTGGCTCGCGCCCATAATGTGAATACGGAGATGTGGGAGAGACCGCGCAACGCTCGCGGTGGCTATGGAAGCCGCACGCTTTCGGGGGGCATTGATGCGCGGGCGCTGGAGATTGGCAGGCGAGCGTTTGGCGCGGCACGCGCGCTAGAGGAGGGCGGCAGTCTGACGATTGTGGCGAGCTGTCTGGTGGAGACAGGGAGCCGCCTTGACGAGGTGGTCTACGAGGAGTTTAAGGGGACGGGCAACCTGGAAATTCGCCTCTCTCGCGACCTTGCCGACCGCCGCATTTTTCCCGCCATCGATCTCTCCGTCTCCAGTACGCGGCAAGAAGAGCGCCTGCTTTCGCCCGCTGAACTGCGGGCCATGTCCATCCTGCGCCGCAAACTGGCCGATATTCCCAGACGTGAGGGGGTAGAGCAGTTGCTGCGCCTTTTTGAGAAAACTTCCTCGAATGCTCTGTTGGTTGAGGCTGTGCTGAAGCAGGAATAATATCCCCCATTACAAAAGCTCTCTCGCATGTCCCTCTTCGCTGCGCCATTTGACCGGGACGAAAATTGAACGTTTTCTATGATATACTAAACAGCAGAGGCAGAGAGATCAGGAGGAGAAGAGATCATGCGTTGTCCATATTGTGGGAAAATGAACGTCGATAGCGCGGCGTACTGCACAAGCTGCGGGCGTGATTTGCAAAGCGGGCGACCTGTTCAGACACCGACGCAGGGTGCGCGACAGACATCCTATCCACCATCGCGGCAGGCACCTCCACCGCCAGCCCAGCAGCCATATCAGCCGAATGTGGTGCGTCCGGCACCACCTCCTGTGCCGCCAGGACAGACACTTCCGCAATCACAGCCACAACCACAGCAGGTGGGGACACAGAGAGCAGCCCGTACTCGTTCCACAGCGACCGGTGCCGCAACTTATCCATCTCCTGCGCCATTGCAGCCACCGGTACCGTCAGCGCCAGAGTCGCCTGCCCCTTTCCCGCCGCGCACGATGGAGCAGCTGCGGGCGCTTGAAGAAGGCGCGCTGGCATATACCGTTGTGGACAGCTCGGTAAGCGTTGGCCGCAAGAAGGTTGTGCGCATCAGCTATGGGCGGGCGGTAGCCTGGCAGCAGGCTGCAACGCTGCTCAAAGCCTTGAAGGAGCAGATAGAGGATCGCTTCGATACGATAATCATTCAGGGAGTGCTGCCGCAGGATATCAACGTCTATGCTTTTACCAACGGGCAGCTTACCTGCGATCGCAATGTACTACTGGGCAGCCAGAAGCTGACGCGCTACATCCTGGAGACCGACAATGGCTTTGATAGCGACTCGGTGCGCGTTGTGCTGACCGAACCACAGAGTGGCAAATAGTTGTAAGAAATGGGGAGTGCATGCAGGCAGTAGAACTCATCATTAAGAAACGCGGGGGCGGAACGCTTAGTACGGAGGAGATTAACTGGCTGGTAGAACAGTATACACGAGGCAATGTGCCTGATTACCAGATGTCTGCCTGGATGATGGCAGTCTTCTGGCGCGGCATGGATGCTCGCGAGACCACCGATCTGACGCTGGCAATGGCGCGCTCTGGCGATGAATTACACCTTCGAGAAGTCCTCTCTCCGGTGATTGATAAGCACAGCACGGGCGGTGTGGGCGATAAGGTGACGCTGGCGGTGGCTCCGCTGGTCGCGGCCTGCGGCGTCGCGGTGGGCAAGATGACCGGGCGCGGTCTGGGCTTCACGGGTGGCACCGTCGATAAACTGGAGTCAGTCAGCGGCTTCCGTTCCACACTTTCGCGTGAGGAGTTCCTGCGTGTCTTTGAGCAGCACCATATCGTGCTGGCAGGCCAGTCGAGCGATCTCGCGCCCGCTGACGGCAAGATGTATGCTCTGCGCGACGTGACCGGCACGATAGAGAGCATTCCCCTGATTGCCGCCAGCATTATGAGCAAGAAGCTGGCGATTGGCGCGTCTCACCTGCTGCTGGATGTCAAAATTGGCTCCGGTGCCTTCATGAAGCAGGTTGACCAGGCATACGAACTGGCGAGGCGCATGGTCGATATCGGCAAACTGGCCGGACTGCCCGCTGTTGCCATCATTTCTGCGATGAATCAACCACTGGGGCGCGCTGTGGGCAACGCACTGGAAATGGCTGAGGCGATCTCCATTCTGCGCGGTCAGGGGCCGGAGGATGTTTCCTATCTCTGCTCGCACGAGGCGGCTGAACTGCTGCTGATGACGGGCAAGGCGGGCAGCATGGCCGAGGCGGAGCAGCATGTTGCGCAGGCAATTGCTTCCGGCGCGGCGTTGGCAAAGCTGGCGGAAGTCATCGCCGCGCAGGGAGGCGACGCACGCCAGATAGAGCAGCCCTCATTGCTGCCCTCAGCTCCCGTCCGCTCGATGCTGACGGCTCCACGCAGTGGCTATATCGCGGGCATACAAGCGGAACAGGTGGGCATTGCCAGTATGCATCTGGGCGCGGGACGCTTTAAGAAGGGCGACGCCATCGATCACCGCACGGGCCTGATTTTGCAGGCCAAAGTGGGCGATTACGTGCATGCCGGGGAGCCGCTGGTAGAAGTGCATGCACGCGGCGAAGCGGATATCGACACTATCCGCGACTTCCTGCTCGCGGCTTATATCTGGAGCGATGAGCCGGTCGAGGCAGGTCCGCTCGTCTATGATACCGTGCGCCCATAGAGCCAAAACCAGACTACTAAAAATGTCATTCCCATGCATGGTGAGCGCGGCGAAGAATCTGGGCAGCCTCCTTGTCCAGGAGTGAACCGGAGATTCTTCGCCGCGCTCACCATGACATGTCGGGCCGGGTTCAATTGTGTATAGTGAGTTCCAGAAAGTCAGCGGTGGGTTGCTTGGGACTGTTGGCTCCGCGCAGCAGGTAGACGTGGTCGTGACCATCGCAGGCGGCAGTTCCCAGCAGGGAGCCACCGTTGGGGATGGTAGTAAGCAGCGTCCAGCGCAGCGTAGACAGGTTGACCAGCCAGACGGTGTTGAGTGAGCTGGTATGGGCGGCATCATAACCGCCGATGATGACCAGGTTTCCCGGAGTGGCAAGGCAGCTTGCCGCGCCACTGAATGCCGTAGGCGCGCTGGTCGATGCGAGTGACCAGGCATTGAGGGCTATGCTGTAGCGATAGATATGCATAGTTGGCCGGTGTTGTCCGGCATCTGCGGAACCGCCAAGCAGGAGGATGCTGTCCGCGCCATCGGGGGCAAGCACGACATAGCCCAGGCCGACTGGCAGTGGGGCAAGCTGGTGCCACTGGCCCGTTGAGATGTCATAGCGATACCAGCCCGTACCCGCACTCGCGTTGGGATTTGCCGCCTGCATAAAGCCCTGAGTGATGTAGAGATGTCCGTGCTGATCGGCGATCATGGCTCCGCCAAAACCGATGGGCATCGAGGCGGGCGGCGTGATCTTTTGCACGGTTGCCAGGGCTGGCCGGTATTCGTAGAGCAGAGAGGTAACAGCGTAGGTGTCAGATGAGTAGCCTGCTGTAAAGAAGAGATGTCCCTGCTCGTCCAGCGCGGCGGCGTTGTTGACCATGCCGGGAAAATTGTCGATTGCCAGCGTCTCCCAGTGGGCGCTGGCGATATTGTAGCGGTAGAGGCCGCGATCGTAATGCGGCACTGCGTTTGGCCCGCGAAAGCCCCCGTTCATGTAGATGTATCCTTTGCCTTGTAACTGTACGTAGGTTGCGCTGTTATCTGCTTCGCTTGATGGAGGTGATGGAAGCTGCTGCCACGTCGCTGTCGGCGTTGTAGTGACTGCGGGAGTAATATTGACCTGCTGGCCGCGTGTAACAGAACCACTATGGCTGCTATCGTGGAGGTTGCGGATATTATGAGTATAAACCAGCAGGGAGGCCATGATAAGAAAGAGGATCAGGGCGCAGATGAAGCATATCTGTGCCGCACGAAAAACTCGCGTGGCAAACCGGTGCGGTCGAGAGATACGCACCGGTTTCTCCTGCTCTTTTGCCTGTGGCAGCGTCCCGGACGCGAATCCCAGGTAAGCGCGCAGATGCAGGCTTTCATCAATAGCAGTGACTTCCTGCTCCAACTGCTCTCGTTCTTGCTGCTCGTGGTGCTCGCGGTGCTCCGCCGCCAGTATCTCACGTATGCGCTGGCGTTCCTCCGCCATCTTCCCTTCCATCGCAGGTTGATCGTCCATCCCAGGCCACCCGCGAGGGGTGGTCCTACTGTATACGCCACCCACCCCGCGCTGTGACGCGCTCGCGGAGCGAGCGTAATGATTCGTATAGAGTAGGGCCACCCCTCGCGGGTGGCCTGGGATGGTTGGTTGGCCTGGTGCGGGTGTGTAGTCAGGGTTGAAAGCTACCTGTTTGCAGGCGTGGTATTCCTCAAGGGCGTAGATGCGTTCGAGTGCGGAGTGGAGAGTGTAGGCGGATTGGAAGCGGTAAGCCGGATCCGGGCGGGTAGCGACGGTGACGAGGCCGCTGAGGACGGACGAGAGGTTTGGATTGAAGGTGTGGAGTGGTTCCGGCTGCTGATTCAGGCGCGTTGGGCGCTGCCCGCTCAGCATTTCGTGCAGGATGATGCCCAGGCTGTAGAGGTCTGAACGGGCATCGGTCTGGCTCTCTCCTTCATATTGTTCGGGTGCGGCATAGCCGGGGGAGCCGAGATCGGTGGTATCGTTCGCCTGGCCCTCTTTGAAGTAGCGGGCTATGCCGAAATCGACGAGCGCAAGGCGATGATCGGGGGTAAGGATGATATTGGAGGGTTTCAGGTCGCGGAAGATCACGGGCGGCGTCTGCCGGTGCAGGTATGCAAGCACGTCGCAAAGCTGGATAGCGTAGTTCAGTGCCTCCAGTGGGGGCAGCGCGCCCTGCCTGCGCATGTAAGTCGAGAGAGTGAGGCCGGGAATGTAGTCCATGACCAGATACCAGTAGCCGTCCTCTAAGAAATAATCGTAGAGGGCGGGAATGGCTGAATGGTTCAGACGGGCGAGCAGGAGCGCCTCGCGCAGGAAACGGTCGGTATGCGTGCCTCCACTGGAGGGAAAATCGAGAGACGCGCCTGTCTGTGACCGGCTGCCCGCATCCTCTGCCTGCCATTCGTCATATGTGCCGGGCGTACTGGAAGGGCTATGAAGCAATTGCTCAAGTTCATCTACGACGCTCTGAGGCAAAGGTTGGTCGGCACGGCATTGTTTGAGCGCGAGGGGTGTTTCCAGCGTAATATGTGAGGCGAGAAAAACCTTGCCCATCCCTCCGTGGCCGAGCACTCTCTTGATCTTGTATTCCCCGCCTCGCAGTACGCAACCTGCGAGGTCTTCACGTTGCGCAGGCCTGCCTGATCTTTGCTTCCCCGTGTGATTTGACGGACTCATCATATCCATCCTCCCTTCCACATGTACATTATCCTTCAAGGTACCTGTCCTCGTAGGGATATCAGGATTCCCCTACGAAGATGGAGAGGCCCCTTTGTCATCTATTGTACTGAAGGATGGGATTTTTCCAACAGGGAAGCGGCGATGTGGTAAGAGGTTGCGGAGGCCAACACTCTACAAGTACACGATGGTACACGTTTATTTACAATGCGATAGCCAATTTGCCCTATAGCCGTGCGAGCGACCTTGACGGACTTTCTCGCTGATGCTACCTTTGAGGCTAATTGAGGATGCAGTGAGGCTGCGGAGAAGAGATTTGAGATAGAAAAAAGGCGGTTGAAACAGGATGCTTTGTCCATTTTGTAGTACAGCACGACTCAACAATGAAGCGCCATGCCCGGTCTGCGGCGCGCCATCACCATTGTTGCAACAAACCGTTAGCGGTTATACGGACCAGCCCGCGCAGCCTTCATCTGAACAGCCTGTGCAGATGCAGAACTCGCCGATTTCCTGGCTTCCCGTCCCTTATCAACAGCAGGCTGGAACGGGACAGTGGGGAAACTGGCAGGCAGGCCAACCTGGGCAACCAACAGCCGTTATCCCCTTTGGGCAGCAGCAGAGAGAGTCTGGAGAGCGCGCATTGACGCCTGGTGGTACACAGAATCAGGATACTCGCCTACCTGCTCTGGCCGACCAGAGCATGGAAGGGGTGGTCTACATTCCGCCCATGTACACCAAACCGCGCCCGATTATCCCGCGCTATCGCGCGATCAGCGGCCTCCTCAGTGTGTTAATCGTGCTTATTCTCTTTTGTAGTGGTGCGGGTTACTATGCGCAGGCCAGTGGTAAAATCGCGGCGCTAGGCCAGTTGGCAGGCATTGTTCGCCCGGCGAACCTGAAACCAACACCTACGCCACCCCTGCCAGACCCAAAAACCGCTCCTTCTTATGGGCCTGCTGCCAATATCATTAACTCGGCCAGCACCGCATCGAAAATAGATGCGCAGACCGATATCGTCTTGCAACCTGCGAACGTTTTCCACCCCGGGCAAACCATCTACGTCACCTATAGTATACAGAATCCGAAAAAGCCCGGCGTGGTCGTTATCAAGTGGTACATGAATGGACTGCTGTACAATACCTCTCAGACACAGCCAATCAAAGAGAGCAGCAGTGGCTCGGCGGAGATGCAATTTGCGAAGCCTGCCGAGGGAATGGTGGAACTGTACTGGAATGATCAGTTAGCCATCAGGCTCTACTTCGTGGTACGTTGAGTACCACAAGGTAGAGCCGCTATAGGATTAGCGCCTTCCAGAGACCGGATAGGCTTCCTCCTGCACACCGGCATTGCCCGGCAGTGCGCACTGTGTATCCACCACCACGTCACCCAATACCTCAACCTGGCAGGCCAGACGCATATCAGGGTTTTTCTTCAGGTCGTTGCGCAGCCAGAATTTCTCCATGAAGGTGAGGGGATTGGTGTTGCTCGCAGGTGAGACTGCTACCCGGTCAGTACCGCACAGGCCGTTGCCATGACAGTTGAGATACCGCCAGATGCCGCAGTAAACGCGAACATCGTTTTCCAGTGCCGGATAGCGCACATGATCGCCGACAGGCACATCGACAATTACATTTTCACGCACAAAAGTAATCGTTGGCACGAGTTTATCCTCCAATGTCTTATTTGTAGTGCGCACTGAGGTACAGCGGCAAATAGAGCGCCTACAAGTTCTTGTAAGAGTATAGCACAGGGGAGAAATGGCGACAACGCTAGCTTACGGTCAGCACCACTGTCACCGTTTGTGGGGTTACCGGTGTACCGGGGTCGCTGTCGCTGACTTGCAGCGCAGCGGTGTAGCTCCCGGTAGCGAGCTGACTGCTATCGCAAGTCACGTCGATCACCACACTCTGCCCCGGCGGCAGAGTGCCGCCGCTATTATCGACGCTGAGCCAGTCTGCCGACTGCGAGGGAAGCGTTACCGCCCAGTTAAGATCAGAAGAACCTGTGTTGGTAATCACCAGCAATTGCGAGCTATCTGTCAGCGTGCTGTCATTGCTGAAATCCAGCTCGTTTGTTGAAACGCTGATCTGCGGCTGATCCAGCACTGTGATATTCACCACAACCTTTTGAGGCGGTATGGAAACTCCTGTATCGCTGTCTGCGATGGTGATAGTGCCACTCAGCGAACCCGCGCCCAACTGAGCCGTTGTCGGGCTGACGGTAACAGTTGCGCTCTGCGCGGGGGCGAGGCTGCCGCTGGTTGGTGCAATCGGCGCATATGTTGCTGCGATCTGATCCTCACTTGCACTCCAGTTGAGGGTCGCATTGCCCGTATTACTGATGATAAAAGTCTGCGCAGTGGGGTCTTTCCCCATAATAGAACTGAAATTTAACGTATGTACCTGCACATTGATAGCAGGGGCAGGCGGCGTACTTATGGTAAGCGCAATGGCTACTTGCCTGCTCTGCCCATTGGAATTGAAGGTGACAGTTCCCTGGTAGGCATTGGCCTGCAAACCGACTCCATTCACGGCAATCGTGATGGTCGCTTTCCCTCCCGGCCCGAGCTGTCCACCTGGGGGGGAAACGCTCAACCAGTTCGCGCCATTCGTCACGGCGGCAACCGCTGCCCAGTTCAATGCCTGCCCGCCGCTGTTTTGCAACGTGACGCTCTGACTGGCCGGATTGTGCCCGGTATAAGCGGAGAAATTTAACGAAGGAGGCGAGACCACCAGGCTTCCCGGCGCCGTGACGTTAAGCGAAACGCTCACCTGTGGATTGCTTCCTCCCTTAAAAGCGATAACACCTTGATACGAACCCACTGCGAGCAACTGCGATTGCACGCTCACCGTGACTGTGGCGCTTGCTCCTGGTGGAAGCTGTCCGCTAGCAGGAGTAACAGAGAGCCAGGGAACGCCGTTGCCGGTGATGGTCGTCTCACTCCAGTTCAGGGGCTGTCCACCCCCGTTTTGCATGGTAATCGTTTGACTGGCCGGATTTTGCGCCGTACTACCCGAATACGAGAGCGAGACGGGGGAGATGGTCAGAGTGGCCGGGGCTGCATTTACCGCCATCGTCACCGTCAGCTTAAGAGGCTGCTGCGGGTGACTTCCCTGCTGCGTAAACGAGATATGGCCAGTGTAGGCAAGCGGGGCTAAGGTGCCACGATTGACGGTGACAACAACAACCTTGCTGCCATTGAACGTGCCGCTGCTCGGCGCAATCGACAACCACGGCTGATCGCTGCTGGCCTGCCAGCGCAGTTGACCACCACCCGCGTTGGTCAATGTCACATTCATACTTGAGACTGTGCCGCGAGCAGCCGCGCCAAGATCAAGGTGTGTCTGCGTCAGTTGCAAGCTCGGCGGGGTCGGAGGAGGAGTCTCAATCGTAATCGTCACCGAATCACTAAACTGCTGCGCCTCATCAATCGCATGAATAATGTGGTCGCCGAAGCCCCAGTTCCCCACGGTAATAGTGACGTAAAAAGCGCCCAGAGCATCGGTATGAGCATATAATAACTTCCCATTGCCATCTAGAATGGGCTCATTCTTATCATAGGTAAAGGACATGAGATCGTTCGCGCCAAACCCTTTTCCGCTGAGCAAGAACTGATCGTTCACACGCAGCTTGCTGGGAACAGCGCTCAGCGTCGCCGTAGCGAAGGATGCTTGCGGCTTCTTGCTGATAAACATGTAAGCCAGCAGGCCGGTGGCGAGCAGTAACAGCAGAAAGGAGATTGTCAGAACAGTCAGAATTGGTCGGCTCCGCAATGGCGAACGCGATGGCATATATGGCGGTACTGACGGTGGGGATGGCGGCACAGGAAAGCGCAAGCGTGCATTATCCAGTGCCTGTGGTCTTGCTCCACCGACCCGCGCCTCTCGTTCCGTCATATCCCTCTCATCGTTATAGAGATCAGGGATTGGCGTGTTTCTGGCTGGGGGTGGTACTGGCGTGCGTGGTCCGGGCGGCAGAGGAGCAATAGGAGCCGCAGGAGAAAGCCGCGCTTCCTGCCAATATGCTGAAGCAGTCGGCAAAGCAGCAGGTGATACCGGCGAAGTGGGGAATACAGACGGTTCATCGATCGTTGGTAAAATGATTCCATCTGGTTCGTGCGGCGCTTGTTGTGGCTGTGAGCTTTCGTCCGATCGCACGATAGACATCATCGTTGACTGATATGGTTGGTCTTCGGGATGAAGACCCGAATAGTGTCCCGCGTGATGGGGAGAAGCTGGTGGTATGGACCTCCTGACCGCGCTCCGCATGATGCGCGTGCGATCGAAAGCATGTCCACAGCGGCTACAGACTTCAGCGTCGGCCCGTGCCAGTTTCTGGCAGTACATACAGCGTTTTGTGTCCATATCAGCGTTTCAAGAGGGAGGTACAGAACAACAGCGTTTCACCGTACCCTCCCCCATCCTCCTAAAATCGCTCTACAACGACAATGATACCTGTCTGCTTATCTCTATTGCCGGTAACGTTCTTCCCTTACAGGAATAAACGCGACTGACTCTGAGAACTCAAATGGCAGCACAACAAAGCCTGCCTGTGAGCAAAATGAAATAGATTGATACGCCAGTAGACATTGTAGCACAAAATGCAAGAGATTTCAGAGAAAAATCCCCCCACCATCACAGGATGGTGGGGGGAAGATGGCGGGTTATTAGCCTGGTGAGGCATCAACCACAATACCCGTTTGGTTTGCTGCTAAGGTAACAGCCTGCGTTCCGACATAGCTCACACTGCTCAGTATCCCGCTGGCGGAGAGGGTATAGGTACCGGCGGGAATATTGGAGAAAGTGTAATTGCCCGAAGCATCTGCGGTTACGCTGGCAACCTGCGTTCCGGCACTATTCAACAGATTGACCGTAGCGTTGGGCAGTGGAACCGCACCCGTACAGACGCCTGCCACACAGGCCATGACCTTTCCACTGATAGAGCCGGTAACAGTCAGAGTCACCGTAACTGCCTGCGGGCTCCCCTGAATGGCAGTGCCACCGTTTTGTGCTGCGATCGTGATAGTGCCGCTATAGGTACCGGCAGCGCTGAGATTCGCCAGATTGACATTGACAGCGAGTGGACTGCCCCCTCCACTATCAGAACCGGAGGTCGCGGATAGGCTCAGCCACGAAACGCTATTGCTGTCACCTGCCGCCGTCCACGTGACCGGGTAGGTGCAGGCACCGACGCCGCTGACTGTCAGCGTCTGTGGTGCCGGGGCCGCCTGTCCCAGTTGAGCCATGAAGGAGATGCTGGCCAACGAAACTTGAAGCGTGCAGGGCTGCTGCACAACGAGCGTCACTGGAATACTCTGTGGACTTCCCTGTGCAGTCGCATTCGCGCTGTCTGTAGCCGAGATAGAGATAGTCGCGCTATACTTGCCGGGCGCCAGTCCGGTCGTATTCACCGCTGCCGACAAACTCGCCGATTGGCCGCTGGCGCTAATCAGGCTGTTTGTTGGGGTCACCGAGAGCCAGATGGCGCTGCTGCTGACACTGGTCTTCAAGTTCAAAGGCCAGCCGCAGTTTCCTGTTGCTGCGATGGTCAATGCTTGCGCGGCAGGATTTGCTCCACCTGCTACGCCAGTGAATGTCAGCGTACTCAATGAAGGCTGAGCCAGAGCACAGGGCGGTAGCACAAGCAAATTGACGGCAATCGTCTGTGGACTACCACCGGCGGGTTTACCATTCGCATCAGCGCCATTGAGGGTGATCTGGCCTACGTAGGTACCGGGGTTCAGACTGCTGGTATCAACATTGACTGTTACCTGACCCGTCTGACCGGCGGGAATGGAGCCGCCGGTTGGCGCGGCCCCGAGCCAGCTTGAAGCAAGTTGAGTTACGCTCAAAGACCAGTACAGTGTGCTATGACCATTATTCGTAATCGTCACCACCTGCCCCGGCGGATTCGCCATGCCCCCGGTCGTACTGAAATTGAGGTTGAGCGGAGTAGCCCCCATAATCGGGAATGTCGGTGGTGGCTGCTGCTGCACCTGTAACGAGACCGCCAGCGTGAACTCTTGCCCGTTGGTATAGGTAGGATGATTGCCCGCCAGGAAAGAGATCGTTCCCTCATAGATGCCCGGGCGCAAGCCTGCTATATTGACGCCAATTGAGGTAACTGTGCTCATCGAGGCTCTCAGTTGCCCGCTTGCGGGAGTGATCGTCAACCAACTTGCCGATGATTGTGCCTGCCAGGACAGTGGGGTAGAGGTGCTACAACTTCCCGTTGTACTCAAGCTCAAAGCCTGATTGCTCGGATTGCTCTGTCCTGCCACTGCTGTAAACGAGACGCTGCCCGAGCTCAAGACCAGCCCGCAGTTCGGCTGTACAGTCAGAGAAATGCCAACGACCTGTTGATTATTAATTGCTCCACCACTTGCATTAAAGACGAGGTTACTGGTATAGACGCCGGGCAGCAGAGGCTGGCTATTGACAGAGATCCGTACAACAGCAGACTGCCCGGGCGCGACCTGACCCGATGAAGGGCTGGTGAGCAACCAGTTCTGATCGCCAAACAGGTGAAGTAACAATTGTTCTCCCGCGAACGTGGTTGGCGTCGCCACATTATTCTCTAAGGACCAGGACAACGTCTGCGTACCCGGATTATTGATCACCAGTTGCTGCACGGGCGGCGCCTGCTGTCCATCAAGCGCCGTAAACGAGAGGACTGCGGGCGTGACAACCAGCACCGGTCCTGCATTCGCAGGCAGCGCATTCACCGACATCTGCACCGCGATTGGCTGTACGCTTGCACCGACGTTCGCGGTAAAGGTAATCTTTCCTGTATAGTTTCCCGGCTTCAATCCATAGCGCTCGACCGCAACTTCGATGGTCTGGCTTGCGCTGAATGTTCCCTGCGAAGGCGAAATCAGCAGCCAGGGTTTATCGCTACTGGCAGCCCATGTGATAGGACCAACACCCTTGTTCTGTAAGGTCAGCGTCTTGATGGTGTTCGCTCCCTGATAAGCCGCACCAAAATCAAGCGGAGACTGGCTGACAACAACCAGTTGCGACGGCGGCGTTGGGCCAGAGCCTACAATCTGGATTATTCTGCTGGCTGTATAGCGGGTCGTCACATCCTCCGCGTAGATAATATGGAAGCCCGGTCCCCAGCTTTGATCAATTAACAGAGATACATCCGCATTTCCCTCAGCATTGACTTTGACGAGGCCATTACTGGTAGAGCCATCAGGCAGCTTGACTACTACTGGAAGCTGGACATCGTGCGTCAAATAGACCTGGGTATTTGGAGAAAAATTGCGGACACGCATCACTACCGAATCACCTAAATTAACCTCGTTGCTGGAAAGGATAAGCGACGGCGGTCCACTTATAGGAGCAGGAAGCGTGCGATTTGTATGGAAAAAGGCCAGTGATGCCAGCACACCATCCACCAGCAGCGCCAGCACCGCCAGTGTCACCAGAACGATAAATATCGTGCGCACACGATTGAAGCTCACCTTTCTGCTAACGGGTAATGGGTGAGTAATCCAGCCCTCGGCAATGGCACGCCGCATGTCTTCCTCTTCGATGCGTGCGACTTCGGCACTATTAGGGAAATGGCGGGCTTGCAAAGGGTCCGTTCGATTGGCCCAGATATCCTGCTCTCCCGTGTCGCCCTCTTGCAACCAGGGCCACAACTCGGGCATGCGCTGCCTATCTGCATCTTGATTGGTGTCTTGTTGTGCCTGTATCCTGGGTAAAGGTGTACTCTCACGCCGTATCTCGGCAGAAATATCACGCAAAGGAGTGAGACGAGAGGCATGAGGATGACGACGTTGCTGGCCTTCAGCCTTTGCAATACGGCGCGCGGCGTCATTAAGTCGATTTAAGGCCTGCTCTACCAGGTTATATGTCTCCTGTACCTCTTCCTGGACCGGCGGCAGTGGCGTCTCTACCTCTCGTGCTCGCACAATGGGCACCGGGCTGGTAATGCGCTCAAATATACTTTCACCGCCGCTGTCTTCCCTGCTCTGCTCAGCCTCTCTCGAGGAAGGCATCATCGACTGAGATATTCCCACAGCCGCCTTTCCCTCGCCTTCCTGGCCTACCTCGATCAGCTTGACCGTTTGATACTGATTCTGTAATAGCGCACGACACTCATCGCAACATGCAGTCGTCGCGCTGCAGAGCTTGCCACAATACTCGCACCGGCTCAGGCTCATAAGCTGAATTCCTACCTCTTGCTCCCTCAGTAATCTTTACTATCAATAAAACGTGGAAATATACTAACTTGTCACATCAAGCATCCTGTATTCCCTTTCCCTCGCCATCAAATGGGAAATATGGCCGATGACTTGACAAGATTTTTGCAATATGCTATAAAATATATAGCTGATCGTAATAAACAAAACTGTGGTATAATTTGATATGTGTAACGTTGCTACGTCTGAATCGTAAAGGAAGTAGCGAGCAAACAGAGTGCAAGCGAAGGACATTAGACAGGAGCAATAACCATGTGGTATCGACATAGACGCGGGAGATGGGGTTGGGGTGGCTTCCCAATATTCTTTTTCCTGATTCTTTTATGGAGCCATTCCTTCTTCTCCATACTGATCAGTATGGTTATTCTGGGCTTTCTCTTCATGCTGTTTCGCGCGATTGCTACCTCGACCTCGCAGCCAGGGTTCACAGGTATTCCGCGCTCCCAGCAGCCGTACCAGCAGCCCTATCAACCCTATCAACCCTACCAGCCGCAGAGCAGCGTCGTTTACGAGGAGCAGCCCTTCGAGGCGTATCAGCAGGGTTATCAGCCACAGCAGAACCAGCGGGCGCAGGAAAGCGACCCGCTCTATTCGGACGAGTCTCCTGCCTACCAGCAGTACGAGCAGCCTGAAGTAGAGTATCCAGAGGAAGAGCTGCCGCCAATGCAGCAGTAAAGTAGATAGAACGAGAAAGGAGCAAGAACATGTCAACGTCACTGATCGCCTTCCTGGTCTTCGTTGGCATCTTCCTGCTCATTTGCTCATAAGAAACTGCCCACGACTTCTCTATCCTTGATTTTAACGCAATACCGCTCCAAACTCTTCGTTGAGAGCGTTGAGGATACGCTCTTGAAGGATGTTGGCTTCGGCGTCAGTCAGGGTGCGATCCTGGGCCTGGTAGATCAGCGAGTAGGTCAGGTTCTTCTTGCCCGCCGGGATCGGCTCGCCGCGATAGACATCGAAGAGCGAGGCCGAGCGCAGGAGTTCGCCGCCGCTGCGCAGGATGACATCTTGCACAGCCTGCGCCGGAACCCGCTCGTCCACGACAATCGCCAGGTCGCGCGTTAGCTCCTGGTGACGCGAGATGGGCTGGTAGGTCAGTCGCTCTGGCACGGTGGCGAAGAGGGCCTCCAGATCAAGTTCGGTCAGGTAGGCGCGATACGGCAGATCGTAGCGCTGCTGCACCAGTGAATGCACCTCACCCAGCACGCCAATCGGGCTGAACGTCTCCTCCCCCTGAGCCGAGATGCGCGGCAGTTCCAGCAACGCCGTGCGGCCCGGATGGAACGTCGGGTGCTGCGTCGGCGTGAAGCGATAGCGCGTAATATGCAGCCGTGCCAGCAGCGTCTCGATGATGCCCTTAAGATCGTAGAAGTCCACAGGACGCGCCAGTTCGGGCAGCCAGGAAACTTCCGCCGGGCCGCTGATCGCGATGCCAACGCTGCGCCGTTCCTCTGGCAGGCTGTTCTTCTCGGCTGATGGCAGGTAACGCCGCCCGATCTCGAAGAATTGCAGCCCCGCCCGATTGTGCTTGCTGTTCTCCTGCAACGTCTCCATCAGACCGCTCATCAGAGTCAAGCGCATGGCTTCCAGTTCGCTGCTCAATGGATTGGTCAGCACTACCGCCGGGACGGAGCGCGCATCGAACGGTACCAGTGCCTTCTGCTGCTCCTTTTCCGCCACCACAATATCGGCTCGTTTGTGATGCCCGTTCGTGGGCGCGCTGAGCAGGGCGCGAGCCGAGGTCGCGTCCACCTGCGCCAGCAGGTGGAGCATGCGCGGGCGGCTGGTCATGGCATAGGTCACAATCTCGTTGAGGCCCTCACCGATCAGTATTGTGCGCACCTCTTGCTCGCGGGCGAACCACTGATCCATATGCGGCTCCGGCAGCGGGCCAGACGGAATCGTGCTCGGCAGCCTGTCATAGCCGATCATACGGAGCACCTCTTCCACAAGGTCAGCCCCCTCCTCAATATCACTGCGATATGTCGGAACCGTAACCAGCATCTTCTTGCCCTGCTCGTCCTCCTGCACACCGAAGCCGAGGGCGGTCAGAGCGTCTACCACCTCCTGCTGCGTCACCTTCATCCCGGTCAGCCACTCCACCTGTTGCGTCGAGAACGGGATGGTACGTGGCTTGACCGGGCTGGGATAGGCATCTACGATGCCGGGATTGACCGTTCCCCCGGCCAGTTCCTCCATCAACTGCGCGGCGCGGTCGGCGGCCAGTACTGTCAGCGAAGCGTCCAGCCCCTTCTCGAAACGGCTGGACGCATCGGTGCGCAGACCCAGCGTCGTCGAGGTGCGCCGCACATTGCTCGCCTTGAAGTTGGCCGCTTCCAGCAAGATGGTCGTCGTATTGGGGTTGACCTCGCTGATCGCGCCGCCCATCACACCGGCAATGGCCGTCGGTCCGCCTTCGTCCGTAATGAGCAGCATCTCCGGCGTCAGCTTGCGCCGCACATCGTCGAGCGTAACAAGCTCCTCACCCTTGTGAGCGCGCCGCACGATGATGTGATGCCCGCGCACGAGATCATAGTCGAAGGCGTGCAGTGGCTGCCCCATCTCCAACATGACATAGTTGGTAATATCGACGATATTGCTGATGGGACGCATGCCTGCCGCCAGCAGCCGCTTCTGCATCCACTCCGGCGATGGCCCGATCTTCACGTTGCTGATGACTCGTGCGCTATAGCGCGGGCATAGCTCGGTGTCCTGCACCGTCACCTTGACCAGTTCCGCCGCCGGTACGCCCTGCTCATGCACCTGTGGCTGCGACAGGTGTAGAGGCTGGTCCGTCAGCGCCGCCACCTCACGCGCAACGCCGATGATCGAGGAAAGGTCGCCGCGATGCGCCTTGATGGCAAAATCCAACACCACGTCGCCCAAAACATCGACCAGCTTTTCACCCAGTGGGGTGTTCTGGTCCAGAATGTAGATGCCGGAATGGTCGCTGCCGAGGCCCAGTTCGCGGGGCGAGCAGAGCATGCCCTCTGAGACATAGCCCATTTTCTGCGCCCGCCCGATAGTCATTTCACCGATTTTCGCCCCCGGTAGCGCCAGCGGCACCTTATCTCCCTGCCGGATATTGGGCGCGCCGCAGATCACTCCCAGTTCCTCCGTCCCCGTGTTGATGCGTGTATAGCTCAAATGGTCCGAACCTGGCACCTTTTCCAACCGCGTGATCTGCGCCGTAATGACCTTATCGCCCCAATCTCTCCCGATATATTCGATGGCCTCCACTTCCAGGCCTGCCATTGTCAGCACATGTGCCAGTTCCTCCGGCGACATGGTGATATTCACATAGTCCTTGAGCCAGCTTAATGGCACTCTCATAGAAAACTCCTTACATGAACCTAGAACTGCTTCAAGAAGCGCAGGTCGTTGCCTGAGAAGAGGCGAATATCGTCGATGGAGTACTTAATGATGGCGATACGCTCAACGCCCATGCCGAAGGCGAAGCCGCGATACTTTTCCGGGTTGTAGCCAACCTCGCGCAGCACACGCGGGTGAACCATACCGGAGCCAAGAACTTCCACCCAGCCGCTATACTTGCAGACGCGGCAGCCCTCGCCATTGCAGAGCGGGCAATCGATATCTACCTCGGCGCTCGGTTCCGTGAATGGGAAGTAGCTGCCACGGAAGCGTACCTTGCGACCCTCCCCGAACATCTCACGGGCGAAGCGTTCCAGCATCCCCTTCAGATCGGCCATCGTTGTGTACTCATCGACCATCAAGCCCTCAATCTGATGGAACATGGCTTCGTGCGAGGCATCGATAGCCTCGTTGCGGAAGACCTTGCCCGGCACGAGCACGCGCACGGGCGGGCGCATTTGCTGCATAATGCGAATCTGCATCGGTGAGGTCTGCGTGCGCAGCAAAATCTCACCCGGTACCACCCAGAAGGTATCCTGCATGTCGCGGGCCGGGTGTTCCGCCGGGATGTTCAATGCCTGGAAGTTATAGTAATCGGTCTCCACTTCGGGACCCTGCACTACCGAGAAGCCCATCTTCGTGAAAATCTGCGTCACGTCCCACGTCACACGCGACAGTGGGTGCATATGCCCGGCAGGTTTCTCGCGCCCCGGCAGCGTCACATCAATGCGCTCGCTCTCCAGAGTGCGCAGCAGTTCAGAATTGCGCAGTTCCTCGCGTTTCGCCTTCAGCCGCTGCTCCAACTCGGCCTTCACCATATTGATCTTCTGCCCGACGACCGGTCGCTCCTCCTTCGTTAGCTTCGGCATAACCGAGGAGAAATTTTTCAATTCGCCACGATTTCTGCCCAGATAGCGTGTATCCCACTCTTCCAGTGCAGCGGTTGTCTCAACCGGCTCCAGCTCGCGGATGGCACGTGCCAGCAGTTCGTCAAGTTGCTCCAATAAATCGTTTAATTGTCCTATCATACCATCCTCCATGAATCAAAAAACCGGCCAACATTCGTCGACAGGGACGAAGTTGCCGGTGAGAACTCCGTGGTACCACCCATATTGAACTCAGAAATTCTCTCTTCTGCACAACACGCAGGCAGAGAAGAAATCAGCCAGATGCAGTGCTGAGTTCCACTTGGTTTGTCCGGTAACGGAGACCTCCGGGGCCATCTACTCGCTGCCTCATCTCATCTCGCTCTTGAAACGAGAGGCAGGTTCAACAGCCAGCTCTGGGGTGAACTTCGGCGAACGGCTACGTAAAAAGGCTTTCAGTCGCTGACCTTTTCTCCCTGCACGCCTCCTGCTCGCGTACTCTCCCCATCCTAGCCTTTGGGTTTGCTCATATCTCTACGAGATCACGCTATAGTATGCCACAAATCGAGCAAAAAGTCCAGCGTTTTTCCCCGGATCCCCGGAATCCAAAAATTTCATGCCAACAAGCCTTGACTACAGCAGCCAATTCTGCTATACTGAACACATCTCAAGGGCGGGGCGTAGCGCAGCCCGGTAGCGCACCACAATGGGGTTGTGGTGGTCGGAGGTTCAAATCCTCTCGCCCCGACTATGGTGAAGGCAGGAAGCAGTTTTCTGAACAGGCTTCCTGCCTTGTTTTATGTGTCTTACCTTTGCTCTCCTTAGCCACTCAAATGCCCTGAAATGTAGCAACTGTGTAGCAACCCTCTACCTCTTGCGTTTCTTCTCTGTCTTGCCAAACTCGCTATCCCACCGCTTCGTTACATCTTCTTGCATCGTTGGGAGCGCGTGAGAATACACATCCAGCGTCATCGTGATCTGGCTATGCCCTAAAATCTCTTGCACGACTTTAGGGTGAACTCCCATCGCAAGAAGGATAGTCGCCGCACTGTGCCTGAGATTGTGAAATCTTATGTGAGGCAAGCCGATACTTACCAGAAAGCGCCTGAAGACTTTGCGCAAGGTACTGGAGCTATAGAAGTAGCCCTGAGCGTTGGTAAACACCAGATCCTTATCAATCCAGGCATCACCAATCTCGCGCCGCTGCTCTTGCTGTTGTATTCGATGGCGCTGAAGAACTTCAACAACGAAAGCAGGCAGGCTAATCATCCTTCGGCCTTTTGCCGTCTTCGGTTCCGATTCTATATAGCCGTACCCTTTTAAGTAACTCACAGCCCGCTTTACTTGGAGAGTGCGATCTTCAAAATTAATATCTTGCCAGTGCAGGGCCAGCAACTCCCCTTCTCTCATGCCTGTCGTAATCGCCAGTGTCAACAATGCCTCTAAACGATGAGCTTTCACTTCTTCCAGCAATGTATGCGCTTGCTGCTTTGTCAAAACATGCTGCTCTTTGCGCGGAATACGGGGAGGCGTTACCGCATCGCACACATTACGAGGAAGGATATTCCACTTGACCGCATTGTCCAGAGCTACATGCAAAACGCCGTGAATATTGTTGACCGTCTTTGCAGTCAACCCATCGCTGAGTTTCTGCGAGTAAAATGACTGCACCTGCTGAGGAGTAAGTTTTTGTAGCTTGATTTTCCCTAATCCAGGCACAAGGTAGTTTTTTACGAGCTTGCTGTAGTTCAAGTACGTGCTTAAGCGTATCGTTGGCTTATGCACCTTCTCAAGCCAGTTTTCCAGGTACTCTTGTACGGTCGTATGTGACCCAATCGTCAGCATTCCACGGCGCAGATCATTCGCAGCCGCGTCCAATTTTGCAATCACTTCTGACTGCTTCTTGCCATAGAACACCTTGCGTGTTCCATCAGGAAGTGAAAGGCTGGCTACCCAACGCCCGTCAGACTTGCGCCGGTAAACAGAACCTTCACCATTACCCCGCCGGGCCATAGATGGTCCTCACTTTCATTAGAAACCGCGTGAGAGACCCCTGCTTGAGCCGTGGGGAGGACACGCGGTCTCCTTTCTTGCACTTAACTTTTCACACGATACATACGACACTGAGATTTTGATAGAAACCAGGAAAACACAGCAATGTATCAAAATGGTGTGCCACTTGCTGGAATGAGTCACTACATCTTGTGTCATCAACTTGACACTAATGCTTCTATCAAAATCTCAGACTACAATGTAAAGCATGGAACAGAAGAGAGCCTATAAGTATCGGCTCTCTCCCTCCTCGAAACGCGGTCACCTCACCATTGTAGGCATCTTCTTGATATCCGCTTCCAGGTCTATCTTGAGTGCGGGACGACCCATGATCGGTGTCTCAATGCTGCAAAAAAGGGGTTGGTCGCATGGCTTGTGGTGGCTGCCTGTGGAGAGATGGTAAGACCTGGACGGGCGAAAGCTCGCCCAGGCACATCTCGTTAAAGCAGGAACCCAGATCGTGAGGTCCGGACATCCCTTGCCCTGGCTATGTCACAATTTCTCGTTCACGTTGTTCAAGCCAGCTTTGCAATGCGGTAGAACGCACACGCACTGCCCTCCCGAACCGCACTACCGGTAAGCTCTCTTTCCTGATGAGTTTACAGACGGTTGAACGACTCAATCCAAGCTGTTTGCATACCTGCTCTATCGTCAAGAGCAGGGGTTGCGATACTCCTTCGTCATATTCTCTCATGCTCTACCTCTCCTTATTAGGGAACACCATGCTGGTCTCATTTTGAAGTTCAGGCCCTGATTCACCAATGACCTGTTAAACAGAGTTCCGATAGTGCTGACGTGGCATCACTTTACCCCTCCTTTGTAACTCTGTTTGTTCAATCACCATTGCTATCCTTCCTTCCTTTTTTGAAAGTCGGGTAGGCGGCCAGTGCATCGCTGTTGGTTTCCTTTGACATGCCAATAGCCCTTTCTGATAGTTGCGTTCGCTTCACTTCAGTGAGCATGAGCGAACGCAACGTCTGCGGGATGGAGTCTATCATAGCGCGATCCTTTCTTTTCTTTAAAGTGAGGAAACGGGGAATAACGGCAACTGAAAAACCTCGGCCATTGGCCTGACCGGCACTGCCTCTGGCATGACCTCTGGTACAAGGCGCAATACGATGAGGCCGCTTTTCGTGCGGCCCGCGCTGCGAAACCCGGCCTGCTTGAAGCAATAGCCAGGGTTGGGACTGCGCACTTTGGCTGCATCGACGAAGGTGATCATGCCGTCCGCCGGTGGCTCGCCCCACACGAAGCGTGGCACCAGACAAAAGGAGCACGCTACCGGGCAGCCCCGTGAGGCAAAGCACATTTTAT
>Ga0209061_1002569_pt1 | contig 22364 bp, 27 predicted proteins | sample Coa_R1_10_FD_187157 | JGI IMG/M metagenome (GOLD analysis project Ga0209061, IMG submission 187157) | Surface soil microbial communities from Centralia Pennsylvania, which are recovering from an underground coalmine fire - Coalmine... | ecosystem: Environmental > Terrestrial > Soil >...
ACTTGGAGGCCCTGGTAGCTGTCCACCGGGTACCAGTCCGCCACCGCGCCAAGGTGCGTACCACCAACCTCGCTGAGCGGAGCTTGTTAGAAGAGCGCAGGCGCACCAAGGTCATACCACGCCTAAGCCTAAGGAGCGAGAAGGCGGCCTTGAAGCTCGCCTTCGCCACGATGGTGCGGGCATCTGAACGCTGGTGCCGGGTGCCAGTCAGCAACCTAGAGCGCCGTCAGCTCGAGCTGCTAAGAGCTGAGCTTGGGCTTGACCCGCCACCTACCGACAACGAAGCCAACCGTCGAAGTAGGGCTGACCAACCTGTTGCCGCATGAAACCAGCGCCGACGAGATTTACAGGAACATGTGGACTTGACCCTCATCAGTGGGGGTACCTTTAGCGGGCCGGTGGGACAGCTCCCAGGTCTCGGTACTGTGGCGGGCTTAGCGGCTGCTGTGGCGGGCTTAGCGGCTGCTCTGGCGTTTTCGTGCACTCAGCCAGGCGTTTCGTACACCTCCTCGAAGGCCGTGTTGTGGCCGGCCTCGTCAGTTTTGATGTAGTCGGACATCGAGGCGGCTGGGTGAGCCCATGTAGGTAGTGGGCGGTTTCTCGGTGGACGTAGGGCACCAGCCAGGCAAACGGCCTCCCGGCTAGGAAGGGCCCGAAGCAGGCGGTCGGTTCCCGTGGTAGACGGCTTCGACGTTGTGGCCGTCGGGGTCGCGCAGGAACACTGCGTAGTAGCCGGGGTGGTACTCGGGCCATTCGCGCGGGGCGTGGAGGACCTCAGCGCCAACGCTAAGCGCTGCCTCGTGCACCGCGTCAACCGCAGCGCGGTCGGGCGCGCAAAAAGCCACATGCAGCTCACGGGCCTCGGCACCCACGGCACGGCTGAGCCAGAACCCCGGGGCGCCGTCAGCGCAGGAAAGTGCCACGACTAGGCCATCGACATCGGAGAACCTCATAGCCTCGCGCAGGCCTAGCGGAGCGAACACCCTCACGTAGAACGCGAGCGAGGTTTCCACATCTGCCACCTGTACGCCGAGATGGTCGAGCACGCTCGAAGGTTACTCTGACAACGCCGACCGCCTCAGGCAACGCCCCGACCGCCTCGGGCCGTGCATGCCCCAAGCGTCAACGGCCAGCGACCGTTGCCGCCATGGCGCGGCCCCACGCCTGCGGCTCAAACGCCTTCGGCTTGTCGGTGATGGGCGCGCTACTGCTTTACTCGAGGTGCAGGCACGATTTACTCGAGGTGCAGGCACGATTTACTCGAGACGCCAGGCACGACGCAGAAGCCGTGGCCAGTCGAACCCCTTGCCCAGCGCTGGAGGGCCGTCGGACAGGGACCTGCTCAGATGAGCGCGGCTAGTTCTCGAGCTGCGGGGAGGATGTCGCCGTCGTCGGAGAGGAATTGGACTGCGACCTGGTTGGCACCGGCACGAAGGTGAGCCCCTAGCCCGTCGGCTACGGCTTCTGGTGCGCCGTGTACGACCAGGGCGTCGATGAGGCGGTCGCTGCCGGGGAGGGTTACGTCCTCTACGCCGAAGCCGGCCCGGTGGAGGTTGGCCAAGTAGTTCGCAAGCTTGAGGTACGGGGCGACGCGTTCGCGGCCGATGCGCCGTGCCTGCTCGGGGTCTGGGCACACGACGACCTTCTGCTCGGCCACGAGGAGCGCGTCTGGTCCGAGCCTGGCACGAGCGCTTCGAGTGTGCTCGGGTGTGACAAGGTAGGGAAGGGTGCCGGCGCTGCGGTCGCGGGCAAGGTCGAGCACTCGTGGCCCGAGCGCGGCGAGCGCCCGGCGCGACACTGGCACCCCGGCACGGTCCAGCTCGTCGAGGTAGGCGACGAGCGCCTCGTAGGGCTTGGAGTAGGCTGCCTCGTGCTCGGGGTGACCCGCTCCGATGCCGAGGCAGAACCGGCCCGGGAACCGGTCTTCTAGGCGGTGGAACGAAGCGGCGACAAAAGCGGCCGGCGCGGTCCAGATGTTCACGATGCTGGTGCCCACGACGAGCGACTCCGTCGCCTCGAGGAGCGGGTCGGCCATCTCTAGCGACGCCGGCGGGGAGGACCCTAGCCACAGCGCCGAGTAGCCGAGCTGCTCCAGTTCGGCGGCGACCGGTGGGCTGATGTCGGTATGGCGCACCCAGACGCCCGCACGGCCAAGTGCCTTCATGGTCTATCAGAACTGCTGCAGACTGTGCTGCTATTCCCTAGCCGTAGCCCAGAGCCCTAGCCCGGTCGTGTTCGCTAATAGCTAGCCAGTCGCGTCAAGCAGGCCACCGGAGCTCCAACACCTGCACGGTTGCGTGGACGGCCTCGCCCTACTACCGGTAGGCCGACTGCTCGCCCCAAACAAGGGCGCCCCACCGGCAAGCTCGGGCCCCTCAGGCAGGGGTTACGAAAATGCAGAAAGGGTGGCCAGCTGGGTCGGCATAAACCCTGATTGGCTCTTCGTTGTCGTCCGAGCGGTCGAGCAACAAACGAGCACCGAGCTCCAACGCCCGTGCGTGCTGGATGTGCAGAGCTTGCAGCGTCGGCACGGTGAAGTCCAAGTGGAGCTGCTGGGGGACGCCACCAGTGGGCCATGTGACTGCGGGCAGGGCGTCGACGTGCTGGAAAGCGATGCTCGGCCGGCCGGAGCCGTCTCGTAGTACGAGCCAGTCGGATCCTCTCTCGTCCGCGCTGCCGGGGGCAGGAGGCTCGTCGCCTGGGCGATAGCTGTACCCAAGAAGTTTGCGGTAAAACTCGGCCAGCCCTCGGATGTCCGTGGCGTCCAGGACGACCTGACGGAAGCTCGGGTGCTCGAAGCCCACGAGAGCACAGTGTATTGCCGCATTTGGAATGAAGGCGAGCGCTTTCTCGCTCGAACTCGGATTTGCAGGACACCCTGTACCGCTGAGCAGTCTTCTACGAGGAACGGCTGGGCCCGTGCCGCGGTGCGAAAGCCGCTCCTGGGACGGACCCGGTGAGGGGAGCGGTGTCGAAGTACAAGATCTCATAGACGCGTTCTTGGAACTTCCAACCATCGACGGTTCGCCGGTAACGGTCGTGGTAAACAGACCAGTGAAGCTGGGAACGGCCTTTGCTCAGTTTGCCGAACTCGACGATGTACGCGCGGCCAGTTGCCTCGTCCCCATCTACCCGCGCGACCACAGAGTGAGTAGCTTGGAGGAAATACTGCCAGTGACGCTGCAGCTGTTCGATCCCGTCCCTGATGGCTTCTCGGGTAACAAACTCCAGGCCGGCGTAGGGTACCCGCCACGCACCGTCGTCGGTAAACAGCGACGCGAAACGGCCAAAATCTCGCATGACTGCAGCATCGACGAACTCACAGCACAACGCCTCGATTTCGACGCGGTCAGCGATGCCATCACGGCCCGGCACCAGGTATGTCCTCCTTTCCTGAGCACCCCCAGGCGTGGGCGCTCAACTCGACCCTCGCTGGACGAGGCGTGGTAGCCAGGTGACGAGCCCCAACGGGCCGAGGGCTTCTAGGTAAACGGGCATGCGGCGTCACCGTCTCGTGCCCGAGGACGGCTCGTCGAAATGCCAGCGCACTATGCAGAAGCCGTGGCGCAAGGCCAGGTCCAGCGCACCTTGGTCTGCTACGCCGTCGGGCCCGATGAAGGGCATGAAGGACCGCGCCCTAGGGTTGCTGGCCAGCACCTTGTCGAGCAGCCTTCCCACCTCGCCCCGGTCGGTGATGAGCTCGGGCCGCACGGTTCGGTCACGGCCCGCAATGCGAACCTGGACCGGCCGGCCGGCGACCAGGTTACGAGCCCAGCGACCACCGCCGGGGGTGAGCAGGGCCCCGCTGTCCGCGATGTAGCTCACGGGTTGGCGGTACAGCCGACCCGACTGGCGGCCGGTGAGTGTGACAAGCATCAGGCGTGAGCTGAGCGGGGTCGGGAACGGCAGGGCCAACAGCCGGCGCATGACCATGTTGACGGCCTGCATCACTCGGCGCTGCCTGCGCATGCGCACCGCCATCGCCTCGCTCGCCGCCGCCTGCCTTCTACCTGACATGTAACCTTCTATCTGACATGTAACGCCCATTCGCTAGGCACTCCACTGGAGTGACATGGGAACCGGGTGCTCATGCGATGTCCCTCCTGAGCGTGGTGCCGGCCGCGACGAGCCCGACAGACAGGGCAACGGCGAGGACCAGGGCGGCGGCGGCCACGAAAGGCAGGGGAGCGCTACCGGCGATGCCGTGGGCCGGTCCGAACGCGGCACCACCGAGCTTGGTGCCAGCGAGCGTTGTGGCCGCCGTATAGGGCAGGTACGGGCGCGAGGACGGGAACACGCCGCCTACGAACGACTCGATCAAGACCGCCCACAGGAGCACTACGATGACCCCAACGACCTGGGAACGCACGAGCGCGCCCACGCCGACCCCGATCGCCGCCCAGAGGGCGGCGCCAAGCATGGCACCCCCGATATGGCCCACCATGGCAGGGGCCCCGAGCACGATGGCGTCACCGTGGGCGACCACGAACGCCAACCCCACCACAGTGGAGGTCGCCCCGCCACACAGCCCGAAGATCGCACCGGCCACGCCGGCCGCGCCAGCCTGGGCTAGGAGGGCCCGGTGGCGCTTTGGGGTGGCGGAATAGGTGAGGACCGCCCCGTGGCGCATCTCACCAGCTGAGACGAGGACACCCAAGACGGCAGCCAAGATGATCGCCCAGGCGGTGATGGTGGTGACGGTGGTCTGGCCGGCGAGCGTCGGGAGCGAGGCAACGCCACCCGTGCCGGCATAGCCCTTGGTGGACTCGATGGCACAGAAAATGACCGTCATGACCACCAAGGCGGCGAGCAGGCCATAAGGGGTGCGCACCGTCCGCAGCTTCAACAGTTCCACCCCTAGAAGCCGCCTCATGCCCTCGGCCCCTCGGCAGGAACGTCCGCAGTCAGCTGTAAGAACACATCCTCCAAGCCGGCGGTCTCGGTCACTAACTCGGACAACGGGGCCCCGTAGCGGCAGGCAAGAAGGCCGACCTCTTCAGGGCTCGCCCCCCTGACGCGGATCCTGTCTCCACCGAGCGGCTCAACGACGGCACCGTCGCCTTCGAGGAGCTTCGCCAACCTTTCGGCGTCCGGGCTTCTGACGGTGACCGCCCCGGCGCTGAGCTTGGTCAGCTCCTCCAAGCTCGAGTGGGCAACAAGCCGGCCATGGTCGAGGATCACGACGCTCTCCGCTATCAGGGCGACTTCGGCAAGCAGGTGGCTCGAGATGAGCACCGTGCGGCCCTCGCCCGCTAGGTCGCGGAGTAGATGCCGCAGCCAGTGGGCCCCTTCGGGGTCGAGGCCGTTAGCGGGCTCGTCCAAGACCAGCACCTGAGGCTCGCACAAGAGCGCTGTGGCGAGGCCGAGGCGCTGGCGCATGCCCAACGAGAAATGCCTTACGCGCCGCTCGGCCGAGCCGCTCAAGCCTACGAGCTCCAAGACCTCGTCCACCCGCCCTTCTCCCACCTGCCCGAGCCCGGCGGCGACCCGCAAATGGTCGCGGGCGCTCCTGCCGGGGTGAGCGTCGGAGCCTTCCAAGGCAGCGCCCACCACGCGCAGTGGGTGAGGCAGCTCGCGGTAGGGCCGCCCATCGATGAGCGCCTCCCCAGCGGTTGGGCTCACCAGGCCGAGCAGTAGCCGCAACGTGGTAGTCTTCCCGGCCCCGTTGGGCCCCAAGAACCCAACAACCTGGCCGGCACCCACTCGAAAGCTCAAATCGTCCACCGCCAGCACCTCACCGAACCGCTTGGACAACCCACACACTTCGATCACGGCCACCTGTCGTCTCCTCGCTCCGGACGGCGACCGCAGCACCGGCTGGCAATGTTGGTAGGCAAAGGCTGTTGCATATATCGTTCAGTCATACCAATGGAATGATTAAATCGCACGATCGGACACCTGTCAAGCCACCATGAGCCCTCGGCCCTACCAGCTAGGAAAGCGCCAAGAGCAGGTCGACGAGGTACGCCGCCGGATCATCGACGCCGCGCGGGCGCTGCTAGCCGAATCGGATGACTACAGGTCGTTCACCGTCGAAGCGGTGGCCCGGCAGGCCGACGTCGCCAAGGCAACTGTCTATTACCAGTTCGCGTCCAAGACCGGGTTGCTCGAGGCGCTGTGCGACGACCTAGCTATCAGAGGCGGCATGCCGGACATGCCCTCCGTGTTCAATGAGCCCGACCCGACGAAGGCGCTGCACGCTCTCGTCACCATCTTCGGACGGTTCTGGGCCGAGGACCGTACAGTCATGCGCCGGCTCCGGGCCCTGGCCGCGCTCGACCCCGAGGTCCGTGAGGTCATCTCTGCTCGTGACGAGCGACGGCGCAACGCAATTAGGAGGATCGTCCGTCCTCTCTTCGACCGGGCAGTAAGGGTACCGTCGCGCCCTTACGACCAGCTCGTTACGGTCCTATGGATGCTGACCAGCTTCGAGGCCTTCGACGCTCTCACCCCCGCCGACGGCCGGCTTACCGATGCCAACGAGGAAATCCTCCGCCTGGTGGACGGCGTGGTGCAGTAGACGACCGGTCCCCCCTAGCCACGTCGGCCCCAGGCTCAGCGTTGAGCTGTTGGGTGTCCCCGCTCGTCCAATCGGTCAATTTGTTAGGCCGTCCCCGCTCGTCGTCGAGGCCCCATTCGAGGTCACATGCTCGATCGCGTCAAGGAGGGTGCCAGAAGACCCGAGACGCCGGTCCGCTTTGTAAACAGCTAGCCAAGACGGCAAGCCTTGTTAGCCGGACGGGAAGGCAGAGCGGTCAGCCATCTCCCAGGCATGGTCAAGGACGTGCCAGGCGACCCGACGGATGGCGTAGCGGACCGGCCAGGCGCTGCCGGGTGCCGGTGCCCGCAAACTGTCGAGCACCATTGCCCGTTGCTGCTCCCACGGGGTGCGGGGCGGGGCCCGGCAACCCACTTTTGCAGCATAGGACCGCTCCGCCTCCTGCACGTGCTTGAGCATGGCGTCTCTGTCCCTACCTCCGCCGCGGGGGCCTTTCCTCAGTTCGGGCGGCGAGGCGTCGGCAACGCCGTCCAAGTACGCCCAAGACGCCTGAAGCAGGCCAAGGTGGCGACCGAGCTCGCGAGCTGGCAGCGGCTCGTTGTCCCACGGGCCAAGCGCACCCGGGGCGCCGAAATCTGCCATGGCGCTGCGCGTGGCCACCCGTCCGACAACTTCGACCGGGCCCGTCGAGACCGCAACCCCTACGGCGCTCGAATAGCGGCCGGCGTACTCGAGCAGCGTGGCGACGGCTGCTTCCTCACTTCTGCCCCGCCGGCACCACCCAGGCCAGTCCAACGCGCCGGCGAACGTCCAACGCTTACCGGTCTCCAGGTAAACGCGCAGCGCCTTCATGACAACGTCAACCCTAGGCGTACCCTAAAAGCCAACCCTAAGGCGTACCTCAAAGCCCGCCATCTCTCGCCACAGAGGTGGTTGCTCGGCCTGGGCTCACACCCGCCGGGCACCTCGGGTTGAGGTGGGCTCGGACGGGCCTGCCGGCGCTCGCAAAGCCTCTGTCTGCTGGTCGAGGATGTCCTCCAGGCCGCTCAAGAAGGTGACAATAGCGTCCAGCTGCTCGTCGTCATAACGGGCAGCAAGGCCGGCGATGGCCGTTCTTAGAGGCATGAACAGCGTGGCGACCTCGGCTTGCCGGGCTGGGAGGGGGCGCAGTTCCCAGCGCCGACGGTCGTCTGGGTCGCGGACGCGCTCGATGAAGCCGGCGGCCTCAAGCCGGTCGGCCACTCCCGTGACCGCTCCTCCTGTGAGGCCGACGAGGTCGGCCAAGTTCTTGGCGGTGAGCGGCACCTGGGCAGCGCGCAGCAGGTCGAGGCACTTGAGGTCCGTTACCGACAGGCCTAGTCGCGCCGCGAGGTGGTGGTGGAACAGGACCGTCTTCGTAGCTAAGTCCCTGCCGAGCGCCTCGGCGATGTAACCGATGCGGGCCTGCCTGCCCTCCCCAATCTTGGAGGTTGGCAGATCATGCTCAGCCATTCACTATCTAAACCATCCTCTGGTACGACAATCGTATTGGCTCGTCAAGCAGAGTACCTCAACCATCGCGAAGAAGGGAGTAAGAAGGCCATGGCCCGCCTCGCCGGCCGACCGCTGCGTTTGCCCGTCAGCGAGGCACGCCAGTGAGCGCCGTCATGACCACACCGAGACGGCCGCCTGCCAGGCAGCCCGCGCAAAGCCCGCAGCGGGCCCGTGGTTGGCCTCCTAGAAGGCGACGCAGTTGCCCTACGTGCCTCACCACTCGGCGAAGGAGCCGTCCTTGTGGTACCACACCGGGTTGCGCCAGCGATGGCCTAGCTCGGCGGCGCGCCGCACGGCAGCCTCGTCGACTTCGACCCCAAGGCCTGGGGCGAGCGGCCTGCGTGCAGCACCGTTTACAAACCTGAACGGTGATGGGTCCACCAAATAGTCGAGCACTTCTGCACCCTGGTTGTAATGGATGCCAATGCTCTGTTCTTGTATCAAGAAGTTGGGAGAGGAAAAAGACACTTGTAGGCTCGCGGCCAGAGCTATTGGCCCAAGGGGGCAGTGTGGCGCCAGGGCTACATCCCATGCTTCCGCCATGGCGGCTATGCGACGGGCCTCCGAAATACCTCCGGCGTGGCTCACGTCTGGTTGCACCACCGCTATGCCAGTGGGAAGGACGTCCCTAAAGTCCCAGCGAGAGAACAGGCGCTCCCCTGTCGCGAGGGGGACCGTGGTGGACTCGACGAGCGAGCGCAAGTCCGTCGAAAACTCAGGGCGCACTGGTTCTTCGACGAAAAGTGGGTGGTAGTCTTCCAAGGCGCGCAAGGCCCGGCGGGACATGGCCTTTGACATCCTGCCGTGAAAGTCCACGACCAAGTCACGGTCTTCACCGATAGCTTCCCGCACGGCCTCAACGCGTTTTGCGACTTCTTTTGTCGTGGACAACGGGTCAAGCGCCTCGGTACGGCCAGAACCGTTCATCTTCACTGCGCTGAACCCAGCTTCGACCTGAGCGAGCGCGGCCTCAGCGACGCTGGCTGGTTCGTCGCCACCGACCCAGGCGTAGACCCTGGCAAAGTCGCGCACGGGCCCCCCGAGCAGCTCGTAAACGGGCACGCCGCGCGCCTTGCCGGCGATGTCCCAAAGGGCTTGGTCGATGCCAGCAACGGCGCTAGACAGGACGGGCCCTCCCCGGTAGAAGCCGCCTTTTGTCAGCACCTGCCAGTGGTGCTCTATGCGCAGCGGGTCCTCTCCGACGATGTAGTCAGCAAGCTCGCCTACAGCAGCCGCGACGGTCGCAGCGCGGCCTTCTAGGGTCGGCTCGCCCCAGCCAACGATGCCCTCGTCGGTCCCGAGCCGCACGAAAACCCAGCGGGGCTGGACCAAGAAAGTCTCTACCGAGACAACCTTCAACGGCGGCCAGCTCCTAGGTGGGGAACAGCCTTACCGTTGGGGCGGCGGCGCTGGGCCAGCTTACGAGCACGAGCAACGACGTCAGCGGTGTCATCCGACGCGCGCTGGAGCAGGCGGCGCGTCGCCGAAGCTGCCGCCTCAGGGTCGCCATCGGCCACAGCGACGAAGACGCCCCGGTGCAAATCGACAGCGTCTGCACCTCTCCCACCACCGTGGACGAGTTGGTCGCGAATGCGCAGGCCCGCCTCGATGACGGCTTCCATCCGCGACAGCACCTCATTGTGGGCGGCCCCGAGAAGTGCCCTATGGAAGGCGAGGTCGGCTGCGACAACCTGTTCGGGCCTGGCCGCGCCAGGGCGGCCGCCGGCGGCCTCCATTTCTTCGAGCGCCTTTCGCATTGCCAAGACGTCCTCGGCACTACGGCGCACCGCCGCCAGGCGGGCGGCTTCAGGTTCGATTATGAACCGGACTTCGGAGAGGTCTCTCAGGAACACCGGGTCAGGCTCAGACATGCTCTGCCAATAGAGGAGGTCCGGGTCGAGCAAGCTCCACTCGTCGCGGGGGCGCACCACCGTCCCCCGTTTCGGGCGCGGCTCGACAAGGCCCTTGGCGGCAAGGACGCGCAGCGCCTCGCGCACCACCGTCTTGCTCACCCCGAGCTCTGCCTCGAGAGGCTCGGACAACAGAGGGTCACCAGGGCGGTAACGGCCCGAAGCAATCCGGGCCCCGATCGTGTCAACCACCTCTCCGTGAAGGCCTCGCCCGTAGTGGCGGCCTTGGCTGGCTTCGCTCAAGCCGACTCCTTCTTGATGCTCCAGCCGCCGTCTACGAGCAAGCTCGCGCCTGTAATGTAGGAGGCGTCGGGGCTTGCCAGGAAAGCCACTGCGGCTGCAACCTCTTCTGGGCGCCCAAGCCTCCCGGCCACCGTCGCCTTAGCAGACATGTCTCGGTCGGCCTCAGTGACCCCGTCCCACATCGCTGTCAGCACTGGCCCAGGCAAAACGGCGTTCACCCGTACTGACGGGCCGTACTCGACCGCCAACTGGCGGGCGAGCGAGCACAAGCCGCCTTTGGCAGCGGCGTAGGCAGGGTGCCCCGGGAGGCCAGCAAGAGCGTGGACCGACGAGGTGACCACCACCGAGCCCTGCGCATCAGCGAGGAGGCCGACTAGGCTGCGCACCCCAAGGTAGGTCGCCTTCAGGCCGACGGCGAGGACCTCCTCCCAGGCCGCCTCCGCGAGCTCGTGGGCGGGTGCTGGCCGGTCTAAGCCTGCGTTTGAGCACAGCACGTCCAGCCGGCCCCACCTTTGGGCCAACTGCTCTCGTAAACCAGCCCAGTCTGTAGCAGAAGAGACGTCGCAGCGTACGTACTCGCACTCGAGCCTGTCGGCGACCTCTTTGCCGCGGCCCTCGTCAATGTCTGCCACGAGCACAGCCGCACCTTCCTTGGAGAACCGTTCGGCCGTCGCCGCGCCGATGCCCGACCCTCCCCCCGTCACCACTACCACCCTGCCCCTAAAACGAGCCTCCACCACACCTCCTGTCAGCTGGCCCTAAGTGCGAACGTACCACGACCGCTGCTTGCCCCAGTTGCTCACGCGAATGAGGTCGGGGCCTACCAAAAGGCCGAAGAGGGCTGAGGGCCAACCAGGAGCCCCAAGCTCCGGGCCCGGACGATTTGACGAAGCTATCTGCATTACTTATTATGTAATGGTGACACGGTCACAGGAGGTTGTCAAGGTGAGCACCCAGGACCTCTGGGCACGCTTGGGCCGCCTCGCTTATGGGGCCGACTACAACCCCGAGCAATGGGACGAGCCAACTTGGGCCGAGGACGTGAAACTGATGCACCAGGCAGGTGTCAACCTCGTAAGCCTTGGCATCTTCTCATGGGCTTCGCTGCAACCTGCGCCGGGGAAGTTCGAGGGCTCTTGGTTGGACAAGGTCCTGGACCTCTTGGGAGAGAACGGGATCTCTGTCTGCCTGGCAACGGCCACGGCCTCCCCTCCCCCCTGGCTCGTCGAAGCACACCCGGAGGTGCTCCCCGTCGACGAAGCCGGCCATCGCCTTTGGCATGGCTCTCGGCAGCACTTCTGCCCGAGCTCCGAGGCTTTCAAAGACGCGACGGCTGAGCTCGTCGGCTGGCTTGCTGACCGCTACGGAGGCCACCCAGCACTTGCCGCATGGCACGTCGGCAACGAGTACGGGTGCCACGTTGCTCGCTGCTACTGCGACGTTTCGGCCGAAGGATTCCGTAGCTGGTTGCAAGCCCGCTATGGCGACCTCGACTCGCTGAACGAAGCATGGTGGACCACTTTCTGGAGCCAACGCTACACGAGCTGGTCGCAGGTCTTCCCACCTAGGAAGGCACCCACCTTCCCAAACCCTTCTCAACAACTTGACTTTTTCCGGTTCAGCAACGATGCCCTCCGCGCCTGCTATGACAACGAGGCGCGCATCTTGCGGCAAAAGGCACCACACGTCCCGGTCACCACGAACTTCCTACCTTTCTGGGAGCCGGTGGACGCGTTCAGCTGGGCTGGCGGAGTCGACATAGCCTCGCTTGACTCCTACCCCGACCCTGCAGACCCCGATGCTGCCAGCAAGGCCGCCCTGTCCTTCGGCTTGATGAGGGGGTTGAGCGGCGGCAGACCTTGGCTCCTCATGGAGCAAGCACCGAGCGCAGTCAACTGGCGCAGCGTGAACCGTCCAAAAAGCCCAGCCCTCTACAAGCTGTGGACCTGGCAAGCCATTGCCCATGGGGCCAATGGAGCCCTCTGTTTCCAGTGGCGGGCCTCACGAGGGGGGGCCGAGAAGTGGCACTCGGCCATGGTCCCCCACGGTGGCACTGACGACCCTGTCTACCGCCAAGTGGTCGAAGTTGGCGACGAGCTCGCACGGCGACCGGAGATTGCCCAGACCCACCCCCCACAGCCAGAGGTCGCCATACTGTTCGACTGGCCCAACTGGTGGGCGCTCGGCCTGCCGTCCCGGCCGTCGTCCCAGTTGGACTTGCTCTCCCTAGTCGGCACCTACCACAGCTCACTTTGGCGCAACGGCCTGACGGCTGACGTCGTACCGGTGACAGCCGACCTAGCGCGCTACAGGCTAGTGGTCGTTCCCAACCTCTACCTGACAGAGCACGCCACCGCCTTGAGGCTCGCCACGTTCGTAAACAACGGGGGGCACGTCCTGGTTGGCTTCTTCAGCGGCCTCGTAGGTGCCAGCGACGTCGTGCACGAAGGAGCCTACCCTGGTGCGCTCCGCCAACTGCTCGGGGTAGAAGTAGACCAGTTCTGGCCGCTTGGCAGCAACGAGCAGGTAGAGGTCGCTCTCCCCTGGGGCAGGGCCGGTAAGGGCAGCCTTTGGAGCGAAGAGCTCCGTGCACTTGACGCAACTGTAGAGGCCAAGTTCGCAGGCGGCGTCCTCGCAGGCCGACCTGCACTGACTGCCGCTAGCCGAGGTGCCGGCAAGGCCTGGTACGTAGCTACTCTCCTCGACCCAGACAACCTCGACTTGCTCCTGGCGAAGATCTGCAAGGCAGCCGGCGTTGAACCTGTGCTCCCCAACCTGCCGCGAGGCGTCGAAGTGCTGAGGCGCTCAGGGCAAAACACTGACCTGCTCTTCCTGCTCAACCACAGCCCACAGCCTGCCCGCCTTGAGCTACCGACGGCCTGGGGGCAGTTCCTCGGGCCGCCCGTCCGAGACGGACAGTTCGAACTCGGTGCGATGGAAGTCGCAGTGTTGTCCCGTCTGACTACCCAAAAAGGAGGAAACAATGAAAAGGACAGCTCGCAATCTTAAGGCAAAGACGCTCGCCACGGCGACTCTGGCCGCAGCCCTGGCTATTACAGGACAGACTCCCGCAGCTACAGCCGCGCCCAAGCCCGTGACTCTCACTTTTTGGTCCTGGGTCCCTGGCATCCAAAGCCAAGTAGCGCTATTCAACAAGAGCCACCCCTCTATCCAGGTGCACCTGGTGAAGACGCCCACCGGAGCGGCCGGCACCTACGCAAAGATGTTCGCGGCCATAAAAGCCGGAGACCCACCCGACGTGGGCCAGATAGAATTTGACGTCCTCCCATCTTTCGTCGCCACGGGGGGCGTTCTCAACCTGGCCAAGTACGGGGCTGGTAAGTACGCCAAGCTCTTCAGCCCTACGTCGTGGCAACAGGTGTCCTTCGGTGGTGGCATCTGGGCCATCCCGCAAGCCACCGGGCCGACAGGCCTCATGTACAACGCCGCGGCGTTCCAAAAGTACCACTTGGCGGTCCCGACCACTTGGGCCCAGTTCGCCTCCGAAGCGCTAGCGCTGCATAAAGCCCATCCCGGCGTCTACCTTGCCAATTTCGACACGGACCCCTCTTGGTTGGCAATGCTGTCGTGGCAGGCTGGTGGCCGGTGGTTCCAGATCTCACACAACGAATGGAGGCTTGGCTTCACTGACGCAGGTTCAGAGCGAGTCGCCACCTACTGGCAGAAGCTAATCGACCAACACGCCATCATCGTGGAACCGTCCTTCAATGCAGCCTGGTACCACCAGCTGGCGACCGGGGCGGTCCTCACCTGGCCGACGGCACAGTGGGGGACGACAATCATGATAGACGACGTGGCCGGAGGCTCTGGCAAATGGCGCATCGCCCCAATGCCGCAGTGGCGGCCGGGAGCCCATGTCTATTCACAGTACGGCGGGTCGACTACAGCCGTTTTCAAGGACACCAAGCACCCTCAGCAAGCGCTCACTTTCGCGCTCTGGATGAACACCGACCTAAAGGCCATTCAAGCTGGCGTCGTTGCAGGCTTCGGCTGGCCGGCGGCCACGGGCGGCCTTGCGGTACCTGCGCTCCATGGCACCCTGCCGTACTTCGGGCCGGAGCACATATACCGGGTGTTCCGTGTGTCGCAAGCAGACACCGCACCTGGCTGGAGCTACGGCCCCGACTACGCCACCGTCCTGACGCAAATGGGTGACCTGTTCAGCGGCCTTGCCTCCGGCAAGACAACCCTCACGGCCATACTGGCCAAAGCCCAGTCCGAGCAGCTCAGCACACTCCACAGCCAAGGGATCAACGCCGTAGCCTGAGCCCATATACGGCTACGCATCGCACACTCCAGACCATACTGTTAGAGCAAGGGGGCGGCGACGTGCCTAGGCAGCAACACCCAAAAGCAACCGCACGACAGCGCAGGCCTGGCACTCGCCGCTCCTGCACCCTGATGACCACGCGGTCACCAGAGGCGCCGGCGAAGAGGGCCCACCGCTACGCTAAGGCTGGCCGCGGTGGCTGACCTTGCGCTCTCAGCGCCCGCTGCCCCAGCACAGAGAACCCTTGTAAAGGGGCGCCCAAGGCGCCGAGGCGCAAAGCCCACCTGGCAACCGTACCTCTTCGTTGCTCCCTTCATGGTCCTCTTCGCCGGGCTGTACCTCGTCCCAATATGCTACGCCATATTCCAAGCGCTTTATTCGAACCATTCCAGTGGGCTGGGCCTAGGCGTTAGCACCACCGCTTTTGTAGGTATAAGCAACTTCACATCCGTTTTCACAAGCGGGACTTTCTGGTCTGGCATAGAGCGCGTCATCATATTCGGGGCCGTGCAGATCCCAGTAATGATGGTCCTCGCCTTGGTGCTTGCCCTGCTGTTAGATACAGGGCTCGTGCGCCTCAGACGGTTTTTCCGCTTTGCAATGTTCCTCCCCTACGCCGTCCCTGGCGTTATAGCAGCTATCCTGTGGGCCTTCTTGTACTTCCCATCCCTGTCGCCTCTAGTCCCCCTCATCCACCACATCCCCGGTGCCCACGGGTTCAATTTCCTCGGCCAAGGGACGGTCCTGTGGTCCATAGCCAACATCGTGACCTGGGAGTGGACAGGTTATGACATGCTCATATACATCGCCGCTTTGCAGGCCGTGCCGGTCGAGCTGTACGAGGCGGCGCGCGTCGAGGGAGCGAGCGAGCGCCAGATAGCTTTCAGGGTCAAGCTGCCGCTGATTGCGCCTGCCGTGGGCATGAGCGCGCTCTTCTCGATCATCGGCACCCTCCAGCTCTTCAACGAACCTACCATCCTCCGCTCGCTCACCCCCAGTGTCACCTCAACCTACACGCCCAATATGTATGCCTACTCTGCAGCGTTCGCCGACAACAATTACCATCTAGCGGCAGCCGTCGCAGTTTCATTAGCGGCGATCACCTTTGTATTTTCGTTCCTCTTGTTGGGGTTCCTCGCGAAACGGCGGGCACTGCAATGACGGCACTGCTCCAATCAGGGCGCCCAGCCACTCAAGGCAGTCGCCACCGGAACACCTTCCACCTGCTACCCAAGGACAAAGTGCGGCGCACAACGGTACCGGGGATGGCCGTTGTCCTCCTGCTAGCGATTTACTTCCTGTTCCCCGTATATTGGTTGTTGATCTCTTCGTTCAAGAGCTCCTCGGAGCTGTTCAGCACGAGCGGCTTTCTTCCCGGCCCTCACTTCGCCCTATTTTCCAACCTGGCCCACCTGTTCACCTACGACGGCTCGGTCTACCTCTACTGGATAGGTGCCACGGTGCTGTACGCCCTGGTCGGAGGAGGGGCTGCGACTCTTTTCGCGGCGATGGCAGGCTATTCCTTCGCGAAGTACCAGTTCCGCGGGCGCGGGGCCATGTTCGCCGTCATCATCGGCGGTGTCCTGGTGCCCGTAACTGCCTTGGCCCTGCCGCTGTACCTAATGTTCCATGACCTTTCACTAGTGAACACGGTGTGGTCCGTGCTGCTGCCGAGCATGGTGAGCCCCTTCGGGGTCTACCTGGCCCGCATCTATGCCAACCGCGGTGTCTCTGACGAACTGCTGGACGCTGCTCGCGTGGACGGCGCCGGCGAGCTGACCATTTTCGCAAGAGTGGGCTTCCGGTTGATGGCCCCAGCCCTGGTCACGATCTTCCTGTTCCAGTTTGTGGCTGTATGGAACAACTTCTTCTTGCCACTGATCATGCTCACCAACAGCCACCTTTACCCAATAGCGCTCGGCTTGTACGGGTGGGACAGCCAGACCCAGTACGCGGGGGCGCCTCCGTTCCTCTATTCTGTCGTCATTACGGGTGCTCTCGTTGCCATTATACCTCTGGTGGTAGCTTTCACTCTACTACAACGGTACTGGTCCGGCGGCCTTGCCCTTGGGTCCGTTAAGGGTTGAAACCGCCACATTTTGAGAAGGGAGGTACAAAGGTTGTACACCAAGCAAAAATCCAAGGTCACAAGCTTTATAGGGGCTGTCTTGCTGTTGTTGCCTGCCTTTTTGAGCATGGGGCCTCCAGCAAGCAGTGCCAGCACGCTACGTGGAGGACGTCTGGCGACAATGGGGCAAGCCATTGACGAGACACCACAGGAGAAGTACGACGCCGCCGTCCTCGCTGACAACCCCGTCCTTTTCTACCCTTTGACGGGCACTTCTACCACGGTCGCGCAGGACGCCTCCGGGCACGGCCACGACGGCACGATAACTGGAGGGGTCAGCGAAGGAGCGCCCGGGCCCATTGTAGGTGCTCAGTCGACGGCCGTACAGCTTGACGGCAAGAGCGGCTACATCTATGACGACACCGCTTTTCGCAGCCCCACCACCTTCACGCTCGAGATGTGGTTCAAGACCACAACCACTAGCGGTGGGAAGCTGATTGGCTTCGGGAGCTCCCAGACAGGGGCAAGCGGGAGCGACGACCGGCACATTTACATGACCGACAGCGGTGAGCTTGTCTTTGGCGTGTACCCCAACGAGGTAGTTACCATAGCGAGCCCCGGCACCTACAACGACGGGGACTGGCACCTGGTGGACGCTACCGAGGGGCCAAACGGGCTTGCGCTGTACGTCGATGGCGAACTTGTAGCCTCAGCCCCTGCCACGACCTCGGCAGCCAGCTACACTGGCTACTGGAGGATCGGCTATGACACGCTGCATGGTTGGCCAGAAGCTCCCTCCAGCTACTACTTCGCCGGTGACGTCGCCGACGTCGCCGTCTATTCGCAAGCCCTCACCCCAGCCCAGGTCCTCGCGCACTACCAAGCTGCCGGCTACAGCGCGCCACCCCCTGGCGTAGCAACAGTTTCCGCCGAACCGCAGCAGACGGTCAGAGGCTTTGGGGCCTCGGGGGACTGGTGGACCACGGACCTGTACTACTTCCCCCAACAGGCTCAGCAACAGGTGATGAAGCTGCTCTACTCGCCCTCTCAAGGCATCGGCCTCTCCCAGTACCGCTACAACATCGGCGGAGGAGGGGTCGGGGCAGACGTACCGACCGCGGACGAGTCCGAGCTCGGGGCAGCCACGCGTGCACCGTCCAGTTTCTTCGTGGCCCCAGGGATATACAACTTCAACCACAACCCTGGTGGGACGCTGTTCTTGAGGATGGCGGCCCGCTATGGAGCTTCGATAACCGCACAAGTAAATAGCGCACCCCCCTATTTCAAGACGAACGGGCTTTCCTGCGGGGGCGCTTTGGACATGACCAAGGCGACGGCGTACGCACAGTACCTCGCCACGGTACTGGAGCACCTGCGGCAGTCCTACGGGGTCACGGTGGACGACCTGTCACCTATGAACGAGCCCGACTACACCCGTTCCGACTGCACTCAAGAGGGCATGCAGGTCCCTCCGGCCGACCGGGCGACCGTCATAGCCGATGTCCACGAAGCGCTTGCCCAGGCAGGCTTGCCCACTCAGGTCATCGCTGACGAGTCGAGCGACGTGGGCAGCCAGTTGCTACCTGAGCTCGACCAATGGGCCAACCAGCCCGGAATAGCAAGTGACCTCGCAGCCATCGCGACCCATACCTACGACTTCCCCCAGCCGGCGGTGCTCGAGGCAGCAGCTTCTGCAGCCAAGGCCTACGGGCTACCGATCTGGATGACCGAAATCTGCTGCGTCGTCAGGGACAAGGCCGGCTACCTGACCTTCGGCCAAGGGTACGACCCCACGATCACGGGCGGGGTCAATATGGCCGACCTTGTGTACAGGGATCTGGTCTATGGGCATTTCAGCGCCTTCGACTGGTGGGTCGGGGCCTCCGCTGCGCTCGGCTGCGACCCGGCTACCTCCTCCACATGTGCTACTGCCCCCAACTCCCAAGGCTATAACGATGGGCTCGTCTATTATGACCCAAATTTCGCGATAGATAAGGATTACCAGGTTTACCAGACGAAGCGGCTTTGGGCTTTTGGCAATTTCAGCCGTTTTGTAAGGCCGGGGGCAACCTTGCACCTCGTCTCGGGAGGTAGCCCAGAGTTACATATTGTGGCCTTCGAACAAGCGCCTGAGCCTGGGAGGCGCAGTGCCGGTGGCGAGTGGGACATCGTCGTCATCGACAACAGCCCCGCTGGCTCCCCGTCGGCCCCTGTGGCCCTAGCCCTCCCCGGGCACCCCGGCCTAAGGCCTAACCCAGGCCCCCAGTTCTCGGTGGGCTACCAGACAAGCGCTACCGCCAACCTTGCTCCTGTCCCTGGGCTACGAGAGGGCCCTAACGGCGAGATCATTGGGTCGGTGCCAGCTCAGAGCGTGACAACCTTCCTAGTGCACATGTGAGCTCTCTGGCCAGCGGCCGGGCCATGCGTACCCGGTCGCTGGCCATGGCGGCACCGTGGTGTCCGTACCCTCAGTAAGGGAACATGTAGGGTGAGCGAATGGTTGACGACCTAACCGACCCCCGGCGCACCGAACCTTCCTTCCTGCTTGGCGAACGAGAGATGTTGGAGGCATGGTTGGAGTTCCACCGCATGACCCTGCTGCTCAAATGCGAAGGGCTCGACGACGCCGGGCGAAAAGCACGGCCAGTGACGACGTCCAAGCTGTCGCTTCACGGCTTGGTACGCCACATGGCCGAGGTGGAGCGCAACTGGTTCCGCCGTACCCTGGGCAATGCCCCCGGCACACCACCGATTTGGTACGACCCCGACGTCGAGGACAGCGAGCTCGTGCCCCTGGACGAAGCGGACTGGGAGGCTGACCTCGCAACCTGGCAGTCCGAATGCGAAGCAAGCAGGCAAGCGGCCGCCGGCCGCTCCCTTGACGACACCGGTACCCGCCACGGCGAGCCCTGTTCTCTTCGATGGATCTATGTGCACATGATCGAAGAGTACGCCCGTCACAATGGCCATGCGGACCTCATCAGGGAACTGGTAGACGGGCAGGTGGGCTGCTAGCAACCCCGCCAAGCTCAGGCGCCAAAATAGCCAAAATAACCAAAATAACTGTCCATTACGCCACGAGGCTCACCTATTGGCCCCGGCGAGACGTTCAAGCAGCGAAGCGGCGTGGCGAGCGTCCGGCAACGAAGCGGCCTTTGACTGGGCCTGTCTTGCACGCTCGCGATAGGACGGCACCCGCAGCACGGTGTCGACCGCCTCACGGACCGCCGTCGGCGTGCTCTGCACGGCGTCAAGGACGATGCCGACACCGAGAGCCGTGCAACGAGCAGCGTTGAGGAGCTGGTCCGCACCGAGCGGGAGGATGACCTGAGGGATCCCGAACCCCCCTCGACAGAGGAGAGGTCCCGGGAGACGAAGGCCTGGCAGTCCTCCCAGAGCCGGTCGGTCACCTCCGAGACAGCCGACTTGGAGATGAGCAGCTCGCCTGTGGCGTCCCTGAAGGCGTCCTCCACGTCCCTGGTGGAAAGGCCTCTTGCGTACATCTCGGCCACCAGGCGCTCCAGCACCTCGGAATTACCCTCCAAGAACCCCATCAAGGTGGAGCGGTAGGGCTCCCCAGCGCCCCTCACCTGGGGGACGCGCACCTCGATGGGCGGCCCCTCAGCCGTGCGGAGGCGCCCCGGCTCGTAGCCGTTGCGGGAGCCCCGCTGGCGTTGTCCCCGGCGTTCGTAGCGGCCCTGCCCCCCAAGAAGTCTGCTTGGTCAGCTTCTAACAGCGCCTGGAGCACTAGGCGCGTGAGCACGTTCACCAGGGCCGAGACGATGTTGGTGCCCTCGTATGCACCTCCCTTCAGTAAGCCCTCGAGCTCTTCATGCACGAGCACTGATGGCGGTACCCTTCTCATGGCCTGGTCCTCCTTTTGGTTGCTTCAGTTGCCACCAACGGTGGCCCAGGCCGACCTCGATTTACAGGAACCCTAGGACGTCACCCTCCTGCCCCGCACCCGGTCACAATTCGCGAGCCGGTGATGGCTCCCTGATGGCGGGCGCACGCTACGGCAACGGCGCCAACACCCGCCGCCGGATTCTCGACGTAGCCGCCGAGCTGTTCACCGAACGCGGCCATGACAAGACGCCGCTGAGTTCGTCACGCCACTGCCGCGATCTTTCTGCGCCCGCCCGGCCGGACCGTCACCGCTCGCTCCACGAGCACCCGTCGGATCGTCTGGTCCGCGACGCGCAAGTGCTGTCCCACGTTGTGCAGCGTCCAACCCTCTCGGTACAGGGCGACCTGTAGGGTCCATAAACCCGATCCCGACAGTGACCTGCGCAAATGGATCTTGCCAGAGCACACTTCGCACCGAAGGTGGTACCTGTCCGGCAGGTGATCCGTAGGCTCCGGCACTCGACCGTCGGCTTGACTGGGCTCGACCAGGGTGACGAGGCTCCTGGCCCGTCGGCCTCAGCTTCCTGTACCTGTGGCTGCCGGGAACCCATCCGCACAGGTCATGGAACCGGTCAGTTCCTCCAGAGCGGATGAGAGTCGGCGCTACCGGTGGTACCATACGTTCGTGGAGAAGACGACGCTGTATCTGCCGGAGGACCTGAAGGTGGCGGTCAAGCGGGCTGCCGCAGAGCGCGGCGTATCCGAGGCAGAGATCATCCGCGAGTCGATTCGAGTGTCGGTCGGCGGTGTTCGCCCTCGCCCTCGTGGTGGGCTGTATTCGAGCGAGCAGCCGATCGCCCGCGATGCCGAAGAGATGCTCGTCGGCTTCGGGGACCGCTGAACGGTGCCGCCGGTCATCGTGGACACGAGCGCCTTGCTGGCGTTCTTCGATGCCTCAGAGCCTGACCACACGGCGGTGTCAGAGGTGCTTTGCGCAGCTGATGTCCTGGTCGTCTCCCCGTACGTAGTGGCCGAGGTGGACTACCTCGTCGCCAGCCGACACGGGGTGGACGACGAGCTGGCCGTGCTCGACGAGCTGGCCGGCGGGGCGTGGGACTTGGCAGCTTTCGACGAGGATGGGCTTCGCCGTGCTCGTGGGATCATCGCCAGCTACCGAGACCAGCAGATCGGCGTCGCAGACGCATCGATCGTGGTCCTGGCTGAGCGGTATCGGACGCGCACGATCGCGAGCCTCGACCGTCGACATTTCGGCGTCCTGCGGTCGCTCGACGGTGGGTACTTCGAGGTGCTCCCGCGGGCGGGCTGACGGGGCGCGGGTACCTCCTACCCCGAGGAAGTTTCTCGGGACGTTCGCTCTCCCGTCATTGCGTTGAGCAGGGCAAGCGCCCATGCGGCTGGATACGCTGATGCCACGACCAGCAGTTTCGTCGGGTCTGAAACCTGAAGTCGCTCGATGGTCCTGAACCCCCACCAACAAAAGCCCAGGTCAAAGCCCTCCCAGCCGGGAGGGCTTCTTCATGCGGCCGTCCCCATCCCTACCGCCATCCCTACTTCCTGTCCCAACCGAGCGCTAGCCTCGGAGCTTGCAGGGCCGACCAGGCCCCGTCTGGGCCCGGGCAAGCGACCAGGTGGGTATGGAGCTGGGGGTCGCCGAGCCGGTTCGTCGTGTGCAAGAACGCCGCCCCGACCAAGCCCTCGGCCAAGCGCACCAAGCCGTCTTTCCCCCTCCGCACGAAGGCCGCCCCGGCCTCCAGGTACCCGAGGGCGTCTGCCACCGCAGCCTCGTGGGCGGCGACCACTTTTCCCTGAGCTGCCTGCCGTCTAAGCCGAAGTTACGAAGCCCGTAACGACAAAGCCCCCCGCTGAGCAGGGGGCTTTTGTGGAAGGTGGGTGAGCGTTCTGTCTACATGGCCTTGAGCTCTATGGGGACTGGGACGCCGATCAGCTCGAACG
>Ga0209061_1002571_pt1 | contig 22350 bp, 17 predicted proteins | sample Coa_R1_10_FD_187157 | JGI IMG/M metagenome (GOLD analysis project Ga0209061, IMG submission 187157) | Surface soil microbial communities from Centralia Pennsylvania, which are recovering from an underground coalmine fire - Coalmine... | ecosystem: Environmental > Terrestrial > Soil >...
GTCTCACGGCCGCATACAACAATGGCGGTAACTTCGTACCCGCCTATTACGCAGCCGGATTTATCAGTCCCATTACGGCATTCATGCCTGTGGGGAATTCGATCTATCATTCCTGGGCGACTGAACTCAGCCGGCAATTTTCAAACGGCCTCCAGTTCAGAGCCTCCTACACCTGGAGCCACAACATCGACGATTCCACCGCTACGCTCAATTCCACCGTGCTGGCGCCGCGCCGGCCTATGGATTTCCAAGATCTGCGAATGGAGCGCGCCTCCTCACTCCTTGACCATCGAAACCGGATTGTGGGTGAGCTCATCTACGATGTGCCCTATTTCAAACACAGCAACTGGTTCTTAAAAAATATAGTCGGCAATTGGGAAATTGCTCCCGTCTATACCTATCAAACGGGCCAGTGGGTTACGCCACAAAGCGCGGTTGATTCGAACCTGAATGGCGACAGTGCTCCCGACCGCGTGATGATCAATCCGAATGGCAGCGCCAATATCGGCTCGGGCGTAACTTCGCTTACGAACAGTGCAGGGCAAATTGTCGCTTATCTGGCAAACAACCCGAACGCGCGGTTTGTGACCTCCCCGAGAGGCACACTGCCGAATGGCGGTCGTAGCCTGCTCGCCCTGAATCCCATCGACAACATCGACGTTACCCTGCGAAAGCGGTTCACCATTACCGAACGCTACAACTTCGAGCTTTCCGGTCAGTTTTTAAACGTCCTGAACCATCCTCAATACGTAGGAGGCTATCTGGACGATATCTATCCCTTTAGCTACGCTCAGGGAGGGATTGCAGGAGATTTGGCGCGCGCCACGCTAGAGCCGAATTCCACCACCTTTGAACAGTGGAGTCAGGCCTTCTCCAGCAATCCGCGCATCATTCAGATTACGGCGAAATTCGTTTTCTGAACTCCCGGGGCAAGCCTCGCCATCCTGGCCGTGCCCAAAAAGGCGGAGCCAACCGGTCTCTCGGGCGGTTGGCTCCTTTTGGCGCGGGCTCGGAGGTATCCGCGCCTGTGGTTCTTTTGCCTTTGGGACTTCAAGCCGCCGCAAAACGTTTCAACTTGATAGAATTTTAGTAGCAGCCACCTCCCATGCCGGTCGCCGTCACCACCCTCGCCGAAGAGATTCAACAGCTGAAATCCGCCCGGCGGGCGATTATCCTCGCGCATCACTATCAAGAGCCAGAAATCCAGGAACTTGCTGATTCTATTGGAGATAGCCTAGAACTAGCGCGCGCGGCACAGAACTTTGACGGCCATGTGATCGCCTTTTGCGGGGTCCGTTTTATGGCAGAAACCGCCAAAGTTCTAAACCCGAAGCGGATTGTCGTCGTGCCAGACAAGAACGCGGGTTGTAGCCTGGTGGATAGCTGCCCGGTCGAGGCCGTAAGGGCCTTTAAACGACGTCATCCGGATCATGTAATCGTCAGCTACATCAATACCTCAGTCGAGGTAAAGGCTGAAAGCGATATTCTTTGCACCTCGCGCAACGCAGTCGATATCGTAAATTCCATTCCCCCGGACAAACCCATCCTTTTTCTTCCGGACATCAACTTAGGCAATTATGTGAAGCAGCAGACGGGCAGGAAGAACATGCAAATCTGGCAAGGGGCCTGTATTGTGCATGCCACCTTTCCAGGCCGGCGTCTGGCGCGAGCCCGTGCAGAGCATCCAAACGCTCTGGTGGCAGCGCATCCAGAATGCCCCGCCGATGTGCTGCGGATGGCGGATTTCATCGGCTCCACTTCCGCAATCATCCAGTGGTGTACGAAGCAGCAGGCGAACGAATTCATCATCATGACGGAAAGCGGCGTTCGTTACTCGCTCGAACGCCTAGCGCCAGAAAAGAAATTCTATTTTGTTGCGAACGAAAATTGTAACTGCAGCGAGTGCCCCTACATGAAGCTCAACACACTGGAGAAGCTGCGGGATTGTTTGGAAACGTTAGAGCCGCGTGTCGAGGTCCCACCCGATCTGATAGAGCGTGCAATGGTGCCCCTAAAGCGCATGCTCGCCGTACAATGAGACTCATTCAACTCGAACCAGCCCCGCCTCAGCCCAGTTTCAACCCGCCTGCGACCGAGCCCTTAATCGACTCGTTCGGCCGTACACACTCCGACCTGCGCATCAGCGTCATTGACCGCTGCAACATTCGGTGTTTCTACTGCATGCCAGAGAAAGGCGGCGAATTCATCCCGGCCTCTGGTCTGCTCACGTTTGCGCAAATTGTTCGATTTGTTCGCACCTCCGTAAAGCTCGGAATAAGAAAGATTCGTCTTACCGGGGGAGAGCCGTTGCTTCGGCCCAAACTGCCACAGTTGATCGAAGCACTGCATGAGATCTCCGGCATTCGCGACCTCGCTCTCACCACCAACGGCGTGCTGCTCAAGGAGCAAGCGCGGGCACTGTTTGACGCGGGCCTGCGGCGGCTGAACATCCACATCGATACGCTCGATCCGGTGCGTTTCCGCGCGATCACTCGTCGAGACGACTTGAACCGCGTTCTAGCGGGCATCGATATGGCTCAAGAGCTTGGGTTTCAGGTGAAACTGAACGCCGTCGCAATCAAAGGCTTGAGCGAGCCGGATGTGGTCCCGCTTGTGCGCTTTGGACGGGAACGCCAGATGGAGGTTCGCTTCATCGAATTCATGCCCCTCGATGCGCAACATCTTTGGTCGCTCGATCGGGTCCTAACCGCCGACGAAATGATCGCGCAGCTCACGGCGGAATTCGGACCGCTGCATCCTGTGCCCGATGCGGACCCGCGTGCTCCCGCGACCGAGTATCAGTTTCAAGATGGCTCAAAAGTCGGCTTCATTGCCTCTGTCAGCCGCCCCTTCTGCCTGAACTGTAACCGGCTTCGTCTCACTGCAGACGGAAAGCTGCGCTACTGCCTGTTTGCGCACGAAGAAACCGATCTGCGCCATCTTTTGACAGAGGGCAGGGAAGAGGACCTCGAACGCGCCATCCGTGCCACCGTCTGGCAGAAATGGGCCGGACACCAGATCCACAGCGCCTCCTTTGCGCCTCCCAAGCGCCCCATGTACGCAATTGGCGGCTGATGCGGAAGCATTGCGCGAAAATGCTCGCCGGCCTTAGCCTGGATCAGTCAAGCCAGCTCGACTCCTAACCTATTCAGTACGTCATCGATAGCGAGAAATAACTCACCCTGAATCCGGTTAAATTCGTCTACATCAACTGTAAGTGCATAAGCAAAAATTTCAAGATGGAACGAATTACTACTTAAATTATTGATGCGAACCGGAGACTGGCCAACTTCAATTTTATTGTTTTTCTTGAGCATTTCCTCAAGCTCCGCAATCAAGCGGCGAATTTGATCCTTCGGCGTCGTGCGCTTAATCTGCAGAGTAGGGTTAAAAAGAATCTTATCTCTTGCCGAGTAATTCTCCAGATTCATCGTTGCAAACGAAGAGTTGGGTATACTCACCAGAGTTCGCTGCGGAGTCCGTATGCGAGTTGATCGCATGCCGATGTCTTCCACAGTTCCCAGCAGCCCGCCAAAGTTACCATAATCGCCTACCATAACTGGCCTGTCGCCAATCACAGAAACGCCGCCGAATACATTCGCGATTGTAGTTTGTGCGGCAAGAGCCACGGCGATACCGCCAACTCCGAGCCCGGCGATAATCGTCGTTAACTGGTAACCCCAGTTATTCAACACCACGATCGCGGCCAAGCCCGCAATCACAACTTTGGCCGTCCTGCGCCCCAGGTAGATCAGCGAATGCAGCGCGATGCGCTGTCTCGGATCAAGCGTGCGGTCGATGCGCAGTAGAAAAAGATCCACTAAGTTAATAAATCCCCAGGCGAACGCCGCCACAATGGCTAACAAGATCGCGCGGCTGATATATAAGCGGCTGACGGCAGAAGGATTGATGAACTGTTCTATGAGGCCAAAAATAAGGGAGAAAAAGAATACAATCCAAGGCTCGATGACGGCCTGAATCCAAAGCCAGCGCGTCGGATGCTTCCGTCGCATTTCGAAGCGCCTGAGGAGGGTGAGCATAATCCACACAACCAGCCGAAACGCAACAATCAAAACAATGGCTACGATCAGCAGCGCAAGCCACTTCCATAACGGCGTTTCCAGAAAATAAATTGAGGTCAGAAAACCAGGCAGATAGCTGGGTAGGCCAGATTCTGTTTCTGAAGAGGCTAACTGAGGAATGGCGGCTACCGTTGCGGGATCAAAGAGCCAGATTCGAGGCTGGTCCGGTGCTTGTTGCACATGCTCAAGCTCCAAGGTGAAGCTTTCTCCGTCGAGATTGATCGAAGCAACGTGCTCGATATCGGGATTCGGGTCATCGCTGAGATTGCCCTGCGGATCTTGACTGAGAGAGAGGATATTGAAATGACTGTCTGCGTTCAGAATCGATTCCAGCTCCTTTGCCAGCTCGGGTCCAAGCTGCGCGCGCCGGCTCCTGGATATATCACGTAAGTCAAGATACGCAGCGGCTCTTTGATAATCATGACGGCTGCATGTCTGAAGAAAGCCAGTCACGGCTGAGCGCGGAGTCAAACGTCCCAGCGCGTCAGAGGGCGACTTAGATGTTGCTTTCTGGGCAAAAACGGCCGGAGGTAGCGCCAGGCAGAACAGAACCACAACCGAAAAGCCAAAGAGCCGGCGAAAAAGCCAGTGAATGTTTTTGAGCATCCCTGTCTATAGATGCGTCTCAACGAGACGCCTTACGCGAAAAGGCCGCCGTGGTGCGGAACAGATGTTGCAAAAAGACTTTTTCTGCACGTGTTTGGAAATGTCGGGCGAGAGAAGTTACGCCAATCGTTCGCGACGCGTCAGAGTTGCGGATGCGAATGAAACGGCACCCGCGCACGGGCTGCACCGCCATGCGTGGAACCGCAGAGATTCCCATTCCGGCAGAAACTAACGCCAAAATCGTTGCAAACTGGCCGCTTTCAAACACAATGTTGGGCGAGACATTTGACTTCCTGCACGCCTCAATCGTGCTGTCACGAAAACAGTGCCCTTCCTTAAGCAGCAAGAAGCGGCTCTCTTTTGGAATCTCCTCAAGCCGGATGGACCTGCGCGAGGCAAACGGGTGGGCTGTAGGAATGACCAGATAGAACGGCTCATGGAAAAGTACTGTCGAAGAAAGATCGGCGCTATCCAGAGGCAAAGCGGCGATAGCAAGATCGATCGAGCCGGCATGCAGCCGTTCAATCAGGACGGGCGTGGTGTCTTCGACAATATTGATTGTGATCGCAGGATGCAGGCGCGAAAAGCTGCCCAGAACAGAGGGAAGCAAGTAAGGAGCGACGGTTGGGATCGCGCCTACAGTGACCACGCCTTTATCCTTCCCGCTCATCTCCATGATCTCTGTTTTTGCTTCTGAGAGCTCGCGGAGAATCCGCTCCGCTTTCGGAAGAAAAGCAGCGCCGAAAGGTGTGAGCCGGACCGACTTGGAGAGGCGGTCAAACAGTTTGGCGCCAAGCTCGGCTTCAAGCTTCAGAATTTGCTGCGAAAGAGATGGCTGCGCCACACGCTCGGCCTGAGCCGCGCGTGTAAACGTTCCGTTACGTGCTACGGCGCAAAAATAGCGAAGCTGATGGATTTCCATATCACGTAAAAAAACGCGAACCGTTTCGGCCCGCCAGTTCTTTATCCTATAACGCAAATAGGAAATAGATATTGGACCTATAGCGCGCTCGCGTCCTACTCTTAGTGATGAAAGGATGATTCTATGGCTGAAGTAAAACCAGTACCAGAAGGTGATGTCACGCAGCGCGTCGGCGTCGAAATGCTTCGCGCCCGCGGCGTCGACGTTGACAAGCTCATCAAAATGTTAATCGCCAATGCAGCAGCAGAATTCGCCAGTACGTATTACTATTACACGATTCTGCGCATGCATCTGGCAGGCCACGAGGATCTGAAAGAAATTACCGAAGACGCCAGGCTCGAGGACCGCGCACACTGGGAATTGATCGTGCCGCGCATCTATGAGCTCGGCGGCGAACTGCCCAATGATCTGCCAACTTTCCATAATCAAGCAGGGTGCGCCCCGGCTAAGCTCCCGGATCCGCCCACTGCCGTAAACATTCTCACCGTTTTGCTTGAATCTGAGCGCTGCGCAATCCGCAGTTGGAGCGCAGTATGCGACATGACATATGGTAAGGATCCACGCACGTATGATCTCGCCTCGCGTATCTTAAACGAAGAGATCGAGCATGAGGCGTGGTTTATCGAGCTCCTGGCCTTTGTGCGTGATGGAAAGTCGATTCCCTCTGGACACTTCCGCCGCGGTGAGCCAGGCGAAGCGCCCTACAGCAAGAATCGGCATTTCTACAATCCATAGGGAATCGAATCCCTTGGCCGTTTGCTGCCGGCCATAAATGGAACAAGCCAGTCATTACACGGTCGTACTCGAAACGCCTGAAGGCCAGCGGCGTTTCGAGTGCGGCGCCGACGAGTTTATCTGGAATGCTGCGGCGCGAAACGGCATCATCCTGCCCTCGATCTGCCATCAGGGGCGATGTCTCACCTGCGCGGGCTACTTGCTCAGTGGGGAGGTCGATCAATCTCAAGCCAATTTTTACCGGCCCGAAGACAGAGAGGCGGGCTTTGTATTGTTATGTACGGCCAAACCACTCAGCCCGGTGCACATCCGCACTCATATGCAATGGGAAATGCGGAAGCACCGGTTGCGCCTGGGGTTTCCCGCGCCTTACGCGTGAGCGCGACTGAAGGCGACTACCAGCACTTCGCCCCCGTTTACCCTCACGCGCATACGAGTTCGCCGTTCGGCGCTAAGGCTCATAATAGCCGCTGCGCGCGATGACGCGGAACGCGCCCCCTTTGGCCTCCACTTTTACCGGATGAAACACGCCCGGTGTCTCTGGCACGTTTTTAGGGTAGTAGCCAAGCAGATACTGGGTGCGCAGTTCACGCAAGATCTGAGAAAAAGCAGTGTCGAGTTCCTGATAACTGGACGGATAAAAAATGCGCCCTCCGGTGGAAGCTGCCAGCGTAGCCAGCGCGTGCTCACCTCCTAAGTTCCGGCCAGCCTCACCCTCAATGGGAATGACGACGATCGGATAGACAACGGCGTCGGCCTTTTGCGCAGCCGTCAGCGCATCCTCGTACCGCTTGTAACTGGTCGTGTCGCCGCCGTCGGTGATCACGACCATGACGTGCCGCCCCTCGCGTTCAGCAAGCGTGTTGCTTGCCAGATAAATGGCGTCATACAGGGAGGTTCCTCCTTCTCCCTTCAGCGCTCGCAGCGCTCGCTCTGCCCGTTCGCGGCTGCGTGAAAAATTCACTTCCATGCTGATCTGCCAGTTAAAAGTAAACAGAGCAAACGTGTCCTGCGGATTGCCGGCATCTAGCAGCGCCGGTAGAAATTTTGAAACGGAGTTAACTTCATAGCGCAGTTGAATCTGTGTGCTGCCGCTCGTATCCAGCAGAATCGCGACGGAAAGCGGAAGCGAGGTATTGCGCTCAAACACTGCCAGCTCTTGCGGCACCCCGCTATCCCACACGCGAAAATCATTTCGGTTGAGATCGGTCACAATGCCGCCATTGCGGTCGCGCACCGATACCAGAAGACGTACTAGCGTTGACTTAGCCGAGTAAGTGGGAGGTTGTTCGGATGGAACTTCGGGTTTGAATTGAGCAGCCGCCAGCGTCGCGAGCGCAAGCAGCAGCGCGCCCGCGTTACGAAGTTTTCTCGCGCGGGCTAGCAAGCACACTCTCATGTTGCAGTTCTGGCTTGCTGAGAAGCGCAGCCTCATCCCATTGGCCCTCCACCCAGACCGCGCCATCCTCAAAGAATTCTTTCTTCCAGATCGGAACCTCGCGCTTCAGCCGGTCAATGGCCTCGAGTGCGGCCTCGAATGCTGGCCTGCGATGCGGCGCCGTCGTCACGATCGCCACACTGACTTCGCCGATCTCCAACCGCCCCAGCCGGTGTACAATACCGATCCGCCCCAATCCAAACTTTCGCGCCACTTCACATCCAATGCGCTCCATTTGCCGGAGCGCCATCGTTTCATAGCACTCGTATTCGAGATAGCGTGTAGGACGGCCGTTCGTATGATTGCGCACCGTGCCTTCAAAGATGACCACCGCTCCGTCTTCGGGCCGCTGCAGCCGGCGCGCGAGTTCCTGCGAATGAATCGTCTCGTGAGTGAGAGCAAAAATAAATTCGCCGCGCGCCACGTCCGCCACACCCCCGCTTACCGGTGGCAGAAAGGCAATCTCGTCGTTCTCGCTAAGTGTTGCGTCGGCCGTGGCGAACTCCCCGTTTCTGGCAAATAGGATCGACGGACGGCGCGCTCGTAGGGTTTCGTGCTTCTGACAATACTGTTCAAACAGTGTGCCAATTGTGGTTTGCGGCTCCACCTCAATCACGTCCTGCGCGCGTCCCGCAAGCTCTTTCAGCACGCCAAAAAATAGTACCCGTACGCGCATGCCCAATGCTAACAAGTTGCAGCCCAAACAGATGAATTTCCTAAGAACAAGCTGAAAACCAAAGAAACTCTTGGTACTTGCGTGCCCTCCAACCCCATTCCGTTATAAATTTTGCTATTGACAGTTCCCGAGAGGCGTCAAATGAGGGAGTTCCAATTCTCCTTCGGAGGCCGCCTCATGACGCAAAGCAATCTAATCCAACAAATCGCCGCCGCCAGGCATCAGAGCGAGAGCCTCTTTGCGCTCCTCAAGCCGAAGGCGTTATGGGAACGGCCCATCTCACAGCGCCATCGCTTCATTTTCTACCTGGGTCATCTGGACGCTTTTGATGCAATCCAAATTTGCCGCGAAGCTCTGGGTCTAAAATCGCCGGATCCAGAGCTGGATGCCCTTTTTCAAACGGGCATTGATCCGGATTCCTCCCATCTGCCACAAGACAAGGAATCGGACTGGCCCACCCCGCTGCAGGTGAGAGCTTATGCACAACGTTGCAGAGCTCGGGTCGATGAAAACATCCACCGGGCTCCCTACGAGGCCATCTGTATGGCTCTCGAGCATCGGCAAATGCACTTAGAGACGCTCGCTTACATGCTGCATAACTCGCCCTATGAGCTCAAAAACGTCCCGCGCCTGCCAGAGGAAAACCACACGAATGGAAGAACCTCCTGTCAGGAATGGCGCGATGTTCCCGAAGGTGTGGCCGTGCTCGGCAAGGCTCGTGACGGTGCTTTCGGCTGGGATAACGAGTATGAGCAGGCGCAAACGTTTGTAGCCGGCTTTCGCATGCAGCGCCACAAAGTCACCAATGGCGAGTACCTCCGCTTCGTTCAGGACGGCGCTCCCCTGCCGCATTTCTGGATCCAGCGAGGCGACAAGCTTCTGTATCGCGGCATGTTTGGCGAAATCCCACTTCCGCTCGATTGGCCGGTTTACGTGACCCAGCTTGAGGCAGAGGCTTACGCCAACTGGCTCGGCAAAAAGCTGCCCTCAGAAGCGCAATTCCATCGTGCTGCCTATGGCGATCCTTCTGACAGGCGCTTCTATCCCTGGGGCGACGCGGCCCCGCAGCGCCACCACGGAAACTTCGATTTTGCCCGCTGGGACCCAGAGCCGGTGGATGCCACACCAGGCGGCGATAGCCTCTTCGGCATAAGTCAACTGGTCAGCAACGGCTGGGAGTGGACCTGCACGCCCTTTGCGCCATTCCCAGGCTTCGAACCTCATCCGGCCTATCCGGGATACTCTGCAAACTTCTTCGACAATCAGCATTACGTGCTCAAAGGCGCATCCCCGCGTACAGCCGCACGCCTCTTGCGACCGTCCTTCCGCAACTGGTTTCGGCGCGACTATCCCTATCTGTACGCAACATTCCGCTGCGTTGAAAATTAGGAGCGCGAATGTCCACTGCCTTGCACGCTCAGCTCTCTCAGTTTGCCCTAGATGTCGCGGAAGGTCTTTCTCACCCGCTCCAAAAGCACATCCCTTCGCGCTATTTCTACGACGCTCTGGGCAGCCATCTCTTTGAAGCCATCACGCTCTTGCCTGAATACGGCTTGACAAGGGCCGATGAGAGGCTACTGCGCCGTTATGCGTATGAGATTGTCTCAATGGGTGGTTTCCCTGGAGTCATCGCAGAACTCGGCAGCGGGACCGGGTCAAAAGCGCGGTTCATCCTGGAGGCAGCGGCCCAGACACACCCTCAGATCCGTTATTTGCCCGTTGACGTTTGTCCCAGCGCGCTTGCAGCCTGCCATCACAGATATTCGCAAATTGCCGAGGTGAAGCCGGTTTGTGCCGAATGGATGGACGCGCTGAAGCAAATCCCCAGAAATCGCAGAGCGGACGAACGCTTGCTGCTTCTCTTTCTTGGCAGCTCGATTGGAAATCTGGATCGGTCGGAGATGCCAGCATTCCTGCGCACGGTGCGCGCCAGCCTGCGCAATGGTGATGCCTTTCTTCTCGGCGCGGATCTCATAAAAGATACCGATGTGATGCTTGCGGCCTATGATGATCCAACTGGGGTTACAGCCGCCTTCAATCTGAACGTGCTCGGTCGCATTAACCGGGAACTTGCAGGAGAGTTCAACCTGCGCTGCTTTTCACATCAGGCCCGCTGGAGTGCCGGGCAGCGGCGGATTGAGATGCACCTCGTTTCCTGTCGCGATCAAACCGCCTATATCGGTGCTCTCGATACGACCTTCTGCTTTCGCGCAGGCGAAACGATTTGGACGGAGTCTTCGCATAAATTCACACCCGATGAGCTAGACTGCCTGGCGCGCGATTCTGGTTTTGTGCCTCAGGTCACATGGCTTGATCCCGCTTGGCCCTTCGCGGAAGCTTTATGGAAGCCGGCGTAACACGGAGACTGGCGCCCAGATTCGCTCTCCCCCTCGGTAGTGACGCGCATTGCGGGCGATCGCTTCCGCTTCGCGAGACGTGATCTGTGATCGATATTGCGATACGATCTGCTTCTTCAGCCAGAATGCATGATCCGTCCAAATCAGGCGCGGGTGCAGCCGCTGGCTGATTCTTTGCTCGAGTTCCCACACGTGCTCTTCAAGTGTTTGTTCTGATGTCCAAATCCGGTACGGCAGGTCTTCATAAAATGCCAGCGCCTCAAACTCCTGTCGCACCGCAATGGCTGCCGATCGCACTGCAAGATGATCGACATGATCTCCTAAAGCGAGCGGTGCAAAGACTAGCGTTTGCCTCCCTTTGCGCCTAAACGCTTCTCTCAAGGGCGCGCACGTGCCTGGGTCCGGAATGGCGCGAGCGGCTTCGCTGCAGACCATCTTTGCGTCAATACCCAATCGCAAGGGAGCATCGCGGCAAGAGAGCGACTCCACGATGATGCCGGGATCAATCCGAAAGAGTGCGGCGCGATCTTCTCGCTGCCGCATCCCTGTTACTGCCTCCGCTTCGCGCCCCTTGTCCTCCTCTAAAGCCGCTTGCGGCGCATACGCGCTTTCTGTGAAAACATTCACAACTTTTAGCCGGATCCCGAGCCGGGCCCATCTCCGCATGCACAGACACAAGGAGAAAGCTGCATCATCAGGGTGAGGTGACAAAATCGTAATCGCTCGCATTCACCGCAGCAGGCCTGGAATGCCTTGACGCGCATCCTCTATCCTAAGATGCGCATTCTGCACAAACGTAAGGATTCAGGAGCGTGAGAAAGGTTTCAGTAGCAGACTCGCGCCGCGGCTTGCTATGCTGGGCGCTAGCGGGCCGGTAGCTCAGTCGGTAGAGCATCGCACTTTTAATGCGGTGGTCGCGGGTTCGATTCCCGCCCGGCTCACCATTCTTTTATTCTTCACAAATTCCTGTCTGCAGTAAAACCCGGCTTCGCAAATCCGGGAACAGTCGAATATGGCGAAATACTCTTTGGCGCTGCTCGGAGGAGGTTTGGGTTCCCTCTTGCGATTCATTGTAGGGACACTCGTATTGAAGGTCTTCACCGGCCTGTTTCCGCTGGGAACCTTTCTCATCAATGTCACAGGGTGCTTTTTTATCGGACTGCTGATGACCTTCTTCTTGAATCGCCCGGACCTCGATACAAACTGGCGCGTGTTTTTCGTTACCGGCATTCTGGGCGGCTATACGACGTTTTCCAGTTTCGAATGGGAGGCATTTACAGCCCTGCGCGAAGGCGCCGGCCTCATCTCCATTTCCTATCTCGTGCTAAGTGTGCTATTGGGGTTAGCTGCTGTCTGGCTCGGCGCCGCCGCTGCCAGCGCTCTGCGTCGCCTCTAGCCTGATCCGGTTAACATCAAAAAGTGCGGCTCCTCAAATCCAAGCAGCTTACGAAACGAACCTTTCTGAAGACTTGTCTGGGAGCCTGGCTTGCTTCACGCTTGCGCGCCCGCAGTCCTCAGGTTTCGGCCTCTCCGCATCTCCGCCCGCCCTCGGTCCCGTTAATTACCTGCGATCCTTACTTCAGCATATGGTCGAATGGCGATTTTTTAGCTCACACTCCTACCGTGCATTGGACCGGCCGGCCGCACCGACTGACCAGCCTCGTACGGATCGATGGCAATGTCTATCGCATCATGGGCCAAGAACCAAGGAATGTCCCAGCCCTCACGCAGACCGCCCTTTCTGTCTTTCCGACCCGCACCACTTATGACTTTGAAGGGCACGGCATTCATCTCCGCCTTGAATTTCTCACCGCCGCACTGCCCTATGACCTGATGATCTTGTCCAGGCCTCTTGGTTACCTCACCTGGACCGTTCAGGCAATCGACGCCAAAGAACACCGAGTCTCCCTATACTTCGAAGCAAATCCGGAAATCGCGGTGAACGAACCCTCGCAGACGGTCCTTTGCTCTCCGGTCTCCGCCAGCGGGCTGGATGTGATGCGTGCGGGTACCACTGCACAGACCATGCTTGAGCCGCGCGGAGATGACGTTCGTATTGATTGGGGTTATCTCTATTTGGCTGCGCCCCAATCACCACGTCAGCAGCAAGCCATAGCATCGGCGCGGCAGTTGCGCCGTGAATTTGCAAATCGGGGAACCATTGCCAGCGCTCAGGGCCTGCCAGAACCTCGCGCTGTGGACCAGAACGCGCCGGTGCTCGCCCTTGCCTGCGATCTCGGAACCGTTCGCAACACGCCTGTTTCGCATTGGGCGATGCTCGCCTACGATGAGATCTATGCCATTCAGTTCTTTGAGGAGAATCTCCGGCCGTTCTGGCGCCGGGATGGAGCGACAGCTACAGACTTGTTGACACAGGCCGCCGCAGAGTATGCCGCGCTGCGCAAAGAATGCGCGGATTTCGATCATGAACTGCTGGCAGATGCTCGCCAAATCGGCGGTGAGCAATACGCTCAGATCTGCTCGCTCACCTACCGGCAATGCGTCGCTGGAACAAAAATCGCCGCTGATACCAATCGCCAGCCGCTTTTGTTCCCCAAAGAAAACACCAGCAACGGCTGCATCGGGACCGTAGATGTGATTTACCCTATGGCGCCCCAGTTCTTGCTCTTCGGCTCCTCTCTGTCGCGCGCCATGCTGATCTATAACCTCGAATACGCGTCCTCGCCTCGCTGGCGCTTCCCCTTCGCACCTCATGATGTCGGCACTTATCCGCAGGCAAATGGCCAGGTCTATGGCGGCGGAGAGACGAGCGAAGTCGATCAAATGCCGATCGAAGAAACCGGCAATATGCTGATCTTGCTGGCCGCTCTCGCAAAAATCGAAGGCAATGCATCCTTTGCTGAGCGTTATTGGCCAACGGTTGAGAAATGGGCCCAGTATCTAAAAGCCGAAGGCCTCGATCCCAAGAACCAGTTGTGTACGGATGACTTTGCCGGCCATCTCGCGCATAATGCAAACCTCTCGGCCAAAGCAATTATCGCCCTCGGGGCTTACGGCCTGTTATGCCGCATGAAGGGCGACGAGCAGAATGCGGACACGTATTTGCAACTAGCCAAGGACTACGCCCGGCGCTGGATCCAATTGGCCGACGATGGCGATCACTTCCGGCTCGCATTTGACCGCCCGGGAACGTGGAGCCAAAAATACAATCTGGTGTGGGACCGGATTCTCAACCTGAACTTGTTCCCGCAACAAGTACTGCAGAAGGAGATGGCGTTCTATCTCAGACACCTGAACCCTTACGGATTGCCCCTCGACAACCGCAAAACCTGGACCAAGACCGACTGGACCATGTGGACCGCCACTCTGACGGGCTCGCGCCAGGATTTCGATACATTAACCCGTCTGGTCTATCATTTCTTGGACTCCACGCCGGATCGAGTCCCTTGCAGCGATTTCTATTGGACCGAGGATGCCTCCGATGCCGGCATGCACGCGCGTCCCGTGGTCGGCGGCGTCTTCCTCGCCTTTCTCTACCATCCCGATATCTGGAAGAAATGGGCGAGCCGCGATCGAACCCGCGCCTCAGGATGGGCGCCTTTCCCGAAGTCGGGCGAGATCGGATTTTCAAGAGCAAGTTGAATTCTCCCTCGATGCGCAGGCGCAGATCTACAGAGTTAGTTCTCCCACTGAGAGCGCTAACGTATTTGTTTGCTTTGGCGGCAACATGTGATAGATGTTGATGTGCCAGAGTCAATGGCCCCAACCCGCTTAGCTCAAGTTGGTGGAATGTGAGATCGGTCCAATTTCCTTACTTGCCTAAGCAAACTTTTACAAATGTTATGATTACTCTGAGATTTGAACCAATCCCTGTTGCACTGCTAGGATAGCCGCTTCGGTCCGAGTCTTTGCGCCAAGTTTCTCGAGGATATTGTTGACGTGATTGCGAGCAGTATGTTCACTAATGCTTAGCAGCCTGCCGATCTCTTTATTGGTACAGCCTTTAGCGAGGAGGGACAGAATTTCATGCTCCCGCGGGGTCAATGCTGCCCGACTCAGGCGTTCGGCGAGGCGCGCCGCAATGTGAGGGGTGAAATATTTTCTGCCAGCGTGAACTGTGCGAATTGCCTCCACCATTTCTTCCTGGGTAGTGTTCTTGAGCAAGTAACCATCCGCACCAGCCTTCATCGTTGAGTAGATATCTTCATCGGTTTCGAAACTAGTAAGCACCAGAATGCGCACAGGGATTTGCTTTCTGCGCATCATCTGAATAAGTTCGACACCGCTCATGCCCGGCATCCGCAGATCGACCAGGACGATGTCAGGGGAAAGCTTACAAGCTAGCTCTATCGCGTCAGCTCCATTTGCCGCGCTACCCACCACCACGAGGCCTGACTGCACTCCTAGCATGCTGGAAAGCCCGACACGAACCACAGGATGGTCATCAACGATAAGAATACGAATGCAGTCGAGTACGTATGCCCCAGACATTGCGAAGCCAATGATAGCAGCTTTTCAGCGAAAACGCAGTCGGCAGATGCGCCGTCACTTCCACTCGGGTACCGGAGCCTGACCGGCTATTGATCGTAAGCTTTGCATCGATACTCCGCGCGCGCTCTCTCATTCCCGCCAAACCGAAGCCAGAATGTGCAACTGTGACATCGAAGCCGCAGCCATCGTCCTCAATGACCAGCCCTAGAGTGGAACCTTTGTATATGGTGGAGATCCGAATGCATCTAGCCCTCGAATGGCGAACTGCATTCGCCAATGCCTCGTGACCGATGCGGAAGAGTATATCCTTTATACGCAACGGAATCATCAGTGCATTTCCTTCTTTCGATGTCTGGATGGCGATCTCGCCGGAGCCAATCATTTTTGTGGCAGATTTTTTAAGAGCGCTCAGTAGATCCGTTGCCTCCAGGGACTCCGGACGCAAACTAGCAATGCCATGTCTTGCTTCCTCATGGCTGTGGCGTACAAGCTCCCAAGCCAGGCGCACCTGTTCGTTCAGCAGCGGCATATCTGGCGGCACACTGGCGCAAATTGCTTGCAGTTGAAAGCTAATGCCGGCGAAACTTTGCGCTAAAGTATCGTGGATCTCATGCGCCAATCTACTGCGTTCCTCAAGGATAGCTTGCAAGCGCCAGTGGCGCGCCAACAGCAAAACATGATACGCCACGCCGATTACCACCAGCGCCAACAGCGCGAACGGCACCAGTGTATTCCAGCTCCACCACGGTGGGCCAGCAATCATCTGTATATCATCAGCCGAGCGTACTAGCAGGACAAACGGCGTAAGATTGTTCGTCCATAGAGAGTCGCTGACGCAGATACCGCGCAAGCGCAAAATGCTTCCCGGATATATATCGCTCAAATGCGAAGCACTTCGGCCGACGTTAAAAACAGCACGAAACTCCTGTTGCTCGCTCTCGAGATCGAGCGAAATTGTACTACCACGTCGCGTCGCTCTTTGCTTAAGCCGTCCCTCCGTCTGGATGAACATTCCATCGAACAGACCAGTAGCGGCCTGGTTAGCAGTAATTGACAACGGAGGGCTGGGTGCCGCCTCCCAAAGAAGATGAACCTCAGCTCCCTTCAATATCGAGCTGAATGTATGCGGTTCGATTTCGCCGAAAACCTCCACTTCATCGCCAATCTTCAGCGAAGGACTGCTTTGTGGCTCGACCGCAATACCACCCGTGTTGTCCTCCACATAGAGAGTCGGTTCCGTTAACACTACAACGCCGCGCACACGCGCACGACTAACTCGCACCGGAGATAGATATCGCAAGCTATTGATTGGCTGGGCGTGCGAAACATCAGCTTGAAAAGGCACCGTGACCGGGTTTCCTGAGACGTAACCGGCTAGGAGGCTACGCTGGTGCGAAGAGCCTTCTGGAGGGGGCAAGGCATCAATTAACCGAGGCGCGGGTAAGGCGGCAGATGTAAGTGGCGTGACTATTACGTTGTGCCACACCCCACCGGAGGTGTAAGAACGGAGCCCGATGCGTCCGGAGGAAGCGCAGGCAGACGCATTATAGACAGTGCTCACCCGTTTCCCCGTCGTGCGGTCAACGGCAGCAGCAGCGATGCGGCACCCGTACACGGAGAGGGTCAGGTGATACCAATGAAACGGCTGGACCCCACCTGGCATTCGCACTGGAGAGTATTCCTCCCACCCGTGGTTGGCGTGCCCCAGCACCAGACTTTCGTCCATGGTTCGAAGACCGGCGTAATAACCGTTGTAGGCATCTACTCCGAGTTCTGCTTGGCTCACACGAGCAATAATCCCTGCATCTCCTAGACCAAGTAATTGGACATCAGCATCGATGGTGTAGTTCTTCCAGTACGGCGAACCCATCAGCAACTTGGCGCCGCGATCGTCCGAATCGTTTTGTATGGAGCCGTTAATGACTTCCCATGTTCCACCGAATGTAGACCATCGCTCAGTCGAACTGCTGTTGAAATCCGCAACGTAGGGCAAGCCGCGGCTTGGACTTGTGTAGTAACAAAAAACGCCAAATGCGCATGTTCCTATTCCAACAACCACAGCTATAATAGTTCGCTTCATAGAACCTACTTATGCTGTATTATGCGCTCATAGTTATCAACTAAGCGTGCAATTGGTGCTGACGAGGCATTTTCACGCGTGACAAGCACTGGAGGTAGCACTGTTACTGCCGGTACTTTCCTGTGAGCAAGCAAGGTGTGTATCTGCCGTACAGCAAGATATCCCATCTGATAGGTGTCCTCGGCGAGAATTGCGTTGATCTCGCCGGCACGAACACGATTGATCATATCGGTATCCTGTTCACAGCCCACTAGAATAATGCCGCGGCGATCGGTGCTCTTAAGCGTGAAATAAGCTGCACGTGTCGAAACAGCAGTTAATGCAAAAACCGCTGAAAGTTCGTGATTTGCAGAGAGTGCAGCGATGAGGCTCTCCTGCGCCTCCGCTGCGTTAAATGCACCCGGACCACGAGTGACCACGCGAATACGAGGATAATGTAAACCCAGCTCTGTTTCGAAGGCGCGTAAGCGCGACATGAGGCCAGCTATCCCCGGGTCAATTCCAATTATTGCAACGGTACCCAATCCATTGAGCGCATGCCCGATGCGTGCTGCCGCTAATCTGCCCATTTCTTCTTGATCAGTAATGATGTATGAAAGCTTTCCACCTGCGGGAAGTGCTAACCGCGAAGAAATGATTACCACTGGCTTTCCGGCAGCCAGCGTCCTTCGAATCGTGGTGAGTAGCGCCAGCGCATGATCCGGGGCAAGCACCAGTCCGTCATAGGGGCCTAGCCGGATCTTCTCGAGTAGATTGATCTGTCCTTCTACATCATCCTCGTGCGTAGGTGCATTCCAGTAAATACGACAGCGCCATTGCCGTGCAGCCGCGTCAATTCCAGCCCGCTCGGTTTCCCAAAGTGTGGATCCGGTTGTGCGAGGCACCACGGCGATTAGCGGAGGTCGCGCCTCGTACTGTCTCACTGTCACGAATCCCAAAATCACAAACAACAAGCCAATGGCTACGAAGAGCAATCGAAGCATGATACATCAAAACGATTTTTTCATAGCTTTCTATACCGGAAATAGTTCATTTGAACCAAAAATATGTGGTTGAAGATGCTCATGTACAGCCGTACTGGGTCGCCTTAATATCGTAGGTAAACGCTTAACAGGAGGGAAAGATGTCGCGTAGCTCTTTCCACGCATTGATGTTGTACCTGGCTGCAGGCCCGCTCTGTTTTGCTCAATTCAACGCAAGCATTCAGGGAACGGTAGAAGACCCAACGGGTGCACCAATTACCAAAGCTTCCGTGCAACTGGAGAACACGGATACACACGTTGCCAGAAGCACGGCCACCGACAGTTCTGGCAACTACCGATTTCTGAGTCTCGCCCCGGGACCATATCGGATCACAGTAACTGCTCCGGGATTTGCTAAGACGAATATTGACGTGCATTTGGAAACCGCCCAAAATCTCGAGGTGCCGTTTCATCTTGAGATAGCGGCCTCTCAGACTACAGTTGAAGTGACGGCTGCGCCTCCTGTCATCGATACCGCCGAAACAAGAAATCAGGAAACACTTCGCACGCAGGAAATCAGTTCCGTACCGTTGGCAGGACGTAACATGATTCAGTTAATCGCAGTCGCGCCCGGGGTTACTGGACTCGGGGTTTCGGCTTCCGGAAGTCCAGGTTCAGCAGTGGACAATTTCTCCACCGAAACACAAGTCAACGCGAGTGCTATGGGCCGCAGCGGCAACGGAAATATGTATGTCGTTGATGGTCTCGATGTAACTAGCAATATACGCCCGGGCGTACTCAATCTGATCCCCAATCCCGATGCCGTAGCCGAGACTTCCATTCAAATTAACACGTTCAACGTTGACTATGGCAGGGCCAGTGCGGTCGAGATGACCATGACCACAAAGTCTGGCACCGATCAGTTTCATGGGCTAGCGAGCGATTACTTCAGTTACCAAGGTTTTTGGGCAGGTACTGAATTTGCCCATCACTATCCCGCGTTTCACAGCAATAACATCTCGGCAAACATTGGTGGTCCGATCTGGCATAAACATCAACTCTTCTTTTTCTTTGATATCGAGCCTTTGAGAGAGTCCACTTCAACCGGAAACTCCGTCATTACCTACGAAGATCCTCAATTCACTGCATTTGCGCAGCGAAACTTCCCGAATACTATTGGTACCAAGTTGCTGACAAGCTATCCTGCCTCAGGAGCAACAACTCTTGGTATAAGTAAGACAGCGGTACAGCTATTTCCGGGAACCTGCGGAACAGCAGCAACAGCATTTCTTCCTTGTAATCTTCCGGTAGTCGATAACGGTGTCTTTAATGCCACGAATTACCGAAACGGACTACAATGGAATGTGCGCCTTGATAAGTATTTCGATAAAGATCGCATTTACGGTACGTTTTTTCGAACTACATTAAATACTGGGGGGCCGGCTGCAAGACCCGCGTTTAGCAGTACAAGTAATTATTCCACTAACTCCGCCCAGGTGAACGAAACTCATACCTTTTCCCCTTCGACTTTGAATGAGGCTGCATTTGCGTTCTTGCGTGTAGAAGGAGTATCGCCCGCCACTGGCGATTTTTCGGTACCGGTTGTGAATGTGACAGGCATGAGTCAGGGTTTTGGCAATGGCTTTGCATTGGGCGATTTCGTTCAGCACAACTATCACTGGCGGGATGTGCTCAGCCATGTAGCGGGCAATCATACCCTGAAGTTCGGTTATGACGGATGGCATGGAGACGATCTCGCCTATTTTGCTTCGACGCATGAACAGCCGACATTTCAATTCAACAGTCTTCTTGACCTTGTGGAGGACAAACCATATAGTGAAACTGGACTTTCTTACAATCCGCTCACAGGACAACCGCAGCCCGGTAACTACGGTTATGCAGAGACTACTGCCGGGTTGTTTGCTGAGGATACGTGGAAAGCTCTGCCAAACCTGACTATTAATTTTGGCTTGCGCTGGGATGATTTTGGCAATCCCTATCCGTATCTAGCGGGCACTAATTTATCTAATTTCTTTCTCGGATACGGATTTACGTTTGAGCAGCAGGTTGCTAATGGAGTCATGAAAAAAGTGAACAATGTCTTTGTGCGGCCGCTTTGGAACGCTTGGGCGCCGCGCGGAGGCTTTGCTTGGGATCCGACGAAGACCGGGTCTTGGTTGATTCGCGGAGGCGCTGGAATCTATCATGATGAGCCCACACTTGGAAATGACGAAAACGGATTGAATCAGAATCCGCCCGGATATATCGTACCGACTTTTTTTTCCAACGGGAAGACATCACCACCAATTTTTGCTTTCGGAACTAGCAATAAACCGCCCTTTGGCTTTCCATATCCCGCGCTCAGTTCTACAACACTGACGCCTGCCGGAGGATTGGCCAATCAGCAGTTAAACGTGGGGGGCATCGATCCAAATCTAATTCCGCCGACCACGATTAATTATGCTCTTACTGTAGAACGTCGTTTGTTTGGTTCGGTTGTTGCCAGTGTCTGGTACCAAGGTTCCCATACGTTCGATGAGATATGGGGTTATGGTAACACGAGTAATACGTCTTATGGCTTTGACATAAACCGTTTTGCGGGCGATCTGATTCAATGCGCCTGCACGACGCCTACCCGACTGAATCCTAGTTTTGGCGCTATCACATATGCGACAAACGGGGTGCGCGCAAATTACCAAGGTGTAATCGCTGATATCAGAGGACGTTTTAAAAACAGCTTCTTCGAAGCTTCCTATACTCATTCGCGAGCCTATGACGACAGCCAAACCTATCCGACTGTGAATATCAATCAGTACTATGGTCCATCTAGCTTTGATGCTCCAGACCGATTTTCTCTGCTTTGGAACTACTCCTTTCCAGAATGGAAAGGAGGGAATGGATGGCTTCGCCATATGCTAAGCGGCTGGTCTATCAGCGGTACAACGATCATCCAGAGCGGCACCCCGTTCACCGTCTATACGACAGCTCCCTTTGAGCCCATTTTGCAAAATGGGAGGGTCGTGGGCTTGCAACCCGGTAGCGGGGATTACAACGCAGATGGATTCAATCTAGACTATCCAAATGTGATAAGTTACACTATGCCAACCAGTCGGCAAGCCTATCTAACTGGCGTATTCACGGCAAGCAATTTCCCCACGCCAACGCTTGGGACCGAAGGCAATGAAAAGGTGAATCAGTTTTGGAATCCCGGATTTTCGGAGACCGACGCCGCCTTACTGAAAGATACGAAGCTCTATGAACGCCTGGACCTACAACTTCGCTTTGAAGTCTATAACGTATTTAACCGTCCGAACTTGCAGAGTGTAGACGCCAATCTTGCTGATGGAACTTTTGGACGTGTCACAGCGCAATACAATCCACGTTGGATGCAGGTGGGCGCGCGAATCGTGTTCTGATGCGCAGGCGCAGATTCCTTCAAGCTGCTGGCGGAGGTCTCGCGGCCGGCTTTCTCCCCAAATCGGCTCACGCCGCTCAGGCAGTAGGTAATCTTGCCCATCAAACCGGTTACGCTCCAGCGCGCATACCGAACGAATATTCTTTACTGCTGCCGGGCGAAAAGGAAGCGCTTGAGCGCGCCCCCAAGATTGTTCGCATCGAACCCAGCGCAGTATGGCTCGAAAGCAGCGGTCAGGCCTTGCGAGTCGGAGAGGCGATAGACGGCTGGCTCTTACTCGCCATCGCTGAAATGAACGGCACGTTAACCGCTGTTTTCGAAAAGCATGTCAGCTACCAGGGCATACTCATTTACGCGACGCAGCAAGAGGGTGTGATTCTCCGAATCCCGAAGCGGCTCGGAGATCTCTCCCGCATACGACCTCGTCCGGTCAACGCCCCAGTGGTGCGCTTCACCCGTCAAAGCCCCTACCGCCCCGGGCCAGACCGGCTATCGGAATACATCCTGAATTCGAGCGAAGATCCCTGTTATGAAAATGTGGCCGCGCTGGGGGAAGAGTATATCGGATGGACATTGGTCGGAAACGAGCAAGCTGGACCGCTCCGCTCACTCTTTCTAGAAGCCG
>Ga0209061_1002572_pt1 | contig 22349 bp, 19 predicted proteins | sample Coa_R1_10_FD_187157 | JGI IMG/M metagenome (GOLD analysis project Ga0209061, IMG submission 187157) | Surface soil microbial communities from Centralia Pennsylvania, which are recovering from an underground coalmine fire - Coalmine... | ecosystem: Environmental > Terrestrial > Soil >...
TCAGTTCGGATTGCAGTCTGCAACTCGACTGCATGAAGCCGGAATCGCTAGTAATGGCGCATCAGAACGGCGCCGTGAATACGTTCCCGGGCCTTGTACACACCGCCCGTCACATCACGAAAGTGGGCTGTACTAGAAGCCGCCGAGCTAACCGCAAGGAGGCAAGCGTCCAAGGTATGGCTCATGATTGGGGTGAAGTCGTAACAAGGTAGCCGTAGGAGAACCTGCGGCTGGATCACCTCCTTTCTAAAGAAACCGGCAGATACGCCTGTTTGGTACAGCAGGCCCATGCTGCCCATGCTCACTTCGGTGGGCAAGGCTCCGTTCCGTGACACCTCACGGAATCGAGCCGCTCGATTCTCTTCGTGCCACAACGGGTTCTGGCCTGTCGCTTCCGATTGCAAAGGCATACTCTTCTCTTGCCTGTTTCTCTAACTGCTCACCCGCCGTTTTCACGCCGTCATTCCGAACCAGCGTATTTTGCTGCGTCAGGAATCTGCTTCGCCACTCGCCACTGTTCTTCGTAGCCACTACCCGCTCGTCACCCGCCACTGCTTTTAGCCAGCGGGTTCTGACATGTAAACTGAAATTTCACAACGCGAAATTTCGCCCGGAGTAATTTTTGTCGAAGAGTCCTATGAATTGGGAAATTCGAGTTCCAGGAAAAAGAGCCTGCGCGACGCGCATAGTACAGAAAGCGACTATCACTGGACATTACGGGGCACAAATAGCTGAACCGGGGCCTTTCAGAGGAGCCGGCCAAAATGCTTTTCGTAATTTGTAACCCAGCTCCGCCGCAGAGGTCATACATCCAGATATCGTATGTTCCTGCTGTACTGAGGCTGCGCGATACGAGAATGAAATTGCCGTCTGGCGTCCAATTAGGCGAAACGAATCCACCATCCGTATCCGATGTAACTTGTCGCGGTGACGAGCCATCTGCATTCGCCACCCACAAGTTATCGCTACCGCTTCGATCACTTACGAATATCAGTGATTTGCCGTCCGGCGAGTATCTAGGCTGCGCATTAAAGGCAATACCCGAAGTAATTGGTGTAGCCACACCACCGCGAACAGGTATGGCATAGAGGTTCCCGAGAAGGTCGAAGACTATCGTATTGCTGTCTGGAGCAACATCAAGTGAGACCCACGTTCCTTCGCTAGCCGTGAACTGCAGATGAGTAGTATCCCCGTGGGCAGCCATGTTTCTAACCTGCAATTTGACAATCCCTGAACAAGTCAGGCGTCACTGGGAACGCAATGCAGTCATTACGTCCATGGATCCTGCTCTCTTAGCCGGCAAATAGCTGGCCAGCGTTGTGATCGAGATGACCGCAAGCACAGCCACAGAAACTGCCTCTGGGTCGTACGGTCCTACACCATAAAGAAGGCTTTGCAGCAACTTACCTAACGACAGGGCGCCGAAAAGACCGACGCCAGCACCAATTATGCCTAACCTGAGTCCTTGCCAGACAATCATCCTCACGACGCTTCTAGGATGTGCTCCCAGCGCCATCCGCATCCCTATTTCAGCCGTACGCTCTGAAACATAATAGGAAACGACCCCGTAAACGCCTACCAATGCGAGAACCAAAGCGACACCCGCAAAACCGCTGAACACCGTCGCCTCGAAACGCTGTGACTGCACAGAATCCTTCATGATTTCATTCATCGAGATAACATCCTCAACAGCAAGGCGAGGAACATGCTCCTGAACCAGTGTGGTCAGTTCGTGTGCAACATGACCGGACTCATTGGCCTTTGCCCGGACGAGAAAGTCCGTAGCCATTCTCGATGCGATTTGTAATTGGGACGTGTTCACTTCAGAGATTGGCACAAAAACCGACGGCGCAGGTGAGCTCTCCAAATTCGACTCGCGGAAATCCCGGACAATCCCCACAATCTGCCTTCGATCGTCACGATATTCGGGACCGAGCACGTCCCAGCCTAGGAGCAAGGATTGGCCGATCGCTCGCTCACCGGGAAAGTATCTCCTTGCAAAAGCTTGGTTAACGACGGCTACGGGAGCAGATGTGTCCGATTCAGTGAAGTCGCGGCCGAGTTCCACTGGTACCCTCATAACGCGAAAGAAGCCGGGAGTCACTGCCATCCACTTTACTGTGCCTAGCCAGGTTCCCGGCGATTCGCGCCCTCCGATTTGCTTCAGAGGAACCCTGAACCTGCTTACCAAAGGAAGATATGTCGAAGCGGCTGTTACTTCGATCCCGGGAACCGTCGCCATCAACGATGTGACCTGATTAACAGTCGCACTGAAACGAGCAGCGTCAACCAACGTATCGTTTCCGAAGCTACCTTGTAAAACTGTTAGGCGGTTTGGGTCGAAACCAGGATTAATTTGCCTGAGCCGAAGCAGGCTTCGTACAAGAAGAAGCGAGCTAACAAGGAGCATGGTAGAAAGCGTAAGCTCGCAAGTAATTAAGACCTGTCGGAAATACAACTTTGACCTATTTCCAACGCTTCGAGTGCTAGTCTCTTGAAGACTATTGGAAAGGTTTTTAGAGCTATGAATAGCCGGTAACGTACCAAATAGTACTGTAATCACTCCGGTCAGCACTAATGTGAATAGGACAACCCGCGAATCCATGGTGACTTCGCCGAGTCGGGGAAAGTTCCCGGCAAGGAGCTTCACGGATAATCCAATTGCGAACCGGCCAATAGCCAAGCCCACGATGCAAGCTACGCCGGATAGGCATAAGCATTCAGTGAGAATCTGTCTTAAGATCCGCGCCTCCGACGCTCCAAAAGCAGCTCTGACCCCGAATTCCTGCCGTCGTGCCATCAACCGCGCCATCAAAAGATTCGCGACGTTTACACAGACAATAAGCAAAACCAGACCAACAGCAACTACTACAACGAGAAGGGCTTGACGAGAACCCTTGACGATTTGGGAGAGGTAGGGATAAACGGCTATACTCTCGGTCGGTAGCATCGCATTTGAGTTTATGGCCCGAAAGTGGGATGCCACCAGTGCAAGGTCCGCTCGCGCAGCGCTTATTGAAGCGCCTTCTTTAAGCCGCGCAAGGACCTTCAAATTGTTCTCCCTGCTGAGAATGTCGTTTGCGGTATTCAGGCAGGTCCACACATCGGCGCTCAAGGTAGGATCGATCCTTGGAGATGCTACCCCGACTACAATGTATGTTCTGCCGGAAATGGCCAACGGTTGCCCAACGACAGTTCGATCCTTATTAAAGACGTCGGTCCACATTGCATACGATAAGATGGCAGTGTCCTGCTGCCCTCCTGAAGAAAAGTCGCGACCGGTTGCGAGAGGCAATCCAAGCAAGCGAAAGAAATCGCTAGTCACAGATCGCACGTCCACAAGGCGCAAATGGCCGCGCAGGTATACCGAAGCAGTTTCTGCGGGTTCCACTGCGCTCACATCGACCAGGGTGTGCTGATTCGCGGCCCAGAATAGGTATTGACCACCGCTCGCGTCGGGGTCCACTGATCCAACTGTGACTGCCCGCTCTAACTCTACAATTCGATTAGCTCCGGGATAGGGTAGAGGGCTGAACAGAACCCCCGACACGAGACTAAAGGCCGCGACGCTCGCCCCGATGCCCAAGGCGAGGGTGATTATAATGGTAAAGGTCGACAGGCGAGCCTTCTTCAAAAGCCGTAATGCATATACCAGGTCGTTTACCAGCGTTTCACCGAACATATTCAGGCCGGGCTTTCCCCCGGAATTTCCACTATGAGATTCGGCCCGTCCGAGAACGTACCGCCTGGCCACCCCAAATGCAATGGGCCGCCCGCTCGGGGCGTGAATGGGCCACTGAACAGGACGGTTTTGCCCCGCCTTAGCCTCCCAAAAGCCGAAACTGGCCCTCGTTGGAGCGATTCCTCCGACACTCTTCCCTCTTCCTCCTGCGTTTCCCGCTGAAATCTGAGGGGGTAACGCCTGTTGTGCACGCTCGCCGCGGGAGACGCACATGCGCGTCAGAGTGACTGCACGGCGAACAAATAGCGAAAGCTAATCGCCACACCTGTGAAAAATTAGAACTGTCTGTAAGTACCTTTAGAATGAGAGGTAAACGTTTTCCTAATCGCTACAGATTTGCACCTTTTTGATGGAAACTCGCATCCGCCGCGCAGCGAAAAATTATTGCTTGCCAAGCGGGCAAAAAAGCGTAAAACGTAGTGACAGTGTTGGCTCCCTTCCGAGGCGAAACGTGTCCGCGAACAAGCCTCCTTTGAAGAAGACGACCGGGCCGGAGCAGCGCCGGAGCAGCCGCTTTCCGGTGGTCGTGCCGCTCGAAGTGAGCTGGCGCGAGGCGAACGGCGCGGACTTCAAAGAGCAGGCGCAGGCCACCGAAGTGAATGCGCACGGCGCGCTGCTGCACATGATTAATTATCCGACAACGGGCGTGCAGGCGGTGCTGATGAATTTGCTGACGGAAGAGAAACGGATGGCGCGCGTGGCGGCGGTGCGGCGTTCACGCGGAGGTGAAACGCAAGGCGTCGCCGTGGAGCTGCTGGAGCCGGACGAAAGTTTCTGGGGACTGAATTTCCAGTTGCGCAAAGCAAGCGCCGAACTGCTGCGGCTGGAGCAAGGAATCAAGTCCGGGGAAATTGATCCGCTGATTCTGCGGGAATTTCGCGACGCGGTGGATTACGTGAGAAAAACGGCGTGGGCGGTGCAGGAGTGGCGCGAGCGGCAGATACAGCACCGCGATCCGCAGACCGTGCTTTCCCTGCTGACGCTGGAGCGCATCCGGCGCGCGACGACGCTGACGCGGGACTTGCTGGCGGATTTGAATGTGCAGGACGTCAACGGGCGCACGGAAGGGATTGTGGAACTGGATCGCACGATTCAGCAGCTGCATGCGCGGCTCAGAAGATATTTTGAGTCGGGGAGATCTTAGAGCATTTCCTGCCTGTGGATTTCGATGTAATTTCAGCTTTGGTATTTTGCGGAGAGAAAAACGGCGGCGGCCGGCGCGTTCAGTCATGCTAAAATTGGTGCCGTTCGCACGGGCCTGTAGCTCAGGTGGCTAGAGCGCGCCCCTGATAAGGGCGAGGTCGACTGTTCAAGTCAGTCCAGGCCCACCAGCCTTCTCTTTCTTCACACGCTTCGGCTCGATAGGCCAGCTAACAAACGTCCCGACAAAGTGGGGCATTTCACGGGCACGAAGGCAAAACCGCACAAACACCCGGGTCGCTCCCGCCCAAATCGAGCTTTTCGTCCGCGGTCTTTTTTCAGAGCTAGTTTCCGCACTGCGTTCTTCGCCGGAGGCTTGCGACGAAGCCTAGGTGAACGGAACGCACATATTTCGGGGTGAACATTGTGTGTGTTCCTGTGTTCACCCACTGCGACCGGATCACAGAACGCGAAGGGTATTTTTCAACCAGAACACTGTGTGTGATCCTGCGTTCTGCTTTTTCGGTCCTGACCAGTTGTCTGTGAGCATGGTTTCGCTGTGGGAATGATCCCGCATGAAAGACAGGAGCTGTACAGCAGCGGCCCGCCAACTAAGCCATCAGGGGGTCAAGCGGGGTGCCAGGAAAGCGCCGCGTAATTTCGTTACGTAGTTCAACGAGGTCACCCCTTTTCACCTTGTCGATCGGCTTCTTCGTTGTCACGTCATAAACAGTTCCGTCCTTGATGTCCAGCTTGACGTTGCCATCATAATCGTGGGCGTGAGGTTTACTCGGCCAATGGTCTGGGTCGCTCTTGTGAACTCGCCACTTGTAACCGCCCCGTTTAAGAGTAAATTCGGGAGCCTTGCCGTTGGTGCCGAGATCGCTGTGCAGGAAATACTCGGGACAGTGTCCCCTACGGAAGGCCCGGCAAACCCAATCCGACTGCGGCTTGGGCAGCCGCGCCGAGGGCTTCGCTTCAAAAAGCTGCCCTCCAAGCCCGGAACAAAGTTCGTCTAGGGGTTTTCCGTAGTCGCGGTACCCTGGAGGGGCTTTCGCAAATAGATTTCTGAGGAAGGGCTTCACTTGGTGGGTATTGTAAATTCTTAGCCCGAAAAAGCGCCTCGCGTGCTCGGATTCCAGACACGACCGATTCGCCAAAGCCTCTTCTAAACAGTCTGACGTGCAATACACCGCGGCGTAAACGGATCTGGAATATTCGTTGTACAGCGGCTTTCCCAAGATCAACTCGTGATACAGCGCATATGCATCGAAACGAAAATGAAAGTGCTCGTGCGCTCTCACGATTCTGAGCGCCAGGCGAGCCGCTTCATTGGGTGTTATGTGAAATTCGCTTCGAACCAGCTCGGCGAATTGGCGGACTCGGTGATCGAAATAGAAGATCCCCCACCAGCCTTCCGGGGTAGGGCAGTGGAATGACCTGTAGAAGGCAATCGCTTCGAACCCGAGCTCGTTGAATGCCCCCTCAAAATCTGGGATGTCCTCAGTACCGGTCGGTATTGTGGCCTCATCAGCGGGAACGTTTCCGGCAACCAGACCTTCGCCTCCCTGAGGTAAAACTGTCCGAGGAGCAGCCCCATCGGAGTAAGGGAGGCTACTGCCGACGGCAAACGCGGCCGGCAATTGGTGCTTCGCAAGTTCAATCGCTCGCTCAAACGCGCTCACCTACGAACCTCCTCGAAAAATGACTAGGGAGCTTGTTCCACGCTGCGACCAGAAGCTACACAAAGGGATCACTTGGCGTGTAGCCTGTTTCCCCGCCCAAGAATCCATGCCCGTCCGGTTCGTGGACGACCTTCGCCCAGCAGCCGGTTTTGTCGATGGTGAAGTTCAGGCGTTCCGCGATCTTGGCAACCACCTCGCTCCGAAATACCGTTACGCATTCGATTGCTAGCTCTGCGTCTTCGTCGGTGACGTTATCCCCGCGATGTAAGAACGCGTTGCGAGCCTTCCTAAGCGTTTGGAACTGCTCCCACAGTTTTTCCCCGTTAGCCACCTTGATTGCGGTAAGGTCGATCCCCCACGGCTTGAGCAGCGGCACCGACAGGTTGTTCTGGTCGCACGAACGGCTGTCGACGACCTTTTTCGCCACTTCCGACGCGAGTAAGTCAGATAAAAACGCCCCTTGAATAATTGGGCGGATGCAAAAGTATTGAATCATCAACTCAGGAGCCGTCATGGAAACAGCTATGGAGGGGCCAGGGGAATTCTTAGCAAGGAGATCCGCAGCTGTCGCCTTCAGTTTGGAAACTCGCGCGTCAACAGCATCGCCATATGTCCCCAGATAGTGACGAACCGCGTCCTCGTGTAGATCAGTCGGTACTCGTTCCCAAAACTCGTCTTCGGCAGCTTCTTGCCATGTGGGAATGCTCATGACACTGCACCTCTAGTCAAATATACCGCTTTCCCTGAGGCTGCTCACTTTAAGAAGTCGAGGTCCCGAAGGTTCTAAGATCGTCAACCAGGGCCCACCAGCCTTCTCTTTCTTCACACGCTTCGGCTCGATAGGCCAGCTAACAAACGCCTCGACAAAGTGGGGCATTTCACGGGCACGAAGGCAAAACCGCACAAACACCCGGGTCGCTCCCGCCCAAATCGAAGTTTTCGTCCGCGGTCTTTTTTCAGAGCTAGTTTCCGCACTGCGTTCTTCGCCGGAGGCTTGCGACGAAGCCTAGGTGAACGAAACGCGTAACTTTAGCGGTGAACACTGCGCGTATTCCTGTGTTCACCTTGTTGATTGATTCCCGTCATCCGTTGCTGGCCATCAAAGGCGGAGCTTGCGGATTCAGCAGGTTGGAAGGATAATCTCTTCCACGGCGTGTACATGAAGCGGCGAACGTGGTAGGTGTTCTGCGCCGTCCAGCTGGTCGGCTGCATTTTTGCTAGCTACGGCACAGTGTATTCGGAGTCCGCTTTCGTGCGCTCGTCGTGGCTAGTAGGGTTGCTTTTGCTGCTTCCCGGCAATCTCCCTGCGGCGCTGCTCGCTCAGGAGCTCATTCATGTGCGCACAGCTCTCGTTTTCTTTCCAGTTGCCGTTGGCTTGAACGCTATTCTCTGGATCGTGTTGTCATCAGCAGTTCGCACCAAGCACAGTGGGGTAGCTGCTCCTAACGGAAAAATGCCCTATCAAAAGACGGCTTGGCCGATATTCATGTGGTGCCTGCCTGCTCTCTGCGGCTTCGTGATGTTTCTACTTTCGTTTCCCATCTACCGCCAGATTCCGTTCTGGCCTCGCTTGAGCTTCGCGGAGATTTTCACACTGTGGTTTCTCTTCGTTGCGCCAGTTACAACAATCATAGCCGTTGTTGCGTTGATAAGACGCAATCGGTCAGCGCAAATTACCGCCTTCACTGGGGCTTTGGCCTGGACCACAATAGCGATCAGTGTTCTGGTGAATGCGTTCGTCTTGGTTGGTATGTGGGCGGCGAACTACTGAGACGGCCGGCATTCTCGCGCGGTGGACACTGCGCGTGTTCCTGTGTCCACCCCCCAGTACGAAATACTTGGCTTTCGGCTTACACTTTAGTGGACGACCTGACTTGGTTATGCTCTGAACGGGAAAACTGGAGGATTGCATAGAGGTTACCTTGAGGCGCGCGATTACTTTCACGATACTTCTCCTCGGTGGTCTTCTCATTGCCCCTCACCTGTCGCACGCCCAGGTCACCAAGGTGAGGGAATTAGACCTCGATCCACACCGAGACCGCAGAGTTCTTTTCGGCATGGCCGTGACATCGAGGAATGAGGTCCTCTCGTTTGTTGCGAAGGATACAGGCAATTGGGAACTGCACGTCGCCAGTAATTGGCTGAGTCAGAATCCGACGATAAACAAGCTTTCCATTCCGGGATTTTTCTCGAAACAGGACTACCGGAGAGACAACAAGTCCATGGAAACAATGGGTGCACAGGTCTTTGCCACCCGCGACGGCAACTTCGCTGTCTGTGTCGGCAGCGCGATGTGGCTAAAGCGGGTGAGTGGAAGGGCGGTCGGGGAAGCCACAGCGGATGAAGTGATCGCGGTCGTCGATCTCGCCAGTTTAAAAATCGTCGCGGCGACTAATACTGCCGATCTGGACCTTTTCAGTGCTCGTGGCGTGGCACTAGACGATGACGGTTTTCTTCGTATCGAGAGTCTCTCGGCCGGAAAAGTGAGGCAGGGAGCATTCATTCGGCTCAGCATTCCCTCTCTCAAGCCGAGCCCTAGGTGCTCCTATGACTGGATAGTTGATTCACCCGGTAAAGAGCACCCCCAACCAACCACCGCCAGGGAATGTAGCGAAATTATCGGGTCGCGGTCGTTGGCCGATTATCTCAACGAAGGCCAGCGTCGACCGGCAGCAAAACCCGACGTGTGCGAAAACAACCAATCGGAGTTTTGCCGTTGGGCGGGAGAACTCACGCCTGACAGTCAATTCGGAGTAGCCTTGCGCACAGAAGGGCATGACAACTTCTGGGGCTCGTGGGTAGTAACAAGCAACAGCTACATCATTTTTTCCACATCACGAAGAGCCGACATCGGGGAAATCAAGGAACCCACCGACGATTCATTTCAAAGTGCGCTGACGTACATAGACGGACACGATTATCTCTTGGTGCTTCAATCAGGCACGCACCTGACAGCGTACGAACTCCAGAACCAATCGAATTAGGCGACAGGCTGCCTCTCTAGTAGCTCTTCATTTCCCTAAGTTGGCCGTGAGAGTTGCGGTTCTAAGATCGTCAGCCAGGGCCCACCATTCCCCTGTTTTTGCCTTTTCAGAGAGACGGATACGCTTGCATGGGCTGCAAAGAGCGGCGCTTCGCGCGACATGAGCACTCTGCGCCGGCGTTTGATGGGACAGGCTGCCTCTGCGGCGGGGCCTAGGTGAACGGAGCGCACATATTTCGGGGTGAACATTGTGTGTGTTCCTGTGTTCACCCTTGCCGGCGAATCGCAGAACGCGAAGGGTATCTTTCGAACAGAACACTGCCAGTGTTTCAGCGTTCTGACGCCGTGAGCCCAGTCACTCGTTACCACGAGGCAACGCACATCGCGGGAACTGAAAATCGACCGTCCCTCCGAGATATCGTGTAAACGTGATCCACGAGCTCTCAATCGCAGCTTTCGCGCCGTTTCAGTGGAAGGGCTTTTGGTGGCTATTTCGGCAAAGCTTAGAGGGCCTGTATGCTTGGCCGCTGTTGGTGGTTACGCTCGCGCTGGGCGCCAATCTCCTAGTTGCGTTAATTCACAGGTGGCTTTTCGACCGTGAAAGATGGCAGCGGCACTATTGGCTTGCCTTTCTGAGCTTGCTCTTCATTCCAATCACGATCGCAGTTGGCGAGGTTGGCTGGATCGATCCGTCGATGTCGCCGCGACCTACGCCAAGTACGTTGTTGCTGTGGACCAACAACGGCCTGTTCATGGCATCTGTGATACTCGGCATTTTCTGGGCCTATCGAATGAAGGGATTGCGATGGTTCGCGCTTGCATTCGCGCTGATTCAGCTTTGGATACTGTTTTGGGCTGGCTTCGTCGCGGGTATGGCACTTACTGGCGATTGGCTTTAAGACAAATGTTTCAACGGCAGTGCGAATGCGATGAACCTTGCGAACCGCATACTCATATTTTGACTGTATTTGGTGAAAGCCCAACGCTAACGGGGAGGAACGAGTGAAATTGCTTCGGCTGGTCGTGCCATTTATATTTGTTCTTCCTGCGGTTCCTACTCTCGGCCAGCAGGCAATCGGCAAACAAGCCCCTGTTCTCTGCCGATTGGATTCACTGCCACCCGCAATTCAGCGTCACCTGAGAGAAGAGTACGGCTCTTGGAGGGTTCAGGAAGCCGCCAATCTCAGCCCACGAGCCAGGGGGAGGTGGGAATCCGAGAAACCTTTGGGGTGTCCGGGCATGGCTGTCGGGCATTTCGAGAGTGCACAAACGCTAGCTTATGCCCTCTTGCTCGTACCGGTCGGGCACGCCGATGCCGGTTATATGTTTGTTGTATTCAGCCAGAAAGCAGGGCAATCCGGCTTCGAGGGAAGGACTCTCGGCTCGATGAAGGCGGAGCGACGAATTATTTTGTTCGCGGAATGCCAATCGGCAAGTTTTTCGATGAATTGTCGAAAAAGAGATTCCACGCGCATAACGCGGATGTCATTTTGCTTTTTGACGCAGCTGAGAAGGAATACGAAGTCGAAGTCTATTATTGGTCCGAAAATCGTTACAGACATGACCCCGTGGACTATTAAAAGTCAGGGCAGCGAAAGCTCTCCAACATGTGGAATCCCTGCGACAATCTGGCCGGGCGGAAGAGTTCTAAGATCGTCAACCAGGGCCCACCATTCTTTTCCATCCGTTCGCGCGAGTGTCTGTAAGCTCAGCCGGAATTTGGTTCCGCTTTTGGTGCACACCAGACTTTAAAACTGCGCCTGCGAGAGGCATGCTGTCTTACTTCAATTGTCTATGCGCCGCGTTCTTCTATGCAGAATGGGCGGCGACGGCGGGAGTGGAGGATGCGGACCATTCGGGGATGCGGGCGAGAGAGGCGGCGATGCGGTCGTGGACGAAGTGAAGTTCATCGGCGGAGATGCAATAGGGCGGGAGGACGTAGATGACGTTGCCGAGCGGGCGAAGCAAGATTCCGGCGCTGAGGAAAAAATCGTAGAGCCTGGGGCGCAGGCGCGAGAAATAGCCGGCGTCGGCGGCGCGCAATTCGACGGCGGCGACGGTACCGATGAAGCGAACGTCGCCGACTGCGGGATGATTTTGAATGGCGGCGAGGCGCTCGCGGTGAATTTCCGAAATTTGGGCGATGCGCGCGAGGACCGGTTCGCTCTCGAAAATTTTGAGATTGGCGACGGCCGCGGCGGCGGCGATGGAATTTCCGGTGTAGGAATGTCCGTGGTAGAACGTGCGCCCGCGATCGGTGGAGACAAAAGCGCGGTGAATTTCTTCGGTGCAAACCGTGGCCGCGAGCGGAAGAACGCCGCCGGTGATGCCCTTCGATAAGCACATCAAATCAGGAACGACGCCGGCGAGTTCGGAGGCGAAGATTGCGCCGCAGCGGCCGAAGCCGGTGAGAACTTCGTCGGCGATGAGCAGGACGCCGAATGCGGTACAGAGTTCGCGGACGCGCGAGAGAAACTCCCGAGGATGGACAATCATGCCGCCGGCGCCCTGCAGCAGCGGTTCGACGATGACCGCGGCGATTTCGTCATGCTTTTGCTCGAGGAGGCCGGCGAGCTGCGCGAGGCAGTCAATGTCGCAGGCGGCGCGCGTTTTGCCGACCGGGCAGCGGTAACAATATGCCGAATGGACGTGATGCACGGGAAAAAGAAAATTACGAAAAGGGTCGGTGAATCCGGAGGGGGCGCTCGCCGACATGGCGCCGACGGTGTCGCCGTGATAGGCGTGTTCCAGGGCGACGATGGCGCTTTTTTGCGGGCGGCCGATATTTTGCCAGTACTGCACGGCGATTTTCAGAGCGACTTCGACGGCCGTTGAGCCATCGTCGGAATAAAAAATGCGAGTGAGCTGCAGCGGAAGGATTTTGCGGAGGCCGGCGGTGAGTTCTTCGATGGCGTCGTGAGTGAAGCCGGCGAGCAGGACGTGGTCGAGTCTGGCGGTCTGCTCAGAGATGGCGGACATGATCGCCGGATGGCAGTGGCCGTGGAGGTTGGTCCACCAGGAAGAGATGGCGTCGAGAATGCGGCGGCCATCGGAAGTGTAAAGGTAAGCGCCGTGCGCCTGCGCGATGCGCAGCGGAGTGGGATCGAGCGCTTCCTGCGAGAAGGGATGCCAGATACGGAGCGGATTGGCGGATTCGGCCGGCACGTTCATTTCTCCAGGGGAAGAAGTTCGACGACGGCATTGTAATCGGGCACGCCGCTGGAGTCCAAACATCCCGCAGCGATGAGCACGTTCACTTCAGGCCAGAAGGCCTGCAAGCTGCCGGGCTTGACGCGCTCGATGCGCGCGCGGCCGCGAAATTCGCCGCGCTGGTTGCGCAGGAGAACGGCGTCGCCGTTTTTCAGCGAAAGGCGCGCGGCGTCTTCGGGCGCGATGAAAATGTCTTCGCGGGAAGCGCCGGTGAGCGGGTCAATTTTGCCGAGAATCATGCTGTTGAACTGTTTGCCGCGGCGCGTGGCGAGCAGGAATCGGCCGGGGGGAATTTTTTCTTCGGGCAAATCAACGGCGGTGAAACGGCCTTTGCCGTCGGGCGTGAGGAATTTGGATTCGAGCAGGCGCGCGCCGCCATACTGAAAGTTATCGCCTTCGCGGCGCAGATTGGCGATGCCTTGGTAGGTTGGGCAAAGGCGATCAATTTCTTCGCGAATGTCCTGCGTGTCGTTCCACGGAAAACTTTTTGCGGCGCGCTGAGGGTCGGCGCGGCGGGCGACGAGCACGGGAATTTCCCACTCGTCCTTTGTTTCGGCCAGGTCGCGAGTGAGGGAGGAATTGGGAATCTGCGGGCTGTAGATGACGCGGCGCTCGGTGGAAGTTTCCGTGCCGCCGCCGCGCTGTTCGTAGCGGGTACGCGAAGGAAGCAGCAGGACGGCGCCGGGGGGATCGAGAAGCATGGATGAGCTGACGACGATGTCCTGATGGATGCGAAGGCGGATTTTTTCGACGGCGGTGCGGACGCGCTCGGGTTCCGGAAGAGTGTCGAGGAAATTGCCGCCGCTCTGCCAGAGGGCGTCAATTTGGCCGCGCTCGGCGGCGAGAATCATTTCCGCGGCGCCGAAGCCTTTCCACGCGGGCGGGAGAAAGCCCCATTGATCGGGCTGCGCGAGACGCTGCGCGTTTTCTTCGTTCAGCGGACGGCCCATGACATACGCGGAAGGCATGGCGCCCATTTCCGCGCCGCCCTGCACGCCGCTGTGGCCGCGAATGGGCATCAGTCCGGTGTGCGGGCGGCCGACGTTGCCTTTGGCGAGCTGCAGATTAACGATGGCGCGGACGTTGTCGCTGCCATAACGGTGCTGGGTGACGCCCATGCTCCAAACGATGACGGCGTGGCGGGCCTTGCCGAAAGCTTCGGCGAAGCGAAACATTTCGGCGCGCGAGAGGCCGCTACCTTGTTCGAGAGTTTCCCAGGAGAAATTTTTGGTTTTGAATTCGACTTCGTTCCATCCGAGGGTGCGCGCGGCGATGAATTCGCGGTCGAGCCAGTTGTTTTCGACGAGGTGCTTCAGGACGCCGTAGAAGAATGCGGTGTCGCCGCCGACGTGGACTTGAAAAAAATCGTCGGCAAAGCGCGTGCCGAAGAGCGCGCTTTTCGCGACAGAAGGGACCCAGTAACGTTCGAGGCCGGGCTCACGATAGGGATTGACGACGAAGATTTTCGTGCCGCGCTGCTTGGCGTAATACAGATATTTGGTGGCGACGGGCTGACTGTTGGCGATGTTGGCGCCGACGAAGATGAGGAGGTCCGCGCCGATCCAGTCAGAGTAGGAGCAAGTGGTTGCGGCGCAGCCGACAGTGGCATTGAGCGCAGCGGTGCTGGGAGCGTGACAGATGCGCGCGCTGGTGTCCACGTGATTGGTGCCGAAGAAGCGGGCGACTTTCTGGTGCGCGTAGTAGCACTCGTTGGTGAGGCCGCGAGAAGTGATGAACCAGGCGAGGCGGTGAGGATCGGTTTCGCGCAGGCCAATCGAGGCAACGTCGAGAGCTTCGTCCCAGGTGATGCGGCGGAAACCTTTCTCGCCGCGGCGGCGAAGCATGGGGACGGGAAGGCGTCCGAGGCGTGAAAAATGCCGGCCGGATTGGCGCGCAAAATTTTGGAAAGCAGCGAGGTCCTCGAGCAAATGCCAGTCGAGAGCGGGCATGGTGTTAAGGCGCAGAAGTTTCAAGCGGACCGCGCAGAGGTGAATGCCTTGCATCGTCCAATCGCGCAGGCCGGAGGTGCCGAGGGAGCAGCCGTCGCAGCAACCGTGGTGCAGAATGCGCCAGGCGTAGCCGAGGCGTCCGCGATTTTCCCATATGGTTTCGGCGATGTCTTTATAGGCGTTGGGATGCTGCTGATTGAGTCCATAGGGGACGAGGCTGACCCAATTTTTGGGCGGTGGGCACGAGTTTTGGCGTTCGGCGGTCATTTCGTCATTGCCGGATGATGCCGACAGACAGAGCCGCAGCGGCAATTCCGCGGCTGTGAGCGGCGGCGGGACGGACGGCCTCTGAAACAAGCGCCGTCGCAGCGCGCAGCGAAAGCAAGTATACCGCGGTGACGCTCTGCGCACAGGCCTGCTGCACGAACATTGAAAAGAAACTGGGCGGGTCCTAAGCTGTGGAGAAACCAGAAAATCCTCCGGCGCACGCCGGGGAGCAACTCACAAATATTTCTGCCGGACCGCCGGGAAAGCCGGCGCTTGCGCGTAATGCTCAGGTGCAGGAGAGGCCCATGAGACGAATCATTTCGAGCGTTGGAATTTTTATGATGCTTTTGGCTTTTGCCGCACCGGTATTTGGACAGAGCCGGGACTGGCGGCTGGAGCACGCGGAATACGGCGCGGGAAACACCTGGGTGAATGTGACCTCGGTGGTGCGTTCGCTGATTCGCGAGCATCGGCTGGATATGCGCGTGGATAACGCGACACTGGGCGGGGATCCGGCGCCGGGGTACCCGAAAACGCTGCGGCTGCGCGAAGTGAATGATGCAGGAGAAGAAAGAGTTTTAAGCTTTCCGGAAAAGACCATCGTGCAGATTTCCATATCGGCGCGGCGGCAAGACAGGCGAGACTTTGGCGCGCGAGCGGGCGAGGACCGCAATGCGCCGCTGGCGATAACGCGGGCGACTTATGGAGCGGAAGGACATTGGTTCAACGTGACCGGGCTGTTGAATGCCAATATTCAGGATAACCGGCTGGTCATAGAGGTGAATAATGCGACGATGGGCGGGGATCCGGCGTACGGATTTCCGAAAACCTTGCGGGTCTGGTACAGCTATCGTGGGCGCGATTTTGCGGTGACGGCGGCGGAGAACAGCACGCTGGCGCTTCCCGCCGACGGCGGAATGGCAGCAGGCGGCGAGCGATTTGATTCCGAGCGGCAGAGTGATGCGCGTGACGACCATGCGGAATATGCGCGGCAGCCGCGGCTGAGGATTTTGCGCGCGGATTATGGCGCGGACGGGCGCTTCGCGGACGTGACGGGCTTGCTGGCTGGACAGATTCAGGATGGGCGGCTGAGCATGATGGTGGACAACGCCAGCATGGGCGGCGATCCGGCGGACAATCATAGAAAAACGCTGACGGTGTGGTATGTGGCGGATGGGCGTCCGGCGATGGAAACGGTGGGCGAAGGCGGTATGCTGTCGCTGCCGGCAGAGGCGGACTTTTTCCAAGGGCGGTTGCGGGTGATGCGGGCGCAGTATGGCGCGGATTTCCGTTACTTTGACGTGACGGGCCGTCTGAATTCGCTGATACAGGATGATCAGCTGAATTTGAGGATTGACAACGGCACGATGGGCGGGGATCCGGCGCCGGACCGGCGGAAGCGGCTGACCGTGATTTATTTATTTGACGGGCGGATGTACCGCGCGCTGGTGGATGAGCATGGGTCGCTCGATTTGCCAGAAGGAGGGATACCGCTGGCGGAGAATCCCTCGGCGGCGCTCGAGATCTTGCACGCGACCTACGGAGCGGAAGGGCAGCGCGCGGATGTGACCGACCGGGTGCGCGCGTTTATGAGCGGAAATAGACTGGAATTTCAGGTTTCCAACGATGCGCTCGGCGGCGATCCCGCGCCGGGGCTGCACAAGCAACTGCGGGTGATTTATCGCTGGCGCGGCGTGCGATATGAGGCCGTGGCGGCGGAAGGGGCCACGCTGGCGATTCCGTGATTGTTTAGCTCGGACATTTAAGCACACCACTTTGCTTGGGCGCGCAAGGATTTCGCCTGAACGCAACGGTCTGCGATGTAAATCCAGCGGGGCTGTGTTATGGTTGGGCCTCAATGGCTGACAAATTCGTGCTTATAGGTGCTTTACCGGAAGTGGTGCTCCTCGAAGGCGCCGATCAGGTGGTGTGGATAGCGCAGGAGGGGAATCTGCGGGTGGAATTCGATCCCCAGAGATGCCCGTTTTCGTCAAATGTGTTTCAGGCGCCGCCGCGCGTGAAAGTAATGAGCGGAACGCCGCGGCCGGGAGTGACGCCCGGGTCGTTCAAGTACCGGCTGGCAATTGATGACAAGGTGATCGCGCACGGAGAAGTGATTATCCGAGCGCGGGCGTAAAGGCTTGGCGGACTAATCGCTGGCGAGGGCCGCGCGGCCGACGCTGATGGCTTCGCCAAGCGTCCGCCGACCCTGGGCGAAACGAAAAGGCGAGACCGGCGTTCCGGGAGTGACGGAGAATTCCGCGACGCGACGCGGAAACTCGCGCCGCTGGTCGTAATGAAGGCCGAAACGACTCAGAAGCTCCGCTGCAAGTTTCGGGTCGTCGCTGCGCTCGACACCCCAGAACCACAAGCGGTCTTCCTCCTTCTGAAGCAATTGCAAGGCTTCTTCCAGCCTCTTCATAGCAGCGTCAAAAGAAGAAACCAGAAAGAAAACGGGCAAAGACCAGCCTCGTGTGCCGAAATGGGCTTGAATGCGGACGGAGTACTTCCCGTTCTGATTGATCTCTATGCAGCAGCGATATTTGTTCGATGGGGCGCTCATTTTTTTGCTCATATACAGTTGCCTCGACTCATAGGGAGGTTGGTTAATCGGCATCATGTGCGCTCGACTTGTAATCCAGGGCTTTCTGGTCTGCGCGCCGCAAGGGAGGGGCGTAAACAGAAGAAATGCCACCCTAACTCCGCTGGCGACGGAGCTAAAAGCTGCGGAAGAAATATTCTAGACGAAAGGGAAAGGAGAGCGCAACAGGAAAGTCGGTCTTGGCTAAGTTATTGTATATAAATAGCTTAACTTGAAGATTCCTGAATCAAAAGCTTCAAATTCTTACTGTTATAGGCGAGTTTGCCTTCCTGCTCGTAGCGCTTCTCCAGTGCGTTGTGGAAGGCCTCGAAAGCCGCAGTCTTCTTGTCGTTGAGAATCTCCTTGGCGAGATCAGCTTTGGCCTTGGCGAAATCAGCGGGATTGACGCCTTGCTTGGCTTTGACCTGATAGACGACCCAGTTGCCATTGAGCTGCACCGGCCCGCCGATTTGTCCGAGGGACATATCGAACGCCGCGTCGACGTCGCTGGCGGAGCCAAGATCGCCAAACTGGCTGGTGCGGGTCAGCGGATCCGTGGTCTTGACGGCAAGCCCGAGAGATTTGGCGGCGCGGTCGAAAGGCTGTCCGGATTTCAAGGCTTTGGCAAGTTCCTGCGCCTTTTGCTGAGCGAGCTGTTGCGCCTTTTCCTTTTGGTAGTCGGCCAAGACGCGCTCGCGTACTTCCGCGAAAGTGCCCTGATGGGCGGGGACAATCTTATTGACAGAAAGAATCACGTAGCCGCGGGAAATCGAGATCGGGTCGCTCAGTTCTCCGGGATTCAAGGAGAACAGCGCATCTTGCAATGCCGAGGCGGAGCCCAAATCGCCCAGAGGCTGGGTAACGCTTGCCAGGGGCGTTACGCCGGTCTGCAGATTGAATTTTTTAGCGATAGCGTCGATGGTCTGATTATTCGATTGGCGGACGGCATTGACCAGCTGATCGGAAATCGTGCCGAGTTCCGTGTTGAGTTTCTCCTGCGTCAGGAGGTTGATAATGGAGGGTTTAACCTCAGCAAGGGTTTTGGTGTGCGCGGTTTGCTTGTCGAGCACTTTTATGATGTCGAAACTATAGGGAGTCTGGACCACGTCCGAAATCGCACCCTTGGGCAGGCTGAATGCCACTTTTTCAAATGACGGTGCGGTCTGACCTTTGACAATCCAGCCGATGTCGCCGCCCTGGGCTTTTGAGTTGGTGTCTTGAGAGTATTTTTTGGCGAGGTCCGCGAAATTGGCGCCATGCTTGGCCAGCTCATCGACCTTTTCAGCTTGCTTTTTGACCAGGGCGATCTCAGCGTCCGTGTCGCCGAGCGTATTGAAGACGATTTGGGCAACGTGAACCCGATTGTGGACTTTGTATTCGTCGAGGTGCTGCTGGTAATAGGTTTGGACGTCAGCGTCGCTGATTTTTATGGATTGCTTGAGCTGATTGGTATCGAGCAAAGCGTATTTGGCGGAACGCTCTTCAGGCACCTGGTATTGCGATTCGTGCTTCGAGTAGTAAGCCTGGAGCTCGGCGTCCGTGGGCTTGATCGAGGCTTCCAAGTCGGAGGGTTTGATCGCGGCGTATTCGAGCTGAACGGTTTGGTGCAGATAGGCATAGCGCGCCGCGACTTCTTCGGGGGTGACCTGAATGCCATCGGTGACCAGGTTCCGGAATTTGCTGAGCAGAACGTCCTGGCGGACTTGATCCTCGAACTGCGGGACGGTCATACGCGTGCGTTCTTCGACTTCCTGCTGATAACGCTCGGGGCCTACCCAGTTTCCCCCCGGGAAAGCGGTGGGGAGCAATTCCTTGATGCGCTGAGTGACTTCTTCGGGAGTGACTTGAATGCCGAGGCGCTGCGCTTCCATTTTCAGAAGATCGTTGAAAACCATCTGATCGAGGACCTGGCGCATGTAGAGCGACTGCATGACGGCAGGAATGTTCTGACCCTGCGTCAACTCCTCAAATTGCTGGCGGACGTCGAGTGCACTGATGTTTTGGCCTCCGACAGTAGCCACGGCATCCGGCGCGGCGTTGCTCGAACCAATGCCGCCCAGGGGCGTCAGCTGCAGAACCATAATGCCGCTGATGAAAACGAGAATGCCGCCCAGAAGGATTTTCACAGCCAATTTGTTGTCACGCAGGTTTAGCAAACGAGTTGACCTCTATGCACCGGCTTAAGTGTTTACCCGAAACACGATTATAGAGGAGCGAGGCCGGGGACTCAACCTAGTTTGATTGCGACGGGAGCGCTGTGGTTGTCAGGCAGAGGGGAAAACGGTAAATGGAGAGTTATGAACGTTGGATCCTTGTGTTGCATTAAGGAGCGCCCGAGGGACAAGGCATCGCAACAAAGCAAGACTCAAGTTTCAGCCGACGAAAGTACCGCAGAAGACAGCTCCGCAGGGGAGGTGAATCCGCTGAGCGCCATGGACAGGTCGAAATCGGCGAGAAGATTGAGAATTGCATCGCGCACGCCCGCTTCTCCGGCAACGGCCAGGCCCCAAGTGTAAAGGCGAGCAACAAGCACGGCACGCGCGCCGAGGGCCAGGGCCTTAATGATGTCCGCGCCGCGGCGGATGCCGCCATCGAAAAGAACGGGAAATTCCCCGCGAACAGCCTCGACGATACCGGGAAGGGCATCGAGAGCGGCGATGGAGCCGTCAACCTGGCGTCCCCCGTGATTGGAAACGATGAGGCCGTCCATGCCGGAATCGAGAGCCTTCGCCGCGTCTTCAGGATGCAAGATGCCCTTCAACAGGATGGGAAGCTTCGTGTGCCGGCGGAGAAATTGCAAGTCGTTCCAGGTGAGGGCGTTATTGGTGAAAATGGCGGCCCAGAGACGCGCGGCTTCCGCAGGGCGCTCTTTGGGCGAGCCGCCGAGGAGTTGAGAAAAGACCGGATCGGTAAAGTAGTTGGCCAGGCCTTCGCCGGAAAAGAAAGGGAGATAGCCGCGTTCGAGGTCGCGTTCACGCCAGCCGAGCATGGAAGTATCGAGGGTAATGACGAGAGCGGTGTAGCCGGATTTTTCGGCGCGCTGCAACAGGCTGGCGGTCAGGTCCGGATTTTTGCCCCAATAAAGCTGGAACCAGCGCGGTGAATTGCCCATTTGCTGGGCGACGGCTTCGAGGGGGCGCGAAGAAACGGTGCTCAGCACAAAGGGAAGAGCGAGCGAAGCGGCGGCGCGAGCCGTGGCGAGTTCCGCTTCGCGGTGAAGAATTCCCTGAACGCCGACAGGTCCGAGCAAAACAGGAAAAGGAAGGCGGGCGCCGAAAAGTTCGACGCTCATATCGCGGACGGAGACGTCGCGAAGCATGCGGGGGATGATGCGCCAGCGATAGAACGCTTCGAGATTGGCACGGAGGGTGGTTTCGCCGCCGGCAGCACCGGCGACGTAGTCGTATGCCGATGGCTCCAGGGTTTCTCTGGCTTTTGCTTCGAGCAGCGCGAGCGTCGGAGGGACGGAGAGTTTCTTGCCTTCGAGGCCGAGTTGATAAATTTCGAGCTCGCGCGCGAGTCCGAAGTTTTGGGAGGCATTAGATTCGGCCGGCGGCATGGCGGCGAATTATACACCGCGTCCCGGAAGCGAGGCGGAAGTATCTAAAGTCTATACCTGCACATCCAATAGAACAGACGGTGGCCATAAGGATTTTTGCGGAGATGAACATGCGAAACCGGATGCTCAAGCTGGGAATTATGGTCGCGACGATTTTGCCGGTATTTTCGGGTTTGGCTCGAGCGCAGGAGAATCCGAGCGGCTCGACAAAGGATGTGCAGGTGACGATTACGGCGCGGGCCGCGCACGGAAGCGTCCCGAGACTGGCGCGCGAGGATGTGATTGTTCGCGAGCAGCATCAGCCGAGGCGCGTGGTGAGCTTGACTCCGCTGCGCGGGCCGGAGGCTCCGCTGCAATTGGTGATTTTTATCGATTCGAGTTCGACGCCGCAAATCGGCGCGCAGTTCGAGGATATTTCGCGATTCGTGCAGAAACTGCCGGGCGAGGCGAGCGTTGCGGTGGCGTACTCAATGAATGGAAGTGCGCGCATGGAGCAGAATTTCACGACGGATCGCGCGGCGATTCGAAAAGCGTTGCATCTGCCGATGGGACCTGCGGCGGGAAATACGGATATCTACGGTGCGGTCTCGGACTTGATCAAAAAATGGCCTGCCGAGGGAAACACGCGGCGGGAAGTACTGCTGATCAGCGACGGAATTGATGTGACCTACGGACTTTTCAACACGCAGCCGTATCAAAATCCCGGCTTGCAACACGCGATACGCGACGCACAGAGAAATCACGTGATCATTTTCAGTGTATTTGTGAGTTCGGGAAGAATAACGCGCAACCGGTTTTTGAACTTGAACGGGCAGGGCTCGCTGAATGAGCTGACTTCGCGGACGGGCGGGTATTCGTTTTTTCAGGGCACGCGAACTCCGGTGTCGTTTCAGCCGTTCCTGAATGATTTGCGCGGGATGCTCGAGGAGCAATATTTGCTGACATTCGAACCGGTGCCGGTGACGTCATCGGGATTGTATCCGCTGCGGGTGATCACAGAAAAATCCGGAGTGAAGTTGCTGGCGCCGAGGGAAGTTTACGTTGCCGCAGCGAAGTGAGTTTTCCCTTGTGCTTTGGAGCCAAATCGCCGGGTTTCCGTGCGTGCGTGTTCTCGTTCAGAATGATTGGTGACACTCGGATTAGAGTGTCAGCATGCAAATTCGATGGGGGAAGATACCCCAAGCGCGACAGCTGTCGCGCTTGGGGTGCGCGCTGAGCCGAGCGGGTCAGCTT
>Ga0209061_1002575_pt1 | contig 22327 bp, 21 predicted proteins | sample Coa_R1_10_FD_187157 | JGI IMG/M metagenome (GOLD analysis project Ga0209061, IMG submission 187157) | Surface soil microbial communities from Centralia Pennsylvania, which are recovering from an underground coalmine fire - Coalmine... | ecosystem: Environmental > Terrestrial > Soil >...
AGCAGATGCTGACCGAGACCCTGCAGCCCTATTGGGACGATCCCGCCAAGCTGGCTCGGCTCACCGGCTATCCTTGGTGGATCAATGCTCTCCACAACATTACGTCACCATGAGATCGAAACGGTATAAGGCGCGTTGCGGCGCCCAGCGGGGACCGGCGCCAGCGGTTCGGCGAGATCGGCTCAGGCGGCCAGCGCGCAGACATTGACCGTGCCGGCGGGCAGAGCCCGGGCGGCCGCGATCAGCTGCCGCTGATGCGACAGCACGATCACCTGCGCGTGGTGCGACAGATCGGCGAGCGCGGCCAGCGCATTTTCGGTGCGCCCGTAGTCGTCGAAGGTCTGCAGCAGATCGTCGGCAATGAACGGCAATGCCGGCGCCTTGCGGGCATAGTCTTCCAGCATGACCAGGCGCAATGCCATGAAGAGCTGGTCGCGGGTGCCCTCCGACAATTGCTCGACCCGTTTCGTCGCGGTGCGGTCGGCCTCGATCGCGATCAGAAACGGCCTGCCCTGATCGTCCTCGTCGACGGCAACCCCGGCGTAAGCCCCGCCGGTGATCCGCGCGAAGACTTCGCCGATGCGGCGGACGAGGCCGCCGTCGCCGACCTCGCGCAGGCGCGCGACGGCCTGCTGCAATAGACAGGCGGCGGCGTGGTAAAGCAGGGCTTCGGCGCTGATCCGGGTCGTCGCGGCGATGGCCGCCTGGCGGCGCTCCTCGGCCGCGACGGCATGCTCGCCCGCGCCGATGCCGCGCAGCTCGTCGGACAGGCGCTGTTCCTCGCGCGCCGCCTCTTCGCGCTCGCTCGAGAGGCGCTCGGCTTCGAGCTGCAAGCGGGCCAGTTCGGCATCGACCGCTTCCGGAGGGACGGCCGCGACCTCCGCGCGCAGCCCGTCGATCGGCCAGCCGTCGCCGATTTCGGCAAGCTTCTGCTCGATCCCGTGCAGCTCGGCTTCGGCGGTCCGGCGGCGCTCGGCGCGCGCAATGCGGTCGGCGATCTCCTCCTCGCAGCCGCCGCCGATCTCCCGGCGCAGGGCCTCGAGGGTCGCGGCGGCGCGCGCATGCCGGACCGACGCCTCCGCCAGCTTGGCCCGCGCATCCCTTTCCTGGCCGCGCAATCCGGCGCGGCGCGCCGCGATCTCGCGATTGCCGGCCAGCCGCCGCCGCAGCTCCGCCGCCGCAGCCTCGGCCGGCTGATGGACCAGATCGGGCGCCACCGCGCCGGCCACATCGGCGACCCGCGCCGCAAAATCGGCGATATTGCGCTTGATGCCGCAAATGCGCCGCTCGAGCTCCGCGAGCTTTTCGTGCTCGCGGTGCACCTCCTCGATCAGCGCGATCGCCTTCTCGACGGCCGCCGGCGTCTCTGCAGGCGGGCGCTTCAGAGCCGCCAGGCACTCCCGCCATTCGCGCCGCCACTCCGCCATCGCCCTTTGCGCCGCCTCGCGCTCGCAAAGCGCTTGGCGGTGCCGGTGCTCCAGCGTCTTCAGCGTCGCCTCGAGCTGAGCGCGCTCGCGGTTCGCCGCCTCGCAGCGCCCGATGACCCGGCGGGCCGCCGCCAGCGCCGCGGCCAGGGACGGGCACGCCGCCGCCGGCAGCAGCCCGGCCAGCCGCCGTCGCAGCGCCTCCTGCCGCGCCCGTTCGGCGGCGACCGCGTGCCGGGCGCAATCCCTCGCCGCCCGCGCCTCGAGCGCGGCCTCGCGGGCGGCCAGAAACTCCAGCACCCCGCTTGCCTCCGCCGTCCCGGCGAGAGCCAAGCCGGCGGTCAGCGCCGCCCATTCGCGCGCGGCCTCCCGATGGGCTTCGTGCGCCGCCGCCAGCCGCTCCTCGGCGGCGGCCAGCTCCTTCTCCCGCGCCGCGAGAATGCGCTGCTGCTCGGCGATCCTGGCGAGCCGCCGGCTCTCCTGCTCGCGCCGGTCGGCAAGACGGTCGGCCTCGTCGAGGGCGCGCTCGAAGGCCGCCGCCAGGCCGAGGGCGCCGGCATAGGCCGCGATCTCGGCGGCGAGCGCCTCGCCTTCGAACTTGCTGCGCCGGATCAGCGCCCAGCCGTGATCGCGATGGCGGCGCGCGGCGGCGATGGCGGCCGCATCCGGCACGGGTCCGCCCTCGCGCTCGCGCGCCAGCCGCTCGCGCGCCGCCTCGCGATCCTGGCGCAGCCGCCCGATCTCGCGCTCCGCCTCGGCCAGTGCGCCGCTCGCCGCATCGAGGGCGGCGGCGGCATCGTCGACCCTGTGCCGGGTCGGCGGCACGACCGCAGCCAGCGCCTCAACATCCCGCTGCCACAGCGGCACCTTGGCGAAGGCGGCGGCGAGCCGCGCCTCCTCATGGGCCAGCCTGGCCTCCAGATCGGCCAGCCGCCGCCCCGGATCGCCGTCGGCGCAGGCCTCCTCCACCAGCGCGGCCAGATCGCCGGTATCGACGCCCTCGCCGAGCCGCTCCCGCTCGGCTGTGGCCGCCGCGATTTCCCCCTCGGTTCTCGCCGCCTCGGCTTCGGCGTTGCGCAGCCTCTCGGCCAGCACCTCGGAGCGCTTGATCAGCTCGCGCGCCGCCGCGACCTGCGGCCCGTTCGGCGCGATCGCCAGGATCTCCGCGACGGTTTCGGCGCCAAGGGCCCGCAACAGCGCGGCAAGCCGCGCGGCGCTTTGCCGGGATTCGGCCTCGTGCGGGGGCAGATCGCGATGGTCGGCGGCGATCCGGTCGCGCGCCCGTTCGAGCGCGTCGATGCGCTCCCCCGCCGCCAGCAGCCCCTCGTCCGGCTCTTCCGCGGCCAGCTCCCTGAGGAGGCTGTCGAGCCGGTCCGCCGCGGCCCGGCGCTCCAGCGCAGCCAATCTGACCGCCTCCCCGGCCTCCCGCCATCGGCGTCCGGTATCGGCCGGCAGGCGCGGCGCCGCCTCCGTCGCCGCCAGTTCCCGCTGGGCCGCCTCCCACTGCTCAAGCCACGGGCGCACGCGCTTGATGCGCTGCAGCCGCGCGATCGCGGCCTGACCCGCCGCCTGTTCGCGGGCCAGCGCCGCCCGCCGATCGCGCGCGCAGTCGCATTTGCTTTGCAGCTCCTCCCAATCCCGCGGCCGCACCGTCGCGGCGCGCAGCGCGGCGCGCGCCTCGCTGAGCGCGGCGAGCGCCTGATACAGGGGCCGCGACCGCGTCTGCCGCTCCGGCGCCAGCGCGTCGCGCCGGCTCTCGAAGCTTTCGCGCAGGCGGCGCAGGCCGGCGATGCCGCTGCCGGCGGCGAACAGCGCCTCGGCGAGATCGCCGCCGGAAGCCAGCATCGCTTCGGCGCCGCTGCGCAACAGATGGCTGTCGAGCGCGAACAGGCGCTCGAACAGCGCCTCGTCGGCCTCTCCGATCAGCCCCTTGAGGACGCGCGGATCAAGGCTGTTGCCGGCGCCGTCGATCAGCGTGTTGCCGAGGCCCTTGCGCCGGCCGATCGCAAAGGCGGCGCCGCTGCCATCGATCCCCTCGGCGAAGAGGCGCATGCCCGCATAGCCGAAGCGGAACGCCATCCTGGTCTGGCCGGGGATGCCGAACAGCAGATCGCGAAAGGCCTGGCGCAAGACCGATTTGCCCCCGCCGTTCGGGGCGACGATCAGGTTGATGTGGCCCGGCAGCGGATCGAGGGAGAGCCGCACCGACTCAAAATTCCCGTAATTCTCGAGCGCGAACGCGGTCAGGCGCATCGCTCAGATCTCTCCGGCCAGTCGCGCCAGCACCAGATCGCGCGCCTTCCGCAACAGCGCGACGCCGCCCTCGCGCAGCGGGTGCTCGGCCGCAAGCTCGATCCCGGACATCCGCTGCCGCAGCCGCTCCGGATACTCGCCCAGCAGATCGGCGCCCTGCTCGCGGATCAGTTCATCGAGCACCGCGCCGAGCCGGCCGATGACGTCCGGGCGCTCGAACAGAGTGGCAAGATCGGCCGGCGCGACGGTATCGACGACGACCGCCTCGATCCAGATCGCATCGTCGGCGCCGCACTGCCGGCTCTCGGCGATGACCCCCTGCCGGACGCGCTCGCCGTCGCCGAGCAGTTCTCCATGCAGCGGCGTCGCCCCGAACAGCCGCACCCGCGCCGCCACGGGCCTGTCCTCCGCCTCCCGGCGCAGCTCCAGCAGGGCCTGGCCGATGCGGGCCATGGCGCCGTCGAAATCGGTTTCGCCGGCCAGCGAGACCGAAAGCGGGCACCAGCGCAATACGTCGAGCGGCCGATGCGCGACCGTCGCGACGCGCCCGTCGCGAACGGTAACAAGACTGGCCCCTTTCGGCCCGCTTTCCCGGATATGCCGCCCCTGCAAATTTCCCGGGAACACGATCCAGGGATCGCGGCATACGGTCTCGCGCGCATGAACATGGCCGAGCGCCCAGTAATCATACCCCTTGGCGATCAGCGCCGCGGCCGTGGTCGGCGCGTAGGTGTCGTGGCCGGGCCTGCCGTTGAGCGCCGTATGCAACAGGCCGATATTGAACAGGCCGGGCACGGGGTCGGCGTAATTGCGGCTTAAATCCTGCGTGACGGCGCGGGTCGCAAAGCTCTGGCCGTGGATGGCGACGCCGTATTCGTCGAGTTCGATCCGCCCGCACCGGTCGTGCGGCAGCACGCTGACGCGCTCGGGCAGCCGCAAATGCCGCGTGATGACCGAGGCGGCGTCGTGATTGCCCGCCACCATGATCAGCGGGATCCCGGCCTCGGCCAGCCTGCCGACCTGCTCGATCAGAAACAGGCCGGTGCGGTAATCCTGCCAGTCGCCGTCATAGAGATCGCCGGCGATCAGCAGGAAGGCGGCCTTTTCCTCGATCGCCGTGGTGATCAGATTGCGGAAGGCGGCGCGCGAGGCTTCGCGCAATCGGCGCACCGGCGCGTCCGGATCGGCTTCCAACCCGCGCATCGGGCTGTCGAGATGGATGTCGGCGGCATGCAAAAACCGGAATTCGGCCATGACGAGCTCACGCATCCGCAGGGCGGGTGATGCATGCGCTGCCCGCGCCGCCGCTGTCAACCGGACCACGCAGGAGGTTTGCCAATGACCGGAACGCAGAACGCGCTCGTCGTCGGGGCTTCGCGCGGCCTCGGATTGGGTTTGGCGGCAGAGCTAAAGGGCCGCGGCTGGGACGTCGTCGCGACGGTGCGCGATGCGGCCGGCGCGCGCCGGCTCGAGGCGCTCGCGGCGCAGCCTGCGGGAAGGCTGCGCATCGAACGCGTCGACATCAACGACGACGACGCCGTGGCGGCGCTGCGGCGCCGGCTCGACGCGCGGATCTTCGACCTGCTGTTCGTCAACGCCGGCATCGCGCCGGCCAGAGGGCACGACGTCCTGCACGCCGATCGCGACGAAATCGCGCTGGTCTTCCAGACCAATGCGGTCTCGCCGGTGCGGCTGGCCCGGCGGTTTGTCGACCGCATGCGCGAGGGCCCCGGCGTCATCGCCTTCATGAGCTCGGGGCTCGGCAGCATCGCCGACAACACCCACGGCTACAGCGAGATCTACAGCGCCAGCAAGGCCGCCCTCAACTCGCTGACGCGCAGCCTGGCGGCCAAGCTCGGCGGGCGCCGCCTCACGGTCCTGGCGATGGCGCCCGGCTGGGTGCGCACCGACATGGGCGGGCCCGCGGCGCCGCTTACGGTCGCGGAGAGCGTGCGCGGCCTCATCGACGTCATCGAGGCCCGCGCCGGCACGCTGCGCCACGGCTTTGTCGATTACCGCGGCCGCGAGCTGGCGTGGTAGGGTGCGGGCCGCCCGCCCGGCGGGCGCCTGCAGCACGCCGGCGACCGCCGGAGCGGCAAGTCCCGTCGCGCCGCTACGGGGCGGCCGCTTCCTTCTCGGCGGCAAGATCGGCGCCGCCGGTCCAGGGATGCTCGGCAATGTCGAACAGCACCCCTTCGGGGCCGTACATTTTGACCTCGAAGCCGCCGGTGCGGCCCGCGCTCTGGTCCATGTAATGGCGGCCGCCGAGCCCCTCCACCCGCTCTTCGCGCCGCCGCAGGTCGTCGACCAGCACGCCGAAATGGTGCAGCCCGGTATAGTCGAGGCCCTTGCCGAGCTGGTCGGTCTTGAACCTGAGGATCGCCAAGTCGACCGTGCCGTCGCTCAGATGCACGCCATAGGCGAGCGGCCCGTCGCTGCGGCGGGCCTCGACAAAGCCGAAGGCCCGCTTGAAGAACGCGGCCATCGCCTCGGGCTCCCGGGCGGCGATGGCGAGATGGCGCAATTTGGCGGCGGCCGGCCGGCCGGGCTTATCGAGCGGCGCGCAGCCGGCCCACGGATGTTCGGCGATATCGAACAACACATGCTCGGGGCCGTAGAACTTCTTCTCGAAATAGCCGGCGTTCGGCTCCTGCTGATTGCGGTCGATATAATATTCGGCGCCGAGAGCCTCGAGTTTCTTCGAGAATTCGGCAACGTCCTCGACCAGGAGGCCGAAATGATGGATGCCGGTATAGTCGAGGCCCTTGCCGAGCTGGTCGGTCTTGAAGGCGAGCACGGCAAGGTTGAGGGTGCCGTCCGACAGGAAGACGCCGTCGGCGAGGCTGCCGCTGGGGCGGCCGACCTCCCGGAAATCGAACGCCTTTTTGTAGAACTCGGCCATCCCCTCGGGATCCCGGGCGGCGATGGCGATGTGACGCAGCTTGGGCATGGGCGCATTCCCTCGTGCTGTGGGCCGGCGCGCCGGCGCGCGCGGGCGCAGGCTATCACGATCGCGGGGCGGGCGCGATCCCCGGGAAGCGCCCCGCTCACTCCCATCCCTGCGCCCGCCGCACCGCGGCGAGGATGCGCGCGAGGTTCCTGCCGGTGCGGGCGAGCGCCTCCTCCCAGGGCAGGATCGCGAAACGGTCGAACTCGGGCAGGCGCTCGCCCGCCGCGGTGACGAAGAACGAGGTGCAAAGAAGAGCGGCGGGATCGGGCAGCGCCGCGGGCAGCCAGGCGAACAGGGCCAGATCCTTGTCGCGCAGATAGGGATAAAGGCCGAGCGCGACGAGCGCCGGCGGCGGTACGCTGAGACCCGTCTCCTCGCGCAGCTCGCGCGCCGCCGCCGCCGCGAAGTCCTCGCCCGCCTCGGCCTCGCCCTTCGGGATGTCCCAGCGCGGCGAGCGCGTGGCATGGCCGAGCAGAACCCGTTTCCGGTCGGTGACGACGACCCCGCAGCTGGTGCGCCGCGCCGTCACGGCAGGGCGCCGCCGACCGAGATGCCGCCGTAGAAGCCGTGCGGCCGGTCCTTGTCCGCAGTCGCGGCGGCGACGCAGCCGGCCATCAGCACAACCAGCGCCAGCGCAACAAGCGTTCGCATTTGCATGGCTTCGCGTAGCCTCCCGCCTCGTTCCGGTTATTATGCCACCCTGCCAAGCGATTGCGGGAGGGCCCAATATGGACTTTGACATGCGGTGCTACCGGCCGCCGATCATGGGCCGGCGGGGGGCGGTTGCGGCCAACCATCCGCAGGCCGCCCAGGCCGGGCTGCTTGCCCTGCGGGCCGGCGGCAACGCCGTCGACGCCGCGGTCGCGACCGCGGCGGCGCTCGCCGTCGTCGAGCCGATGATGTCGGGGCTCGGCGGCGACGGGTTCTATCACGTCTACGACCAGCAGAGCGGCCGCGCGGTCGTCTTCAACGGCACCGGCCCCGCCCCCGCCGCCGCGACGCCGGAGCGCTACAAAAGCGGCATCCCGCGCACCGGGCCGCTGTCGGTGTCGGTGCCGGGCATGCTGGCCGGGCTTGACATGATGCACCGGCGCTACGGCCGCCTGCCCTGGCGCGATCTGTTCGCCGAGGCGATCCGGCTGGCCCGCGACGGCTTTGCCGCGACCCCGCACTACCGGCATTTCGCGGCGGAGGGGCTGGCGGCGCTGCGCAGCGATCCGAACAGCGCCGCGGTCTTTCTGGCCGACGGCGAGGTGCCGCCGCCGGCCGCCGCGATCGTGCAGAGAGCGCTGGCGGCAACCCTCGAGGAGGTCGCCGCCGAGGGCGCGGAATGTTTTTACCGCGGCGCCCTCGCCCGCCGCCTCGCGGCCGCGCTCGCCGCCGCCGGCACGCTCGTCACGGCGGCCGATCTGGCGCAATTCACGGCCGCGGCGCAGGAGCCGCTGGCGGTCGATTACCGCGGCTTTACGGTGCTCGAAGCGCCGCCCAATTCGACCGGTTTCGTGCTGCTCGAGGAATTGAAGATCGTCGAGCAGTTCGATCTGGCGGCGATGGGCCTGCTGTCGGCCGATGCGATCCATATTCTGGTCGAAGCCAAAAAGCTCGCCTTTGCCGATCGCGAGCGCTGGGGCGCCGACCCGCACACCCTGTCGCCGCCTTTTGCGGAATTGTTGTCCCCGGCTTACGCCGCCGCGCTCGCCCGGCGGATCGACAGGGGCCGCGCGGCGCCGCTGCGCGCCGCCGCCGCGGCGGCCGGCGAGACGACCTATTTCTGCACCGTCGACGGCGACGGCAACGCCGTTTCCGGCATCCAGAGCCTCAACAGCGCCTGGGGCTCGGGGGTCACGGCCGGCGACACCGGGATCCTGCTCAACAACCGCATGGCCTACTGGCATCTCGAGCCGGGGCACCCGAACCGGCTCGCCCCCGGCCGGCGCGTGCGCCACACGATGAACCCGCCGATCGTGCTGAAGGACGGCCGGCTGTGGTGCGTCTTTGGCACGCCCGGGGCCGACAATCAGGTGCAGGTCAACCTGCAGGTGCTGACCGCGATGATCGATTTCGGCCTCGACCCGCAGCAGGCGGCCGAGATGGCGCGCTGGGCCTCGAACCGGCCCGGCGAATACGCCAACTGGCCGCATGACGGCCCCGACGAGCTGGTCGTCGAGCGCCGGGTGCCGGCGGCGGTGCGCGAGGAGCTCGCCCGCCGCGGCCATCCGCTCCGCACCGTCGGCGACCTCGAGGGCCCGTGCAGCGTCGAGATCATCCGCCGCGACGCGGCAAGCGGCATGCTGATCGCCGGCTCCGATCCGCGCCGCGACGGCTGGGCCCTGGCGTGGTGATCCCGCTCAGGACGGGACGGCGGCGGCGCGGGGCGGCGGCGCCTCGTTGCGGCCGGCGAGAAAGGCCTTGATATTGCGCGCCGCCTGGCGCAGGCGCTGGCGGTTCTCGACGAGGGCGATGCGGACATAGCCCTCGCCGTATTCGCCGAAGCCGAGCCCCGGCGACACCGCGACATTGGCGTGTTCGAGCAGGAGCTTGGCGAAGCCGACGCTGCCGAGCGCGCGGAATTGCGGCGGGATCGGCGCCCAGGCGAACATCGTCGCCTGGGGCGCCGGCACCTCCCAGCCGGCCTGGCGCAGCCCGTCGATCAATACGTCGCGCCGCGCCCGGTAGCGCGCGCGCATCTCCGCAACGCAGTCCTGCGGGCCGTTCAAGGCCGCCGCCGCCGCCACCTGGATCGGCGTGAAGGCGCCGTAATCGAGATAGGATTTGACCCGCGCCAGCGCCGCGATCAGCCGCTGATTGCCGACCGCGAAGCCGATGCGCCAGCCCGCCATCGAATAGGTCTTGCTGACCGAGGAGAACTCGACCGCGATCTCGCGCGCCTCCGGGATTTCGAGGATCGAGGGCGGCGGCTTGTCGTCGAAATAGAGCTCGGCATAGGCGAGATCGGACAGCACGAAGATGCCGTAGTGGCGGCAGAACGCGACGACCTCGCCGTAGAAGTCGCGATCGACGGTCTGCGCCGTCGGGTTGGCCGGGAAGTTCAGCACCAGCGCGAGCGGGGCCGGTCCGCCGGCGGGCACCGCCTTTTTCAGCTCGGCGAGAAAGTCGATCTGCGGCCCGACCGGCACGTGCCGCACCCGCGCCCCCGCCATGATGAAGCCGAAGGCGTGGATCGGATAGCACGGGTTCGGCACCAGCACGCTGTCGCCCGGCGCGGTGATCGCCTGGGCGAGATTGGCCAGCCCCTCCTTCGAGCCCAGCGTGACGATGACCTCGCGCTCGGGATCGAGCGCGACGCCGAAGCGGCGCGCGTAATACTGCGCGCAGGCGCGGCGCAGCCCGGGAATGCCGCGCGAGAGCGAATAGCGGTGGGTCTTGGGGTCCTGCACGGTCTCGATCAGCTTGGCGACGATATGCGGCGGCGTCGGGCTGTCGGGATTGCCCATGCCGAGATCGATGACGTCGCGCCCCTGCGCGCGCGCCCGCGCCTTCAGCGCGTTGACCTCGGCGAAGACGTAGGGCGGCAGGCGCTGGATGCGATAGAACTCTTCGGACATGGCGGCGCTCGGCGGAAGATTTCGGGGGCGCGGGGCGATCCCGCCCTTTATTAGCCGCGCGCGCCGGTTTTGGCGAGGGTGATGGCGCGGACTTTACAGCGCACCCGCGCCGGGCAAACATTGGGGCGGGGATCGCCCGGGGAGGAAGCGATGGCCGCGCAGTCCGAGATCGCCGGTATCCAGGCGCTGTGCTTCGACGTGTTCGGCACCGTCGTCGATTGGCGCGCCAGTCTGATCGCCGAGGCCGAGGCGCTCGGCGCCAGAAAGGGCGTCGCGGCCGATTGGGCAAGGCTCGTCGACGCCTGGCGGGCCGGCTATCAGCCGGCCATGGACCGGGTGCGCAGCGGCGAATTGCCCTGGACCCCGCTCGATGCGCTGCACCGCATGACCCTCGACCGCCTGCTGGCCGAGCACGGCATCGCCGGCCTCGACGAGGCCGACAAGGCGGCGCTGAACCTCGGCTGGCATCGCCTGAGGCCGTGGCCCGACGCGGTGCCGGGGCTCACCCGCTTGAAGCGCAAATACATCATCGCGACGCTGTCGAACGGCAATGTGCGGCTGCTCGTCGATATGGCGAAATGGGCGGGGTTGCCGTGGGATACGGTGCTCTCGGCCGAGCTCGTGCAGCGCTACAAGCCCGACCCGGCGACCTATCGCGCGGCGATCACGTTTCTCGGCATGGGCGATCCCGGCGCGGTGATGATGGTCGCCGCCCATAACGGCGATCTCGCCCACGCCCGCAGCCACGGCATGAAGACCGCCTTCGTGCCGCGCCCGGCCGAATACGGCCCGCAGCAGAGCCGCGACCTGCGGCCCGAGCACGATTTCACGATCATCGCCCGCGATTTCGAGGATCTGGCGGCGCAGCTCGGGGCGTAGGCGGGGCGGCCGGCGCGGCCCCGGACCGGGCGGCCGCGCCGTACCGATTCTCCAAATGCGTCATAGATTTAAAAATTACGGGTGCGGTCCGGGCCGGCCGCCGCACAGAAAACAACTTTATTAAATTGTTGGCGGCCGCCGGCTTTTGTGTTAACCATCTTCTACAGAAGAAATAGACGGTGCAATGCAGCAATGGCCTTTGCGCGGGCGTGCATGGGCGCGCCGTATCACTGCCGGACGGACCGGAAATACACAGGAGCAAGGTGTCAATTCATGTTAAGGGGCCGGCGGCGCTGTTCCTGTGCATCGGCGGGCGGTTGAGGCGCGCATGACCGGATCGCCGCTCGATATACGCTTCGCAGAGCCGGCCGAGGCGGCGCGCGCGCCGGCCGGTATGGCGCCGGCATGGCCTTCTTCCCGCCGCTGGGTGTGGCTGCTGCTCGCCGCCGCGCTGGCCGATATCGGCCTTGCCTTTGCCGGGCTCAACCCGGCCAGAGGATATCGGGTCCTGATACCGTTTGCCGTGCTCGGCCTCTACGCGCTCGGCTTTGCCGTCGCCGTCCGGGCCGCAGGGGCGGACGGGATCGTGCTGCGGCTGGCGGCGCTGGCGGAGCGCCGCTGGCGCCTTGCGGCGGCGCTGCTGATCGGCCTCGGCTGTGCCGGCGCGCTGCTGGCCGTATGGGTGCTGCGCGCGTTTCCGAACTCGGGGGACGAGTACGCCTATCTTTTCGAGGCCAGAACCTTTCTGGCCGGCCGGCTGTGGAACCCGCCGCCGCCGCTGCCGGCCCTGTTCGCGCACTACTACATACTGGCCCTGAACGGAAAATGGGCGGCGGCGTATCCCCCGGGCTGGCCGCTGCTGCTCGCGGCGGTGATCGGCCTGCGGCTGCCGCCGTGGCTTGCCGCGCCGCTGTGCGGCGGGGTGCTGTTGCTCGCCGTGATGAAGCTCGGGCGCCAGCGCGACGGCGCGCTCGGCGGCGTTCTCGCCGTCGCCCTGGTCGCGTTTTCCGCGTTCTTTGTGTTCAACGCCGGCTCGTATTTCGACGTGCTCCCGGCCGCCGCCATGGGGCTGCTGTTCTGCTGGGCCGCGGTCAATTTTCTCGACCATCCCCGCTGGTCGAACGCGCTCGCGGCCGGGCTCGCATTGGGCCTGCTCGGGCTGATCCGCAGCCAGGACGTGCTGTTGTTCGGATTGCCTTTCGCCGGGCAGTTGCTGCTGCGGGCGGGGCGGCGCCATTACCGCCTCGTCCCCGTCGTCATCCTGGCCGGCCTGCCGTTTCTGGCGGCTCTGCTGTTTTACAATCACACCCTGTACGGTACGCTGATACCGAGCGTCAATCTTGAATTCCGGACCGTCCGCTTCGGCCTGTTCCCGGTCGACGAAGCGGGCAACCATCTGACGCCGTTCGACGAACTGCTGTACGTCGCCGGCCGCATGGTCCTCCTGGCCGATTGGAGCTCCTTGCTGCTGCCGCTCGGCTATGGCGCCGCCTTCGGGTTCGTCCTCTACCGGCGGCGGCTCAGTTTTGTCGATTTCATTTTTCCGGCCTGTGTGCTCGGCTTCCTGTTCGTGCCGTTCTGGGGCGGCAACCAGTACGGGCCGCGGTATTATTTCGAGGGGTTTCCGCCGCTCGTATTGACGGTGGTCTCGGCCCTCGTCCCGCTGCTGCGGGATTCCCGGCTTTTGCGATGGCGCCCCCATGCCGCCGCATTACTGGCCGCGCATGGGGCGGCCTGTCTTGCCGGAATGGCCGTTATCGCGCCGTATCTGCGCGAGGTCGTCGACCAGCGCATGGACCTCTACGACCAGGTGCGGGCGAAAAACCTGCGCGATGCCGTCGTCGTGGTCCGCTCCCAGACCGGAAAAATTTCACCGATGTCGACGCTCGATCTGACCCGGAACGGGATCGATGCCGACGGCTCGGTCCTCTATGTTCTGAACATTCCCGACCAGCTCGAGCGGCTGCACCGGCTCCTGCCGGATCGGCGGTTCTACGTCTATGAGCGCAATCCCGCCGACCCCAAAGGCAGCCTGCGGCGACTGTGGTGAAGATGCCGGCCCGGGACCCTGCCGTTCACGCTTGCGGGCGGGCCGTGCCGCCGCCGCGGGCCTGGGCGCGGTTTAAGGCTTTTGCAATCCTGTTCCCCGATCCTCGCTGCCTGCGCCCGATCCGGTCGACGGCCCTGCTCTATCAAAGCCCGTTCCTCGCCATTTACGAACGGCGGCCGGGATCCGCAGCCAAGCGGGACGACCCCGCGCAACTCCGGAGGGTTCGATGAGCGACGAGTGCGAGCTCACGATCTTGATGCCGTATCGATATGGGACGGCAGGGGTCGGCGCATGTGCTTCCGGTTCCTAGCATGGCCACGATCGCAGTACTGATCCCCTGCTATAACGAAGAGGCCGCGATAGAGGGCGTGGTCAAAGGCTTCCGCGCGGCCCTGCCGACGGCCCGGATCTATGTGTACGACAACAATTCACGGGATCGGACCGCGGCGATTGGCTGGGCGGCGGGCGCGACTGTGCGCCAGGAAGGGATGCAGGGCAAAGGCAACGTCGTCAGGCGCATGTTTGCGGATATCGACGCTGACGTCTATGTGCTGGTCGATGGCGACGGCACCTACGACCCGAGCGCCGCCCCCCGCATGATCGAACACCTGCTCAACCACCGGCTGGATCTCGTCAACGGCTTGCGCAGCGGCGATCACATCCGGCGCGGTCACGGTCTCGGCAACAAGATTTTCAATCGCATGGTCGGCTGGGTCTTCGGCGACCGCTTCAACGATATGTTTTCGGGCTATAAGGTTTTCTCGCGGCGCTTCGTCAAATCGTTCCCTGCGCTTTCTTCCGGCTTTGAGATCGAGACCGAATTGACCGTGCATGCCTTGCGCTTGCGGATGCCGGTGGCCGAACTGCCGACGCGGTATGGACGACGCCCGGAGGGCTCGGCCAGCAAGCTGCGGACGGTGCGCGACGGCTTCCGGATCCTGTGGGCCATCTTCCTGTTGATCAAGGGCGAGCGACCCCTTGCCTTTTTCGCGTCGGCAGCCGCCGTGCTCGCCTCGCTCTCTCTGGTTCTGGCGGCGCCCGTGGCGGCGACTTATTTCCGTACCGGCCTCGTCCCGCGTCTGCCCACCGCAGTGCTGGCAATGGGCATGATGTTATTGGCTTTCTTGAGCCTCGCCTGCGGCTTCATCCTGGATACGGTCACCCGCGGCCGGATAGAGATGAAGCGGCTTTATTACCTGAGCCTGCCGATACCTCCCGGCCCTTCGGCCGAAATTTCTCCTTTCGAATCGGAAACGACCGCCGAGCCCGAGGCATGCATGGAAGCTGCGATGCAGTATTTCGAGAAAAGGCTTTAGGACGTGTTCCGGTGAAGTTATTGATGGTCAGCAATTATTTCGAGAGCCATCGGGGCGGTCTTGAGCTGGTCGCCGGCCGGCTCGCGCGGGAGCTGACTAGGCTTGGACAGCACGTCGTCTGGATCGCGAGCGCGACCACGCCCCCTCCCGACGACGACGAGCTGCGCGGCAGGACGGTTGCGATAAACGTGCTCAATGCTACCGAACGCTATCTCGGAATCCCGTTTCCCCTTCCGAGCCCGGCGGCGATCTGGCGGATCGGCCGCGAAGTTCGGCGCAGCGATGCGGTGTTGCTGCAGGATTCGCTCTATCCGGCGTGCATCGCGGCGTTTTTGTTCGCACGCCTGTTCCGCAGGCGCATCCTTATTGCCGCGCATGTCGGCCTTGTGCCCTATCGCAACCCCATACCGCGCTTGCTCATGGTCCTGGCCGACCGCTTCATCGCGCGCCCGATGCTGGCGCGCGCCGACCGCGTCGCCATCGTGAGCGAAATTACCGCCCGCCATTTCTCGCAGGTGCGTTTTCGATCGACCCCCGAGCTCATTTTTAATGGATTGGACACAGAGGTTTTTCATCCCGTCGCACAAAGCCGCCGGCTGGAGCTGCGGTCTGCCTTGGGGCTCGAACCGGATCGCCCGATTGCCCTGTTCGTCGGCCGCTTCGTCGAAAAGAAGGGGCTGCCTATTCTCGCCCATATGGCGCGCATTCGCCCGGATATTCAATGGGCCTTCGCCGGCTGGGGACATCTGGACCCGGGCGGCTGGGGTCTGCCGAATGTCGCGGTCTTCCGGGATCTCGCCGGCTCTTCCCTCGCCGCTCTCTATCAGGCCAGTGATGTCTTCGTATTGCCCAGCAAGGGCGAGGGGTTTCCTCTCGTGATCCAGGAGGCGCTCGCCTGCGGCCTTCCGGTCGTATGCAGCGCGGAAACGGCCGGCGCCGATGAGGCCGTGGCCCCATTTCTTTCTGCCGTTCCGCTCGACGAAACGGAGCCGGAAGCGACGGCCGCCGCTTTTTGCGCCGCGATCGACCGGGCGCTTGCGCGCGAGGACGGGGGCGCCGCCGGCGAGCGCTTCCGTTTCGTCTCGGAGAGATATTCCTGGACGGCGTGCGCCGCGAAATACATGGAGCTCATCGCCGCGCTCGCGACTGCGGAGACCCCGCCGGCGGCCGCGCCGAGGCCGGCGGAAAATGGCCGCCGATCAAAGGCCGCGCAGACGTGAAGCGGCACCTCTTCGCATCGGCCGCCGCATCGATCCTCGTCGGGGCGGCATTGATCGCGCTGCTGATTGCGCGTTCCGGGCTCAATCCGGCTCGCATCGGGCAACTGTTGCTCGGAGCGAATGCAATCGCCTGTGCCGCGGTGACGATGTTGATCGGGCTGAACGCCTTTCTGGCCAGCGAGAAATGGCGCCAGGTCGACCGGCATCTCGGCGGGGCCGGTCGTCGCAGCATGCCGCGACGGATGTATTTCGCGCTGACCGCCATCGGGACCGGTCTCGGCCAGATCCTGCCGGTGCCGCTGGCGCTGGCGGTCTCCCGCTCGCTAGGCGCGCATGTCCATGGCGGACGCGCCCTGTTGCGCGGAACCGGGGGAACGATTTTCGAGCAGTTTTTCGATGTCGCAACGGCCGGTTTCCTGGGGCTCGCCTCGGCCGTGCTGATCGCGATCCGCGGCGGCGCGTATGACTGGCTTGTGGCGGCGCCGACCGCGATTGCGGCAGGCTTCTTCCTGACCGGTCTTGCCGCGCCCCTGGCGGCCCGCGTCTGCGGCCGGCTGGCCGCGCATCCGGCAATACCGGGCGCGCGCCTCAGGGAGTTGCTGTCGAGAGCAGCCGGCTCCCCCCTGCTCGCGCCTCCGCTCGCCTGCCGGTTGCTGGCGATTTCCCTGTTGCGCTTCGCCGTTCTCGTGTTGGTGGGGGTGGCAAGCGCAAAAGCCGCCTCTTTCAAAATCCCGGCCTGGGAGCTCGCCGCGGCGATACCCTTGGGCGTCCTCGCCAATACGGTGCCGATCACTCCCGGCGGCCTCGGGGTGAACGAGTGGGCGATGTCCTCCGCGCTGGTCGTCTTCGGGACGCCGTTTCAGGTGGCGGCGCAATGGGCCATCATGAACCGCGTCCTGGTCGCTCTCGCATCGATCCTGTGCGGCTCGGTCGGCCTGCTTGCGGCGGTTTCCTCGCGCCGCCTCGAGACCCCGCTCGGCCAAGGGGCGGGCGGCGCAGGGGAACGGCGATCCGCGGCCGCCCGCGGGGAGCTCCTTTCCGGTCCCGACCCGCGCCCGGCGCCGCGCCGGCCGTGTTGAAAGGGAGGAAGGCATGGAAATCGGCGTATCGGACATCTTGTCGCCGCGCGGCATCGGAAAAGCCGGAGGGCGCCGTTCTCACACGGCCCGGGGTCGGCTCAAACCCGGCATCTTCCAATACGATCATCTGAGCCTGAGCGCACTGGCCGCCGATGTGGAGACATTGATCCGACAGACGGCCCCTCTGGCCGGGAGCGGCGCTCCGATCGCCCTCGACGTGGGCTGCGGTACCAGCCCCTACCGCCGGCTCGTCGAGGACCGGGGATTTGTCCTGAAGACCATTGACATTGATGCCGAAACTTCGCCCGATTACGTAGGAAGCATTGAAGAAACCGGGCTTCCCGACGCCTGCATGTCCCTGGTTATCTGTACCCAGGTTCTGGAACACCTGATCGATCCCGGCCGCGGCTTGAAGGAAATTTTTCGTATCCTGGTGCCCGGAGGTCATCTTATCGCCAGTGCTCCGCATGTCTGGTTCTATCATCCGCACCCCAGCGACAACTGGCGATTTACGCAGGAAGGTCTGGTCCGGCTCGTTGCCGCAGCCGGCTTCGAGCCCCAAAAATTGCTGTCGCAAGGGGGATCGGTTCTGAGCTATTTCCAGATCGTGAACTTCCTGCTGTTCGGGGTGATCGGCAGGTTCGGCGCCGGCGTCTACGCACTGAACAACATGGCCGCAAGGCTGGGCGACCGCCTTGTCAGAAATGATCTGTTCTGCATCAACTTTGCATTGCTGGCACGCAAGCCCGGACAGGTCTGACGACGGCCGGAAACCGCCCTGCGGAGCCGCCGGACCTCACTGTTTTATCGCGATTCGGCCGGTGTGGTCGATCCGATGCAGAAAAATGCGCACTCCCGCCTCGCCGAAATACTCGTCGGCCGCCCGTCTTGCACCCTCCCAATCGCCGTAATCGTCCAGGATCAGGACGCCGCCCGTCGAAAGGCTCGGAAAAAGGCACGCCAGTTCGTGCTTGGTCGATGCATACCAATCCGTATCGAGGCGCAGCACGGCGATTGGGCCGATCCCGCATGCGGTCAGAGTTTCCTCGACCGGCCCCTTTATAAAATGGATCAGCTCAGGAGGGTAGCGGGTAAGAGCGAGGTTGCGCCTGACCTCGTCGAGGGGAGCCAGGGCTGCGATTTTTGACTTCGCCGGTGCGGATTTGAGCAGCGTCGCGGCCGCAAAACCGGAAGTGCCTGAGCGGTCGGCCTCTGTCGGAGCCGTCATTCCCTCGTATGTGTCGAACAGATACAAATCACGATCGGACCGACCCAGTTGCAATAACCGGAGCGCCATGGCCATGCTGCTGCCGCCTTTCCATACTCCGCACTCGACAAAGCTTCCCGGAATATCGTGTTTTACCACGTAAGTCACGGCATCGCACAAGGCGGCCACGCGCGCCGCGCTGGTCATGGTATAGGGACGCACCCTGCGGATGATTTCGGTAATCTGCGGGTCGTAGGCTTCAAACAGAAGAACGCGGGCATTGACCAGCCGCTGCGCGATTCTGAGCGAAGAGGATATCAAACGATCTAGGATCATCCCGCATCCTTCTCGTCGCCGCAATCGGCCACCGACCGGAGCGGCTCCGCCGCTCCGGTCGGCTTGAGTTTACAGGCCGCCTCTTTGACCCGATAAGCTGATTTTTCGGCCCGCCCGGCGGCATGGTCTTGTCCTCTTCCATCGGCTTTGTTCCAAAGTAAAACCCGGCGGCTGATCCGACGAGCGCCACCGTTGGCCCGAGGATCAATGTCAGGATATCCTTAAGCTCTTGAAAATCGGAAGGTCCCCGGCACAGCCACAAAGCCAATACGGCCCCAAGCACTTCAAGACCAAATATTCCCACCAGCACAAAAGCGAGCGTTTGCCGCGCGTCTTCCCGCCTCTCGGGGAGAGTCAGCTTGACCGCACGAGGGCCCACGTCTCCCGGTTCCCCGACCTCTCCCGGGGGCCCAGTCGGCGGTTCATTCATCCCATTAGATCTCGTTCGGATCAGGTGGTTCAGGAAGCGGCGGAACCGGTTCTTGAGGGGGATTCGTCGGGGGATCGTACGGACGAAAAGGGCCGTTCTACCGGTCCCTCCGGTATGTCCTCGATTTCGATCCCGATTCCACCGTCGTCGGTCACGCCGCGTGCCCTTAAGCGATTCAATCACGAGGGCAATTCCACCTCAGATCGTAGGCCATACAAGCTCTCTGTACTCGTTGCCTTTTCTGAGAAGGATTGTCCATCCTTCACGCTGCCGCTGTTGAAGGAAAAGCTCATCGGCAATCGCGCGCCTGATAGCCTCCTGCATGCTTCTGAACCCGCCCATTCTCTGGATGTCCTCGACGGCCTTTCTCGCCGCCGGAGAGAGGCGGATCGATATGCGTTCCTCGGTTCCGTTCGACATCGCAGGCTCTCCCAGGCTAACGTCTGGTTAACGATTGACTCATTATCAGCATATCTACGGCATATTTCCAGCACCAATTTGATCCAAAATAGGTGCTATATTGTCGCCAAAAAGTTAATGATGATTTGCCGATCGTTGTTCCCTAGAGGGTCCGAGTCGCAGCCATTCCGCCGTAGGGCAATCACCGGCCGGAACCGGTCGTGCCCGATGGGCGTTTTCAAGCCGCGATTAATGTCAAGAACCCGGCGAGTATTGCCATCGGCTGCTCGCTTGACGCGACCGTCGCCGCCCGCGATCGGCTCCGGGAAGGAGGCGGCGAGGAGCATGCTCTCGCCGCCCGAGAACCCATGGGGACGCGGAAAAGGCGCAAACCGTGAAAGCGGCAAAACGGGAAGGTGCAGAAAAAATCGCCGGGGTGCGGCTGACCCATCCCGATCGCGTGCTCTACCCCGAGCAGGGCCTGACCAAGCGCGATCTGGCAGATTACTATTGGAGGGTTCGCGACTGGGCGCTGCCGCATCTGGCCCGGCGGCCGCTGAGCTTGGTGCGCTGCCCGGAGGGCTATGACAAGGCGTGCTTTTTCCAGAAGCACGCCGGCCCCGGCATGCCGCGGGTCCTGGGCCGCGTCGCGATCGCCGAGAAATCGGGGAGCGCGACCTATCTGACCGTCGAGAACGCCGCCGGGCTCGTCGCGCTGGTGCAGATCGGGGCGCTCGAAATCCACCCATGGGGGGCGAGGGTCGCCCGGCTCGAAACCCCGGACCGCCTGGTCTTCGACCTCGATCCGGCCCCCGGCCTGCCGTGGCCGCGGATCACCGCGGCGGCGCTCGCGCTGCGCGCGGCGCTCGCGGAACTGGGCCTGGAAAGCTTTGCCAAGACGACCGGCGGCAAGGGCCTGCACGTGGTCGCCCCGCTCGCGCCGCGGCTCGGCTGGGAGGCGGTGCTGGCGTTCGCCCGGAGCCTGGCCGAGGCCGTCGCCGCGCGCGCGCCCGAGCACTACACGACCAACCCGTCGAAGCGCGCCCGCGCCGGCCGCATCTTTATCGATTACCTGCGCAACAGCCGCGGCGCCACCGCGATCGGCCCCTATTCGCCGCGCGCGCGGGCGGGGGCGCCGGTGGCAACGCCGCTGTTCTGGGAAGAGGTCGAACAGGGGGTGCGGCCGGAGCGGTTCACGGTGGCGACGGTGCCGCAGCGGCTGGCATCCCTCGCGGCCGACCCCTGGGCCGGGATCGGCGGGCTGCGCCAGTCGATCGGCGCCGCCGCGCGCAAGAGGCTCGGGCTTTGAGGCGCGGCGGCGGCGCGCTCAGCGCCCGAGGCAGATGCGCAGATTGTCGCGCTCGTTCTCGTAATCCGACATCGCCTGCTGCAGCGGATTGTCCTGCGGCAGCGCCCGCAACGCGGCGCTGATCGCCTTGATCTCGGCGTCGCTGTAATGGACGGGCGGCGGGCAGCGGCAGGCGGGGCCGGCGGCGGGGCCGGCGCTTCCCGCCCCCGCCGGCGCAGATGCGCATCCGGCAAGCCCGCCGGCGGCGGCGCTCAAAACCGCCGCCAGAACCGCGGCACAAAGCCCTGTTCTCGACACGATGTGCTCCCCCTTCCCGCCCCGCCGGCACGATGGACCGCGCGCGCAGGCCGATCAAGGGGCGCCGCCGCCGCATGGGCGGCGGGGCGGGCGCCCGCCGGCCGATAGGGGTTTTGCGAAAAGGCCGCCGGCCGGCGGGGCCGGCGAGGAGCGCGGCCGTTCGGGGCTTGCCGCGGCGCGGGCCGCCGCGGGGCCGGCCTCAGCGCTGCGAGAACAGCAGATGCCACAGATTGGCGATGCCGGAGCCGATCCCGACCAGCCCGACCAGCAGGGCGCCGATCAGCGCGAAAGCCGCGCGCCGGCCGCGATCGCCGGCGATGATCGCGGTGATTCGGCGCACCCCTTCAACGAGGCCGGGATCGCCGTCGCCGCCGTGCAACACCTCGCGCATCGCGGCGATCTCGGCCGGCATCGCTCCCAGCCGGTCGACCTTCTCTTCCAGGCGCCGCAAGGCTTCGGCCTGTTCGCGGGCCAATCGTTCGATCGTCTCCCGCATCTCGCCGCGCATCGCGGCGAACTGGTGCGCATCGTCGGCCATATGCTCGGTCAGTCGCGTCGTCATGGCGTCGAACTTGCTCTCAAGACCGCCCAGCAGCCGTGACAGCGGGTCGAGGCTTCCCGATCCGGGGTCGGCGTAAGGTTCACTCATCGGTGCAGGTTCGTTGCGGATCGCGCCCGCCCGGCTTCGCGCCGGATCGGCGGGCGCCCTATGGGTCGGGTCCGGCGCGGCCCTCTCAAGGCCGCACCGGTCTGGCGTGTGATTGTCAGGATCAAGGCGCCGATGCCGTCACGTTCTTCCGCTCATCGCTCCTCCATTGTTGGCGACATCAAGGCCCGTCCCGCCGCAGCGCCGGCGGCGACGGCGCCGCCGCGCGCATCGCCAAAGCGGGCGGGTCGCGTTCTGGCCGACGGAATTGCCGGGATCAGGCCAGGCCGGAGCCCGGGCGGCGACCCGATCCGCCGCCCGAACCTTCCGGCGCGGACCTGTCGGCCAATTACCGTCTCTGCACAGTCAGGAATCGCAGCATGTCGCGCCGTGAACTATGCACGGCGACATAGTTCGGCCCGCGAAAGTCTTCATATATGGGCGAGTATTCTGAAAATTCTATACGATTTCTCATAAGTTTTCCGATACGGTATCCTCTTCTTTCGAATTCCTTCCAAAAATCTATAAGAAGATATCTGGAATATATGTTGGCGATCCCATACTCAAACTGTACCAATCCAATTTTTCCCTGATCCCACAAATCTCCGAAACCGTTCAATACCAGATGCTCCGCACCCTCCACGTCGATTTTCAATATATCAATGACATTTATACCATGCTCACGGCAATATTCGTCCCCGCGACGCACCGGGCAGGACACCAGCCGCTGTTCGCCGCGACGAATGCTGCCAAGATCCAACATGGAGGAAACCGTATCATTCTGGCCGACATGGACCTCCACGACGCCGGCCTGATCGGAGAGACCGAAGGGATTGGGCCGGGTCGTGCCCGATATGTGGTGGAAATTGCCTTGGCGGCGTCTCTCCTGTAGGTAGATTACGCAATCAGGCTGCCAGATCAAGCGAGTGCTTGGCAGGTGGAATGTGCAGAGTTGGCCAACCATCG
>Ga0209061_1002577_pt1 | contig 22310 bp, 16 predicted proteins | sample Coa_R1_10_FD_187157 | JGI IMG/M metagenome (GOLD analysis project Ga0209061, IMG submission 187157) | Surface soil microbial communities from Centralia Pennsylvania, which are recovering from an underground coalmine fire - Coalmine... | ecosystem: Environmental > Terrestrial > Soil >...
TTGTATGAAACGTATGCATATATTAGCAGCTATGTCGGTGAACAGGTAGGCCGCGCTGCGCAACTGGCGGTGGGGCAATCGCTCGACGAATTTGCCGATGGACGGGCGCATATTGGATTTTTATGCGGGCTGCCCTACAGCCAGGCAGCGCGGCGAGATGATCCTGCTATCGAATTGCTGGCAGCTCCCGTTCTGTATCCGCCGCGCTATCATGGAAAGCCTGTCTATTTTTCGGATATCATCGTCCGCTCAAGCAGCTCCTTCACCTCTTTTGAGGATCTTCAAGGAACCGTGTGGGGATACAACGAGAAAACATCGCACTCGGGCTGGAATATCGTCAGCTACAACCTGGCGATGCGCGGCAAAACTCTCGATTACTTTGGCAGGCTGGTAAAGACCGGCTCACACCTGCGATCAATAGAGATGGTCCTGCAAGGTGACATAGATGCAGCGGCCATCGACTCCCACGTCCTCGATGTTCTGAGGATGCGTGATGCCAGACTCGCTACAAACCTGCGTATCATCGACGCCCTCGGGCCTTCGCCGATCCCTCCCATCGTCGCGGCGAAAAGTCTGCCGGCTTCACTGAAACAGGAGCTAAAACGCATACTCCTGGCTATGCATCACGATGCTGATGCAGCGGAGGCGCTGCGGCAAGGGCTAATAGCGAGATTTGTTCCCATCAGCGACGAAGATTACCGGCCTGTTCACGATATGTCCGTAAAAGCTGTGGGATGAGAAACGGAACACGCCGATATGGGCGGGGCATCCTGTGCGGATGCACAGGATGCCCCGCCCATATCGGCTAATTTCTATGCTTCGCCCCGCTCCCACTCGGCGATGCCGGGGCGCGGGTGGCGCCACTGCGGCGCCAGGGGGACGACGCCGAGTTCGCGGACGATGCGCCGCGCGGCGAGGCCCACAATGGCGGTGAAGGTGGGATAGGCCAGTTCTATCTCGGCCAGCTGCTCTACCCACATATCCGCAGCCATGCAGGTTGCAATAAGCTGGAGTATTTCCACCGCCTGCTCGCCCACGATATGCGCGCCAGGAATGCGGTGCGTCTCCTCAGAGACGATAAGCTTGCAGAAGCCCTCCCTGTGACCATCGATGAGGGCGCGGTCCAGCGCGGTGTAGGGCACCAGCGCAACGACACAACTACAGTGCGCGCGCGCCTGCTCTTCGGTGAGGCCCACGCTGCCATATTCCGGGTCGGTGAAGCCGCCATGCGGGACGATTTTATGCCGGGACTTTTGCTCGCCGCCAAGAACGGCATTTTCCGCCGCCAGCGTGCCCTCGCCGCTGGCGCTCTGCACCAGCATCATACGCCCGGTAATATCGCCGGCAGCGAAGATATGGGGAGCCGTCGTGCGCAGTGAATCATCGACAACAATATAGCCGCGCTCGCTTCGTACATTGGCCGCCGCAAGGTTCAGCGCCTCGACGTTTCCCGGCCAGCCGACGGCCAGCACAACCGCCTCGGTTGTGAGGATGCGCGCCTCGCCCTCATACAGATAGGTTAGCCGCAGGGAGCCATTCTGTCGCTCGATGCTCTGAACGCCGCCGATGCCGGTGATTACCGCGATGCCTCGCCGCCGAAAGGCTTCGGCGATACCATCCGCTACCGCTTCATCTTCGTGGCCCAGGAGCCGGGGCGCGGCTTCGAGCACACGCACATGCGCGCCAAACGCGGCGAAGCAGGAGGCAAGCTGACAGCCCGTCGCGGCGCCGCCAACCACGACGACCTGGCGCGGCAGCTTCTGCATGGACCAGACATCGCTGTGCGTCAACGCGTACTCGCTGCCAGGAAAAGAGGGGCGGCGCGCATGCCCGCCCACGCAGAGGATGAACTTCTCGCCCTGCAAGGTGGCTCCGTCGCCGAGCGCAATCGTGTGCTCATCGACGAAGTGTGCATCTCCGGCGCCTGCGAATACCGTCACGCCTGCCTGCTCAAGATGACTCTGGAACTGCTTTTTCGCGTGGACGCGATGCACGATCTGCTGTGTTCGTGCCATCAACGCGGCGAAATCGAGTGCCGGCTCCTGCCCCACGATTCCATAATCGGTGAATAGCTCCGTATCACGGATAAGACGCGCCGCCCGCGCGAGCACGCGTGTGGGCACGCAGCCATCGTTGGTGCAGGTCCCGCCCAGTTCTCCACGCTCGACCAGCGCGACGCTCGCACCCAGTTCTCGCGCTCGCAGCGCCGCCGTCACTCCGGCAGGGCCGCCGCCAATGACAATAATATCGAACATTTATGCCCCCTCTTCCAGGTTCAGCGCGACTCTGGCCGTCGCAAAGCGCAAGGAAGCAACATAATGGTCTCTTTTCTGCTCTTTTGCACTGCGCTATGGCTTGTTCATCCATGATATGGTATGCGTTAGCTCCCCGTCAATATGACGCTTCCTCGCGCCTGCGGCGCTCGCCAGAAAGGAAAGAGGAGTGCGAAAATGCGCTGCGCGCATTTTCGCACTCCTCTTTCCTTTCTGACCTGGCGAAGCCACAACATCTGAGGTGAGGGCGTTGTAAAAATGATCTTTGTGTATTTTTCGCACTCCTCTTTCCTTTCTGGCCTGGCGAAGCCACAACATCTGAGGTGAGGGCGTTGTAAAAATGATCTTTGTGTATTTTTCGCACTCCTCTTTCCTTTCTGACCTGGCGAAGCCACAACATCTGAGGTGAGGGCGTTGTAAAAATGATCTTTGTGTATTTTTCGCACTCCTCTTTCCTTTCTGACCTGGCGAAGCCACAACATCTGAGGTGAGGGCGTTGTAAAAATGATCTTTGTGTATTTTTCGCACTCCTCTTTCCTTTCTGGCCTGGCAAAGTCACATCTGAGGTGAGGGCGTTGAGGCAAGTGCGCGAAGCGTATTTGCCTCAACGCTCTAAGAGAATATCTGACATTCAGCATCCTCGCCTTTGCTATGGAATGGTCGGGCGGCTGCCCCGCGCCGAAAATAGAGGGTGTTTTGCACATAATGCGCTGCGCGCATTATGTGCAAAACACCCTCTAAAAGACGAGCGCCGCAGGCGCGAGCAAGCGCGAGTGTCGAAAATCAGACACTCTCTAAATAAGGAGAGCGCCGCAGGCGCGAATATAGGACTTTCATCTATCCCCGGAAAAGATCAACGGTAAAAGCGTGGTATCTCTTGAAAAACATTGCACCCGGTTGCAGGAAGAAACCGTTTCACTCACGCTGGCTATTCTAGAAAGAGGTTTAATAAAGAGATGCTCACCAAACCACGTAGTACCTCAACAGCGGGAACGCCGCTCCATACACGCAGGCGGCGCCGTGGACTCTCACCGATGATGCTGATAGGCATAAGCGTTCCCGTTTTGCTGGCGCTCATCGGCGTCGGGGTAATAGTGGTGCTGCCGCGCCTGAACTCACATGCAGCCGCCGCTAATCCCAATCCGAACTGCACGCTGATCGTACCGGCGAACCCGCTATCCGCCCAGGGACTGGCGACCCCCTATCAATTGTTCGCGCCCGATGCCGCCCAGAACGGCCCCTGCAACGAGGCCAACATCAACCAGACGGCCTTCGTGCAGGCTGATATCTATGATCCCGCCACCGGCCAGATCTCAACCTACGATCCGCTGGTCATTGACCAGGGCACACAGCCAGCGGTGGCGCCGGTGATGCCTAATCTACCGGCCAACGCCGTCGTTGGCATCTGGTTTGGCTTTAATGGCACCAACCTGACGCTCCAGGGGGCCCGGGGAGGCAACACGCTGGCACAGGGGCAGTGCGCCAACGGCCTGAATGGTTCAGTGTTCGGTCAGTTCGCCTATTGTAACGCACCGAACTTCTTTGCTGCCGTGAACCAGGGGATCGCGGCGGGCAAAGTGCAGGTTCCAGCCCTGGGAACAGCAAAGGACGGCAAGCCCTGCCCGACCACGCGCGATTTCAGCGTCGTCGACCAGGACCAGAGCGACAACGTGCAGACACAATACCTGGCGAACGGCAATGGTCAGATAGCGCAGTTCAGCGCAGCCAACCAGGCACAGATCCAGAACGCGACGGTTCTTGCTAACCCCAGCGATAACGCGCTGCTCAGCAGCTTCATTGACCCGGCGCTGGGCTGCCAGGCGTGGACGGTGCCGGATCTGGCAAACAACAATAATCCGGTTCCGACCCTGGCAACCGACGAGCTACAGGCCGCGATGTTCCAGCAGCAGCCAATCGCCCTGGTGCCATTGAGCGATCCTATGACGATGGTCAACGGCGCTCAGAGTCAGGACAAGACCATTCTCTACCGTAAGGGCGTCGACCAGAATCCGGGCGGCATCCTGCCAAACGATCCTACGACCTATTGCCAGAATCTTGTCAATGTCGGGCTGCCGCGCATCCGGGATGACATGAACATCACGGCAAACTTCACAACGCCCGCAGCCGATGCGGCGAACAATCTCTTTAACTTCCTGGCGTTCCGCTTCAACCAGTCTTACACCAACCTGAACTGCCAGAACCTGCTCAATCAACCCAATCCTGTTACCTTGCAGATGGATGGCAACGGCGTGGTCATTGGCGCCACCATCAATCTGCCCGGCACGGCTGGCGGCACGACGATGCAGGCAGGCGGCGTCACGCAGGCCGCAACCGGCACCGCGCAGATCATGCTGGATCCCAATGCTGGCAACGCTGATATGACCGTGAACGTCACCTATGCGAACCATGCCAACCAGCGGATCAACGTCAATATCGCGACGAATAGCTGCACCGGTACAGCCATTTTCACTCAGCCCGAAGACACCGATGGGCAGGGCATGGTCGATGCCAATACGGTCATCAACAACCTGCGCGGGGTCCAGGCTATTCCGAATAACTGGTTCTTCACCGTCACCGATCCTATGCAGAACAATGCCGTCGTCGGCTGCGGATCCGTCACGGCTAACGGCACAACTGGCACTGCTACGCTGGGCACCGTTGCCACAACAGGCATGACGGGTACAGGCACGACTGGCACAACAACTGGTACGGGCACGACGACGGGGGCCGGTCAGGGCCAGACGCCGCAGAATACTTCTACAGGAAGACACCATCGCCACAGTAAATGGTGATTCGCAATTCCTCTGGCCTATGAGCGGTGCGCCCGGCTTCCTGAGCCGGGCAGACCAATCTGTGCATTCCCTGACTGTGACATCTCGACATCGCTGCCGGGCCAGTATCGATAGATAGGTGAACCTCACTGAAAGGGGAGGTCGCGAAACGTTTCGCGGCCTCCCCTTGTATCTACTTAGCCCGATGGGCAAGTTTTCCTGACGGCTCACCGCTGTGCGGCTCGCTTCTGCTGTGGAGTCAGCGGGCACCGCGCCTGTGGCGCGGTGCCCGCTGACTCCACAGCAGGTGCGCCTGCGGCGCACTGCAATTTGCGTATGGCGCTACTTGACTCGATTGGCATGTCGTTCGCACCCTGCTACACCCCATCGGAAAAGAAGCCCTCTATGCCGTTCGCCGCCTCCCTTGTATCTACTTGACTCGATTGGCATGTCGTTCGCACCCTGCTACACCCCATGGAGGGAGTCAGCGGGCACCGCGCCTGTGGCGCGGTGCCCGCTGACTCCCTTTCCTGGCGAACCGCGCAGCGGTGAGCAGTTCGGATCAATCAGAACCCCCCACAACAACCTTGACCTCCGGTTACAGGAGAGTTTTACACTTTACGACAAGTGGCAAAGGGGTACATAATGGGCAGTGGGAGGTATAAGATGATGTTTAAAATTGGTGATTTTGCCAGGATCGGCAGGATCTCCGTTAAAACATTACATCATTATGATGATATCGGACTCTTGAAGCCGGCACACGTCGACGTGGCGACAGGCTATCGCTATTACACGCTCGACCAGTTGCCCCGGCTCAATCGCATCCTCGCCTTGAAGGATCTTGGCTTTTCGCTGGAGCAGATCGCCTCACTGCTCAACGAGCCGCTCGCCGTAGCAGAATTGCGCGGCATGTTACGTCTCAAACGGGCAGAATTACAGAGACTGGTGCAGGCCGAACAGGCCCGGCTTAATCGTGTGGAAGCACGCCTCAAGCAGATAGAAACGGAGGGGTATTCTCCGGCCTACGACATCATTGTAAAGAGCGTCACGCCAGAGGTTATTGTCTGCGCACGCGAGATTGTACCTTCGACCGAAGAGATGCATCAGCGCTGTAAAGTGCTGGCGATCAAGATCTGGCAGTTCAGCAAGCAGGCGCAGGTGGAGATTACAGGCCCGATGTACTCTATTTATCATAACGCGGAGGATTATACCGGTAAGGATCTCAACATAGACATCGAAATCGGCTTCGGCGTGGAGCGCTCGGTGCTGGGCACACACTTCCCGCCGGAAAGCGGAGTGGCGGTGCGCGAACTGCCAGGAATACCGGCAGCCGCGAGTCTCGTCCATACTGGCCCCTACGACGGGATATGGCAGGCATATACCTGTATGCTCACCTGGATCGAGATAAATGGCTACCGGCGCTGTGCCCCATTCCGCCATATCAACTTGCGCAACTCATCCGAGGGCGAAGAACCCATTACCGAACTGCAATTCCCGGTAGAAAAACGAGAATAGAGGTTGAATTTATGGAAAACGCAGCACAGGCCAATCCAACGGCTCCCCAAAAGAGCAGCAGAACGGCAGTTCTGCTCGGCATCGCCTTTAGTATTCTGATCAACGGCGTTCTCCCTTTCATCATCTATACAGCATTAACAAACTATACCTCGCTCTCGAATTATATCGCGCTCGTTCTTACGGGCGTACCATCGCTCATCGATAGTATTGTGGGGATACTACGCAGAAAGCGCATGGATATCCTGGCAGGTATCGTCCTGACGGGGATCGCGGTCTCGCTCATCCTCATTGCCCTGGGCGGCAGCCCCAAAGTCTATCTGATTCGCGAGTCATTCTTTACCGTAGCCCTTGCCATAGCATATCTTATCTCGCTGCTCTTCCCCCGTCCCCTGGCATTCTACTTCGCGCGCCACTTCTCGACGGGCAATCGCGCGGATAATGTCGCCTGGTTTAACACACTCTGGCAATATCCCCAGTTTCGCCATACCATGCGCGTGATCACAGCGGTCTGGGGCATCGGCTTTCTGCTTGAGGCCGCGATACGTACCTACCTCGTGATCGTTCTGAGCACAGCGCAATTCTTGATCGTCTCTCCATTCGTTTTCTATGGCTTCCTGGGTGGCATCATGCTCTGGACCTTCCTCTACAGTATGCGAGGGCGGAGACGCGCTGCGGAGCTGCGCAAGCAACTGGCCGTTGAGCAGGAAGCAGGCAACGCATCATAGCGTTGCCTGCCAGACCTGCACCGTGCCATCCTGGCTGGATGAGGCGATCTGCCTGCCATCGGGCGACCAGGCCACCTTCCAGACGACATCGTGATGCCCACGGTAGACCAGGTAGGTCTGCCCGGTCTGCGGATTCCAGATACGCGCGGTGTTATCGTCGCCGCCAGAGGCGATACGCGTGCCATCGGGCGACCAGGCCAGCGCGTAGACCTGGCCGGAATGCCCCTTGTAGCTCAGCAGCGTGCGGCCCGTCGCGGCGTCCCAGACCTTCACCGAGTTGTTACTGTACACCTGGTGAACCTGGCCGGCGCCGCCCGTGCCGGAGACGATGTACCTGCCATCGGGCGACCAGGCCACCGACCAGACGGGAGCGCCGTTTCCGCTATAGGTCAGTACGGGCTGGCCGCTGGTCGCGTTCCAGATCTGAACGGTGCCATCGTGGCAGGCCGAAGCAATCTCCTTGCCATCAGGCGACCAGGCCACGCGTTCTACCGCGTCGCTCTGCGCCATAGTAGCCAGCAGCTTACCGCTCATTGTATCCCAGACGCGCACATCCTGATCCTGGCTGCCCACGGCAAGCCGCTTGCCATCGGGCGACCAGGCTATGCCCTGGATAGAGAACGCGTTGGATTGATACGACGTGAGCAGGTGGCCGCTGGCCGCATCGAGTATCTCCACAGTGCCGGCCTGGCCTCCCGCCGCGATTCGCCTGCCATCGGGCGACCAGGCCACCGCGAAGACGAAGCTGGCGCGACCAGAGGGAAAGGCATAGCTCCAGATATGGCGCCCGCTCGCGGCCTCCCAGACCTGCACCGTGCCATCGTCGCTACCCGAGACGATCCGCTTGCCATCGGGCGACCAGGCTATGCCAACGACTGCGGCGCTGTGCCCCTTATACGTTACCAGATCCTTCGAGAGCGTTGGAACCGATGGCGTAGAAGTTGCACGCGGCGGCGCAGAGCTTGTCTGCGCCGGTTTTCCCTGCGCGCCCGCGCCGCAGGCTGCCAGCGCCAGCAGCAAGCCGGGCAGCATTATCCATCTTAGCATACGAGCAGAGAGCATCTTTGCCTCCTTCTCTATGAAGATTTTTGCTCAGCATAGCAGCGCAATGGGGGAACTGTCATTCGTCAAAAGACGTATTTTTTGGTTGGGAAGATTTTTTATATAAAGACGCCCGCAAGGGTCGTCTCTACAGACCAGGCCGGCCTGTAGAGACGACCCTTGCGGGCGTCTTGCCCCCTTGCGGGCGTCTTGCCCCTTGCGGGCGTCTTGCCCCCTGCGGGCGTCTTGCCCCCTGCGGGCGTCTTGCCCCCTTGCGGGCGTCTTGCCCCCTGCGGGCGTCTTGCCCCCTGCGGGCGTCTTGCCCCCTTGCGGGCGTCTTGCCCCCTGCGGGCGTCTTGCCCCCTTGCGGGCGTCTTTATCTAATAAAACATCTACAGGCCAGCCTGATCTGGTTTATTGGATAATTTGCAACGCCCGTGCCCGCGCCACGGCATGCGTGCGGCTGGATGCATCGAGCCTGGTCGAGATATGTTCCAGGTGCTTCTTTACCGTGCCAACAGTAATCACCAGGCGCTCGGCGATCTCCCGATTGGAGAGTCCTTCAGCGACCAGTTGAATGATCTCCCGCTCACGCCTGCTCAGCAGACCGGCGAGCGCCGAGTTTGCAGGTCCAGCGACGGAGAGCTTCTGCAACATCAGCACGCCGCAGCGTGCGTGATGCGGGGCCTCTACCTGCCGCGCAGCCTCCAGTAGACGCAGCGCGCAGGTATGCGCATCATCGAATCGTCCCTGGTGGTAGGCAAACCACATCTGATCGACCAGCAGCGCGGTAACGGTATAGGGATCGCAGAAGCAGCGCGCGAGGGAGAGCGCGGCCTCCGCATACGCCTGCGCGCGGGCATATTCATCCTGCGCGCGGGCGAGTTCCGCCTGGACTTCCAGGGAAAAGAGTTGCGCAGCATCGGGAGAAACTACATCGGAGGGAAGCGAAGAAAGCAGGTTCAGACAATAAGTGAAGTCGTTATAGGCGCTGTCCAGCTCTCCATACCAGCGTGTGTAAAAGCCGCGCAGGAAAATCGCCGCGATCAGAGCGGCTGGATTGTCCAGCTTCGGAGCCTGCAAGAGCGTCTCCACAAATTGCCTGATAACGGCATAGTTATGCATGATATCGGCGACATGGGCAAAGCTGCTGAACGGCTCCCAGACACAGGCGCCGTAGCCAAGCGCGCTGGCAACCTCCAGGCTTTCCTGCCACGTCTGTTCCGCACGCTGGTACTGTCCCCGCGCCCACAGCACACCCGCCAGGCGACTCAGGAAACGCGCCAGGTGGTAGCGCTCCCCGCTGTAGCGACTGGCCTCTATGCCCAGGCGCAGCAGGCGTTCGTCCTCGCTGGCATTGTCGCGGCGCCCCGCCAGGTAGGCCAGCGCATCCGCCAGGCGCACAACCTGGGCATAGCGCTCCTGCCTCCACGCCTGGAGGAGAGTCGTGGCTATCGCTTCGCGCTCGCATTCCAGCCGGGGAACGTTGCCCCGGTAGCACTCGATATAATCCATCAGGTCGCAGCGCCGCGCATCCATCAGTGGTTCCATTCTTTATTATTTACTGCGGTTTGTCGCCCTGCTCCCACCAGAGGCCCATGCGGGCGTCTGTACCACCATCCACATAGATGATCTGCCCGGTGATAAAATCGGCGCCATCCGAGGCGAGGAAAGCGACCAGGGGTGCGACATCCTCCGGCAAGCCCACACGCCCGCAGGGAACCAGCGTATGACCGAACTCGCGCGTATAGCCTTCAATCTCGTAGTAGCGTGGCACCTCGATCACGCCGGGGGCAACGGCGTTGACGCGGATATGCTGCGGAGCCAGTTCGATAGCCAGCTCGCGCGTAAAACCGTTGATCGCACCTTTCGTAGCGCCATAGGCCGTGTGGCGCGGGAAGCCGTGACCGCCATGCTCCGATGAAATATTCACAATCACACCTCTTCCACGCTTGAGCATATAGGGAACGGCCTGTTGCGCGCAGAAGAAATAGCCGCGCATATTGAGATCGAAGACCTCGTTGTAGACCTCCTCGCTGATCTTGAGGAAGTCATTGGCCCGTGTCACGCCGCCATTATTGACAAGGATATCCAGCCCGCCAAATTCCTGGGCTACCCGGTCCACCACCCGCCGGCACTCGCTCACCTGTCTCAGATCGCCCTGCACCGCCAGCGCGGTACCTCCCATGCGCCGGATCTCGCCTACCGCCTCCTCCGCCCCCTTCGCGCTATGAGCATAATGCAAGGCAACGGTTGCGCCCTGCCGCGCCAGTTCCAGCGCAATGCTGCGGCCAATCCCCATGCCCGCGCCCGTTACCAGGGCCATCCTTCCAGAAAGCGTACTCATGTCTTGACTCTTCTCCTTCTTATCTATGGCACACGCCTATGCGAGCGCCTGCGGCGCTCACGGGATAGAGTATGTGCGGCAAAGCCGCGCAAACGGGAAGGGCAAGCTCTTCCTACCCTGGCCTGTAACCATTCTATAATAATCAGGAAGGAACATCCAAAACAGAATCCATCCCATTCTTCCCCCGAATGCCTGTCGATTGTGCAATAATTTAATAGAGTGTGTTTGATCCGGGGCATCCTCGCTTTCTGGCGCTGCGCGAACGTTCGCCTCTTCTTGCCGGGCATTCCTGCGGCTGCGCCGCACAGGGGATCTTGCCGGTGGTGAGGAACCGGCGAGCGCCGCAGGCGCGAGCAAGTCAGTGCGCCGGAAACCAGGCACCCTCGTACAAAGAAACCTTCTGGACGGCTGGATTATGACCAGAGAAGGAGATATTTATGGATAAAGCAAACGCGAAATTTGTCGTTGGCGTCGATTTTGGCACAGAATCTGGCCGCGCCGTGCTGGTGGATGCGAGCACGGGGCGTGAACTGGCGAGCAGCGTGCACCGGTATGCCAATGGAGTCATCGACGAGACGCTCCCCGGCACAACGATCCGCCTGGGCCACGACTGGGCGCTGCAAGATCCCAACGATTATCTCGAGGTATTTAAGCATGCCGTTCCCGCAGTGCTGACCGAAAGCCGCGTGAGTCCCGACGATGTGATCGGCATCGGCATCGACTTCACCGCCTGCACCATGCTGCCAACCAGAGCCGATGGCACGCCGCTGTGTTTCCTACCAGAGTGGCGCAACCACCCCCACGCCTGGGTGAAGCTGTGGAAGCATCACGCCGCGCAGCCCGAAGCCAACAGGCTCAATCAGATCGCGCGCGAACTTGGCTACACCTTTCTGGACCGCTATGGGGGCAAGATCAGTTCCGAATGGTTCTTCCCCAAAGCCTGGCAGATCCTCGACGAAGCGCCCGAAGTCTACGCCGCCGCCGACAGGCTGATCGAGGCCGCCGACTGGGTGGTCTGGCAGCTTACCGGCGAAGAGAAGCGCAATGAATGCACCGCCGGCTACAAAGCCATCTGGTCGAAGCAGGAGGGCTTCCCCCCGGACGCGTTCTTCAAAGCGCTTGATCCACGCATGGAGCACATCATCGACGAGAAGATGTCGCGCCGGCTCTATCCGCTGGGAGCACGGGCCGGCGGGCTGACTGAGGAGGCGGCGGGCTGGACCGGCCTGAACCCGGGCACGGCGGTGGCTATCGCCAATGTCGACGCCCACGTCGTCGTGCCGGCTGCCGGCGTACTCGGACCGGAGCAAATGGTGAGCATCATGGGCACCTCCAACTGCCACATGCTGCTGGGTACGGAGCCGCGCAACGTGCCGGGCATCTGTGGCATCGTGCAGGACGGCATCATCCCTGGCTTCTCTGGCTTCGAGGCCGGGCAATCGGCGGTGGGCGACATTTTCGCCTGGTTCGTCGAGCACGGCGTCCCCGGCGACTACGAGCGCGAGGCCATGAGCCGCAGCCTGACGCTTCACCAGTACCTGGAGGAAAAAGCCGCGCTGCTCAAGCCGGGCGAGAGCGGCCTGCTGGCGCTGGACTGGTGGAACGGCAACCGCACGATCCTGGTCGATGTTGACCTGACGGGCCTGCTGCTCGGCATGACGCTGGCGACCAGGCCGGAGGAGATCTACCGCGCGCTGATCGAGTCCACGGCCTATGGCACGCGCATCATCATTGATAACTTCGAGGCCAACGGCGTGCCGGTCAGAGAGATCGTGGCAACGGGCGGCCTGCCCGGCAACAAACTGCTGATGCAGATCTATGCCGATGTCACTGGCCGCCCTATCCGCGTCATGCCGGCCAGCCAGGGATCGGCCTTCGGCTCGGCCATGCACGCCGCCGTGGCCGCCGGTGAGGAGGCTGGAGGCTATGCCTCGATCTTCGACGCCTCAAGGCATATGGCTCGCCTGGGCGAAGTCGCCTACAGGCCCATTCCCCAGAACCAGCCCATCTACGAGCGCCTGTATCAAGAATATGTCACCCTGCACGACTACTTTGGGCGTGGTGCAAACGATGTTATGAAGCGTCTGAAAAACCTTAAACAGGAGGTCACAACTCAATCCCATTAAAGGGGGGGGCTGATAGCAAGCTCCTTCGCGCGCTCGCGCCTGCGGTGCTCGCGGGTAGAGTGTGTTGTGTGAAAAATGCGCTGCGCGCATTTTTCACACAACACACTCTACCCATTACGCCGCGGAGCCATGCAAACGTCGGCCAGAGAGGGTGAGCAGGTTGTGTATCAGACACCCTCTCGCCAGGACGAGCGCCGCGGGCGCAGGCCAGTGAGAATGCTGAGAATCGGGCATTCTCATAAAGGGAAAGATTCAATAACAAGGAGATCCTATTATGCTTGAACAATTGAAGGAACAGGTCTGGAAGCTGCACCTGGAATTGCCAAAGAACGGCCTCGTAACCTGGACGGGCGGCAACGTCAGCGCCCGCGATCCAGAGAGCGGGCTGGTCGTCATCAAGCCCAGTGGCATCCTCTACGAGGAACTGCGGCCAGAGGATCACGTCGTCGTGAACCTGGACGGGGAGATCGTCGAAGGGAAACTCAAACCCTCTTCGGACACAGCCAGCCACCTCTATATTTATCGCCACCGGCCCGATGTCAACGGCGTCGTCCACACACACTCCTGCTACGCCACCGCCTTCGCCGCGCTGGGCCGGCCCATCCCGGTCTATCTGACCGCCACTGCCGACGAATTCGGCGGCCCGATCCCCTGCGCGGGCTTTGCCCTGATCGGCGGCGAGGAGATCGGGAAGCAGGTTGTTGAGCACATCGGCGCCTCGCCTGCGGTGCTCTTGAAGAATCACGGCGTCTTCACCATCGGCCCCAGCGCGCGCGATGCAGTCAAAGCGGCGGTAATGGTAGAAGACACGGCGCGCACGGTATGGCTCGCGCTCCAGCTCGGCCAGCCCGACGAGATCGCCCCGGCGGATGTCGCCAGCCTGCACCGCCGCTACACCGAAGTCTACGGGCAAAAATAGCAGTCTCTTCTGTCCTGGCTACTTAACCCGATGTGCATGTTCTGTGTGCCTGCGGCGCGCTTTATGAGTGAAGCCTGCGAGCGGGGCGCCCTGCCCACAGACTTCACTCCCAGGCGAAGCGTGCAGCGGTGAGCCGTCAGGAAGATGTGTACACAACATTATTTAAGTACATGGGAGGAAACGCATGAACATAGATCTCAAACAGTTCGACGTATGGTTTGTCACCGGAAGCCAGCACCTTTACGGCCCCGAGACACTTGAGAAGGTGGCCGAGCATGCGCAGGAGATCGCCCGCTCGCTTGCGCACTCACCGCACATTCCTGTCAATGTCGTTGTCAAGCCGGTACAGACCGGGCCCGAATCGATCCATCGCCTCTGTCTGGAAGCCAACGCCGACGACACATGCGTCGGCCTGATTACCTGGATGCACACCTTCTCGCCGGCCAGAATGTGGATCGCTGGCCTGGGCGCCCTGCAAAAGCCTTTCGCGCACCTGCACACGCAGTATAACCGCGAGATCCCCTGGTCGGAGATCGACATGGATTTCATGAACCTGAACCAGTCGGCACACGGGGACCGCGAATTTGGCTTCATCACCAGCCGGATGCACCTGAGACGCAAAGTCGTCGTGGGCTACTGGCAGGACGACGACGTTCAGAGCAGCCTGGGAGCGTGGGCGCGCGCCGCCTGCGCCTGGCACGATGCGCAGGGAGCGAAGATTGCCCGTTTTGGCGACAACATGCGTCACGTCGCCGTCACCGAGGGCGACAAGGTGGAGGCACAGATCCGGCTGGGCTATAATGTCATCGCACACGGCGTCGGCGACCTCGTGCAGTACGTGAACCAGGTGACGGACGCCGAGATCAATCAGCTTGTCAGGGAGTACAGCGAGCAGTACGAGGTGGTGCCGTCTCTGCGCAGCGGCGGCGAGCAGCATCAAGCTCTGCGCGAGGGCGCGCGTATCGAGCTTGGCCTGCGACACTTTCTCACCGATGGCGATTACAAAGGCTTCACCACCAACTTCGAGGACCTGCACGGCCTTGTCCAGCTTCCCGGTCTCTCCGTCCAGCGCTTGATGGCCGAAAACTACGGCTTCGGTGCGGAGGGCGACTGGAAGACGGCGGCACTCGTGCGCGCCATGAAGGTGATGAGCGCGGGCCTCGATGGCGGCACCTCCTTCATGGAGAACTACACCTATCACCTGAGCCAGAATGGGATGAAGGAACTGGGCGCACACATGCTGGAGATCTGCCCGACGATTACCAGGCAGAAGCCCTCGCTGGAGATCCATCCCCTCTCTATTGGCGGCAAGGCCGATCCGGTGCGACTGGTCTTCGATGCCGAGCCAGGGCCAGCCATCAATGCCTCGGTAATGGATATGGGCAATCGCTTCCGCCTGCTCGTCAATGCGATAGACGTGGTGCCAAAGGATGAGCCGCTGCCGAAACTGCCGGTAGCCAGAGCCTTATGGGTTCCCCGGCCCGACCTCAGGACGGCGGCCACGGCCTGGATCCTTGCCGGGGGCGCGCACCATACCGGCTTCAGCCAGGCGCTCACCGCCGAGCACATGGAGGACTTCGCGGAGATAGCCGGCATGGAATTCCTGCTCATCGATAAGAATACCACCGTGTCGTCCTTCAAGAAGGAACTGCGCTGGAACGATCTGTACTACCTGCTGGCTCACGGCTTGCGCTAAACACGGCTTGCACTAAAAGGGAAGGACAGCGTGGATATTGCACGTTTCGCGCCGGAGCAGCGCGCACAGACATTACGCAGCATGGCGCAGCAGACGTTTGACGTGATCGTGATTGGAGGCGGAGCAACCGGGGCCGGCACGGCGCTGGATGCCAGCAGTCGCGGCCTGAGCGTGGCGCTACTCGAAGCGCGCGACCTCGCCGGCGGCACCTCCTCGCGATCAGGCAAGACGCTGCACGGCGGCCTGCGCTACCTGAAGCAGTTCGATTTCGCGCTGGTCCGGCAGGCAGCGCATGAGCGCAATCTCATGGTTGACCGGCTCTGCCCGCACCTTACCAGGCCAGCGCCCTTTCTGCTGCCGCTGGTCCATCAGGGATGGGAGCGTGTGTACCTGGGATCGGGCGTGCTGCTCTACGACCTGCTCGGCGGGCGGCGTCCGCCAGAGTTGCCGCATCACCGGCACCTCACGAAGCGGGGTGCGCTGCGCGAAATGCCCGCGCTCCACGCCGGGCGTATCAGCGGCGCGCTGCAATACTACGATGTCATCTTCGATGACGCACGCCATACACTGACGCTCGCACGCACCGCCGCGCAATACGGCGCGCTTATCGCAACGCGCACCGAAGTTACCGGCATGCTTTTCGATGGCAAGCGCGTGGCTGGCGTGAAGGCGCGAGACCGCGAGACCGGCGAAGCACTGGAGGTACGCGCTCGCTGCGTCATCAACGCTACGGGCGCCTGGGCGGATCTCGTTCAGAAACTGGCCGGCAGGCCGGCGGCGGCGGTTCGGCCCGCGAAGGGCGTGCATTTCCTCGTGCCCGGCGAGCGCATTGACTCGCGTACCGGCCTGATCGCTCCCACCGCTGATAACGTGCTCGTCGTGCGTCCCTGGGGAGCATACTGGATTATCGGTACAACCGACACACCCTGGAACTATGATCGCTCCAGGCCCGTAGCCAGCGCCGGGGATATTGATTACCTGCTCGCGGAGGTCAATAAGTGGCTGAAGACACCCCTCGCACGCGATGACATTCTCGGCGTGTATGCCGGTGTGCGCCCGCTGCTTGGCGGCAAGAGTACGGACACCGTTGCGCTGCGCCGCGACCATGCTGTGCTGACAGGGCCGGAGGGCCTGTTCACGATCACGGGCGGCAAATACACGACGTATCGCATAATGGCAAAGGACGTTATGGACACGGCTGCCCGCACACTGGGGAGCGCGGTCCCGCCGTCCGTCACCGCCGTGACGCCGCTGCTGGGGGCCGACGGCTGGCATATCCTGCAAAACCAGCGCGAGCGGCTGGCCGCGACAACCGGTCTTGAGCCGCGCCAGATCGACCATCTGCTGGGACGCTACGGCTCGCTGGTCAGCGAGATCTTCGCGCTGCTCGCCAGTCGCCCGGCGCTCAGGCGGCCAATCGAGGGCGCGCCGGAGTATCTGGAGGTCGAGGCGCTTTACGCCGCCAGCCACGAGGGCGCGCTCCATCTTCCAGACGTGCTTGAGCGCCGCACGCATATCGCCATCGAAACGCCGGATCGCGGGCTGATCGCCTCGCGCCGCGTCGCCCAACTGATGGGCGAGGCGCTGGGGTGGGATGCAGACCGCTGTCAGCAGGAGGTCGAGCGCTACGCCGCTCGGGTCGAGGCTGACCGGCGCGCCGAACAGGCACCCGACGACGCGGCAGCGGTTGCCACACACCAATCTCTTTTCGCACATTTTTATCATGACAATGACAACTATGCGTAGCCCGATCGGTAACACTCATCATCGCGCTGAGGTGTATTCTACAGATCCATGAAGCGCGATAAACCACGCGGCTACTCATAATTAAAAGTACTCTGAGCAATTATTATTAAAGGAGTTTATCATGCAGATTGTGCGCTACAGGTCTACCTCCGGCGCTATCGTGCTGGGGCTGATCGCCAATGGTCAGCCGCGCGGCCAGTTCTCCGGCGTGGAGACACCAGCGTTACGCGACCTGCTCGCCCTGCGGGCCGACGCCTTCCGCGCACGCGTCGAAACTGTGGCACGAGCGGGGGCCGCAGCGCAGCCATCAGGAGACATGCTCGCGCCGATAGATGGTGACACCGAGGTATGGGCCGCTGGCGTTACCTATACGCGCTCAATGAGCGCGCGCATGGAGGAGAGCGAGACGCCCGATATCTACGCGAAAGTCTACGACGCCGCGCGGCCCGAACTGTTCTTCAAAGCCACACCGCGCCGCGTCTCCGGCCCCGGCGCGCCCATCGTCGTGCGCGCGGATTCGCACTGGGACGTGCCGGAGCCGGAACTGGCAATCGTCGTCAACGCGCATGGCGAGACCGTCGGCTACACCATCGCCAACGATGTCAGTTCGCGCAGCATCGAGGGCGAGAACCCGCTCTATCTGCCCCAGGCAAAGGTCTACGCCGGCGCCTGCGCGCTCGGCCCCGGCATCACGCCGGCCTGGGAGATCCAGGATCCCTACAACCTCGCGATCCGCATGCATATCGAGCGCGGAGGAGTGGTACACTGGGAGGGCGAGACCAGTACGCATGAACTGCACCGCCGCCTCGATGAACTCGTCGCGTACCTCTTCCGCCAGGATGAATTTCCCGGCGGCGTGATCCTCTGTACCGGCACCGCGCTCGTTCCTGATCCGCCCTTTACGCTGGAGGCCGGCGACGTGGTGCATATCAGCATCGATCAGCTCGGCACACTGAGCAACCCCGTCGTGCGTGGCAAGCCAGTAAATTAACCCGGCTGCATGGTGTTGTACGCCTGCGGCGCACAACACCATGCAGCCGGGTTAATTATTTATAGCCTATCGCCTACATAATAATCGTGCGCCCAGCGTTGATCGATCTTCTCACGCATAAGCTGGTAGCGCACATCCGTAGAGAGGCGCATACGCCTCTGAGCGTCGGTATTGACGGTTGAGGCGTGGATGATATAGGGGCTATGTATCACCATATCGCCGGCCTCGTAGTCGGCGATCAACCAGCGCCCATCGATCATACCGGCGAGCGCGGGCAGGTCCTTGCTCACCCAGCCTCCGCTTGCCATATTCTTATTGTAGGCGCTGATACGCTCTTCCGGCGGCAGTTCGGCGTTCTTCGCTGTGAAATCGGCCTCCATCTTGCGGCCCAGTGCATCTGATCCTTCAAGGTACGTCAGGCCCCCCATTTCTACCGGCGTATCCCCGAAGGGGATCCAGCTCGTGCAGATCTGGTCCGTTCCGGCACGCAGGTAGATCAGGTCGTAATGGCCGCCGGTACAGGTCGGCTCTTCAGGTACGGTAAAGCGCACGATTTTGCGCCGGTGCAGATAAATCTCGCCGCCCAGAAACTCTTCATAGAAGCCCAGGATGCGGGGACTCTCGCAAAATGCCACATACGCGGGTAAACGCGCAGCCTCCATCCAGATCTGATGAATGGTCTCGCTCGACAGCGCTTTGCCAGAGTAAATGCCATCAACGGGATCGCTGCCGGGAGCCAGGAAGCCCGTATCCGCGAAATGCTCAAAAAAATTGCGGCGTATTGCGAGCACCTCCTCGCGCGGGAAAAAGCCTTTCAGCCAGAGATATCCCTGGGAGCGGAATTTCTCCCTGAGCGTCTTCATTGACTCACCCGCAGCGGTTGGCTCCAGCCAGCCCAACCGGCGCGGATCGCTCGAAAGCTGAAACCCGTTACTCATCAGTGGTTGTGTAAGTGTACGACGCATGAATGCGACTTCTTTCCAGGTGTCATTTTTACCGGGCGAGGACAAGCCCTGCCCCTACGGGCGAGGGCAAGCCTGGCCCCTACGATACCGCTATTTACGATCCTTGCATGATCTGATCGATAGCCTGCTGGCCCTGCTCAATGGCCGTATCCAGATCGATCTGATTGTTGAGGTACCTGTTTATGGGGGCCTCAAACGCGTCGGAGAGGCGCTGGATCTGGGCCGTGATGGGCCGGTAGCTCAGTTCGACATTGTGTACATAGTCCACGAGATTCTTCGTCTGAATCAGCGTCTTCTGCACGCCAGCATCCGAGAGGGCATCGGTGCGGGCCGGAGTTGAGCCGGTCTGAGCCAGCGTAACCTCCGATGACATAGAAGAGGCATAATCGATGAATTTAGCCGCCATATCAGGATATCTGGAGTACTTGTTGATGCTCCAGCCCCAGTTGGCAATGATCGTGCTGTTGTTGACCGGCCCCTTTGGTGGATGCGCGACGCCCAGCTTATAACCGTTTTTGGTCACTGAAGGGAACGTATCGATGCCAGCGTAGATGCCGTCCCAGGTGGCCCACATCGCCAGTTTGCCGCTCTCAAAGGCGGTAGTCAGCGCGGTGTAGTCGTTGGTTATGGTATCGGGCGGCGCGATCTTGTAGGTGTGGATCAGGTCGTAGACGAACTTGAGCGCCTGTCGCGCGCCCGGCGTCTTCAGGTGGAACGGATCGGCCCCGGCCTGCCGCATCCAGTAGCACATCTCGTTGAAAAGTTCGCCGTTGCCGCTCTTGCCAGCGATACCGATGCCGTAGACGCCGTTGCCGGTCACTTTCTGTCCGACCTGCACCAGTTCATCCCAGGTCGTCGGCACGCTGACGCCAGCCTTATCGAAGAGGTCCTGGCGGTAGAAGAAGATGACGGCGCCAAAGTTCGCGGGCAGGCGATAGCGCTGGCCGTTGTAGGTGCTCAATTTGAGTTGTGCAGGCGTTACCGAGGAGAAGTCGTTCGCCGGGAGGCGGCTTTCCAGCGGCAGCAGCCAGTTCGCGGTGCTGAACGTAGCGGTCATGAAGTCGTCGATCCAGAGCACATCGATGCCGGTATAGCCAGATGAAAGATAGGTGGTCAACTTTTGCACCGTATCGCCGAAGACCTGCGGTTCCTGAAAATAGTTGACCTTGACGCCATATTTCTTTGTGAAACCATTGAAAATGGCGAGGAGGTTCTGTTTGGGGCTGACGTTCGACCAGTAGGCAACGGTGATCGACTTTGGGGTAGCGGAGGCGCCACCACTGCTGCCGCCGCCACAGGCGATGAGAAAATCGGCTGCGCTGAGGCCGGCAGCGAGACCTGCCGCTCCTCGCCCTGCCCGGCGCAGCAATTCCCTGCGATTGATGGTCATTGACGCGTTATCAGTGGCCTGTAGCATCTGTCTCTCTCCTTTGAAATAGTAAAAAAGCCCCTGGATAGATTGCTCACCCACCGAGTATCTAGACGCGTCTCTTATAATCATGATAGCTGTTCAAAGAGGACGACGCCATGAAGAATCTGCTATTCATCCTGGATATTTTGCCCACTCTGTAAAGGCAGGTTGTGCTATGCTCGATATGGCCCGCTATGAAACGCCGGCAGCTATTCACCGCCGGATCGGATTGCTCTGCACTGGCTATGGCTCCTTTGCGCACAAGATGGTGAGCTGCCCATTGCGCAAACTGGAATGCTATGCGGCGGTCTGGGTGTCCAGCGGGTCCGGCTGGCTCGAAACCGCCGGAACTCCGCAGCGCCTCCAGATCACCGGCGGGAGCCTGTTCTGGCTCTTTCCGCATGTGGCGCATACCTATGCCCCGGATATCAATGGCTGGACGGAGCAGTGGGCGCTCTTTGAAGGGCCGCAGGCCGAAACGCTTGAGCAACTGGGCTTTCTCTCCCCGGCGCAGCCCTTGCAATATATAGGAGCATCGGCGACAATAGAGGCCATATTCGCGCAACTGCGCGCCGATTTCGAGGCTGGCGGCCCGCTGACCGGCGTGCTGAGCGCGGCGCTGGTGCATCGCCTCATCATCGTCGCGCACCAGCTTGCCGTCGAGCTTCAGGCCGAGCACGATCCCGTTATCAGGGAGATGGAGCGCAGCCGAAGGTGGTTAGATGAGCATGCGTTCGAGCCGTGCGATATCGAAGCGCTGGCCGCGAGCTGTCGTATGGGCTACTCAACCTTTCGCCGGCATTTTAAAAATATCGTTGGCTGCTCCCCCAAAGAGTACGTCCTGCGCGTGCGCTTACGCAGGGCAAAGGAGTTGTTAGCCTTCACGCAGCAGAGTATCGTTGAAGTGGCGAGGAGCGTGGGTTTTGGGGATCCTTACTACTTCTCACGCCTCTTCCACGACAAAGAGGGCCTGTCCCCGTCCCTGTTTCGGACTCAGCAGCGCATGTCACCCGGCAACTAGAAATCGCTATTCAGGCGGCGCTCTATAAAAGCCGCCAGCGTTTCCTCCGGCCCGAATAGTCCGCGAAAACCGGGGAAGGGATTCACGTCTATCACTATCGGCCCTTGTTCGCTCATCAGCAGGTCCACATCATAGATATGCAGCCCGAAGATCTTCCCCACCTCCAGGGCTATACGTTTTGCATCCCCCCCAAGCTCTTCGGGAGCCAGTTGAAATTGATCCTGTTCTCCCGCATTTAACGGGCTGCGTCGCTTCGCGGCAAAAAGATGCCCGTCGATCACCCAGATCTTCGTATCCCAGCCATCGTTTGCTACATACTGCTGCACAACAACTGGCTCGGCGCTCCAGTAGTGGGCCAGTCGCATAAAGGTCTCGACATTTTCCACTTTATCTACAGAGCAGCTTTCATATGCATATCTATTCTTTACGACAACAGGGAAAGGGAGACTCGAAAGCAGATCCGCGTTCAAGCCATAGGCGAAGCGATCAAGGCTCCAGGTATCAGGAACCGGAATTTGAGCGGCCTTCATGCGCCCAAACATCTGAACGCGGTCCTGGCACGCCAGCGTCGCAGCCCAGCTATTGATGACGCACGCTCCCCGCGCTTCGAGTTGCCGCGCAACCTCCAGCGCGCGTGGCATATGGCTCTTCAGCAGGTAAATATGCGCCAGCGAGTCCGGTTCGTCCTGTGAGAATGCACGGCTATCTGGAAGTACAGGCACGTTGAGCGTCATGAAATTACATTTCTTACTTAACAGTTGTT
>Ga0209061_1002579_pt1 | contig 22306 bp, 17 predicted proteins | sample Coa_R1_10_FD_187157 | JGI IMG/M metagenome (GOLD analysis project Ga0209061, IMG submission 187157) | Surface soil microbial communities from Centralia Pennsylvania, which are recovering from an underground coalmine fire - Coalmine... | ecosystem: Environmental > Terrestrial > Soil >...
GGCGGCGGCGGTCTCCTCGGCTTTGGCTGCTTCCTTTTCGGCGGTTTGGCGGTTTTTCCGGAGCTTTTGTAACTCGCGGAGGGCGCGCTGGAAGGCGCGTTCAAAGCGCATCTGGTAGAGAATGACTTTGGCGAGGTCCTTGGCCGCGGGATGGTCCAGAGGGAGTTGCTGGATCCAGGCTTCCTGCTTTTCGCCGCGGATTAATTTCCAGCGATTGACGGCCATATCTTCCAGGCAGATGCGCTCGGTGGGAGTCTGGGGCTGCCATTCGGATTCGAGGTCGTGGCAGAGCTGGTCGTAGTCCTCCTGGGATTCACCCGGAAGGACGATCTGGCGGGCGCGGAGGCCGTGTTTGAGAGCGTTGAGGCGGACAGCGGCTTTGCCGGCTTCGGTTACGGGGCCGTGACTGAGTTTTGCGTTTTCGCGGTTGGCCGCGATCTGTTGTACGGTAGCCATAAAATTCGACAAACAATCCCAAAGGAGACAGGAGTCAGGAGCCAGGAGTCAGGAGGCGGACGAGGCCGCCGGACCTAGTGGCTGGCGAAATGGAACGAACAGTCCCAATTTCGATAGGGGCCGGGCTACGCCCGGTTGGCAGGCGGAAGCGCCTGCCCTACTTTTTTTCCCCGATTACACGATAACCCGGCGATGGTTGGGAAACGGCATCGCGTGGGGAGGGGAATCTTTCTAAGCGCCGCAATTTGAAGGGGATGGCTGGAATTTAAAAAAGTGGAAAATGGCGTGACTGGGATTCGTAGCGCGGCCCACAGGTCAACCGCCCAGCCGTTTGCTATAGCTGTCTGGCCAGTTCCAGTTTGCGCTCGCGCAGCCAGCGGAGACGGCCCTGGTGCTCCTGGTAGAGGGTGCCGAAGCCGGCCCACCAGTAGCCGAACACGAACAGCGCCAGGAAGGGAATCGCGAAGTAGTTGTAGGTCTGGATGGCGAACACGATCATCGCGAAGAAGTAGCAGCCGACGGCAATTTCCGCGTAGGGCAGCCAGCCGCTGCGCCGCCGGTATTTTTTCACTTCGAGATTCACCGGCCGGTCGCCGACGGCGTACTTGGGGGTGCGGGCGAAAGCGGTGGCGATGCCGAACAGAGCTTCGAGCACCGCGCGCGTATTGATGATGGTCAGGCCGACGCCGGAAGCGATCAGCATGGGCAGCAAGAGAATCGAGCGTTTCCAGTCTTTCGGGTAGAGTTCCCGGTGGGCCACCACATAGAAAAGCGAGATCGACCAGAACGAGGCTACGATCAAGGGCAAATCCACGTACAGCATCTGCAGGGGCCCCATATAGAACCGGACGATCATCACCGGCAGCAGCAGCGCCGAAATCACGATCATCAGCGGGTAGGAGATATTGGGGGTGAGGTGGAGAAAGGCCTCGATTTTGTGGCGGGTGGGAATATCGGCACGGAGAATGGCGGGCAGCAGCTTTTTGGCTACCTGCGTCAGCCCTTTTGCCCAGCGGGATTGCTGCACCTGGAAACCGTGCATTTCGACGGGGAGCTCGGAGGGGCAATCGAGGCCGGGCAGATAGACAAACCGCCAGCCTTTTAGTTGCGCGCGGTAACTGAGGTCGGTGTCTTCGGTGAGGGTATCGTGCTGCCAGCCGCCCGCATCGGCGATCATGCATTTGCGCAGAATGCCGGCGGTGCCGTTGAAATTAAAGAACAGGCCGGAGCGGGAACGAGCGCCCTGCTCCAGAATGAAGTGGCCATCGAGGAGCATGGCCTCGACTTCGGTGAGGAAGCTGTAGTTGCGGTTGAGGTAGCTCCAGCGGGTCTGCACCACACCGACCTTCGGATCGGCGAAGTAGTGAACGGTGCGGAGCAGGAAATCGGGCGGCGGGCAGAAATCGGCATCGAATACCGCCACGAACTCTCCTGTTGCCGTCTTAAGCCCCTCCTGCAACGCGCCGGCTTTGAAACCAATCCGGTTCGCGCGGTGATGGTATTCAATGGGGTAGCCCAGAGCACGATAGCGTTCGCAAAGGGCCTCGGCGAAGGGGGCGGTATCGTCGGTGGAATCGTCCAATACCTGAATCTGCAGCAACTCCCGCGGGTATTCGAGCTTGACGGATTCTTCGATCAGCCGCTCGACGACGTAACGTTCGTTATAGACCGGAAGCTGCACGGTCACGGGGGGGAGCGTCTCGAACCGCACGGCAGGCTCGCCCGTGGCGTGCTTGCGATGTTTGAAATAGGCGCGGATCATCTCGTAGCGGTGGACGCCGTAGATGGAGAGGATTCCCAAAACGGTGAAATACGGGATGAGCATGGCCCAGTCGAACCAAGCCAACTGGTGCACGCCCGCGAAGGTATCGTCAAACAGACCGTTGATGATCCGTGTAGTGGGGGAGACTGCCAGTGCCAGCAATAAAGGAGCGGTCATAGATTACAAGCGGCTTTGGCAAAAACAATAGTAACAGAATTCGTGCGGGGCTTCCTTGAAGTAGCGCCGCGAACGGGATTGATCGTTACCTGGGATGGTGGCGGAGTTTTTAGTGTCTGCCGACCATTTTGGCTCCCAGCGCGCCGCCGGCCATGGAAAGGAACGTGATGATCAGGAACATCACCATTAGGGAAAAAGTCACGACCATGGCCATGCCGGGCGGGCTTTGGAAGAAGTGGGTCATCTGCTGGACGAGGGCGGGGTCCTGTCCCGGCATGCCGCGGAGGCGCTCCTGCATCATGGAGTTCATGTGGGGAATCTGAATCGCAAACGGAATAATGTAGAGGACGAAGGCGAGCACGCCGGTGATCCAGCCCAAGCGTGCTCCGGCGCCGGCGTTCAGCAGCGAACCAGTGCGGCGGCGATAGAGGAAGACAGCCAGAAAGCCGCCGAAGAGCCAGTTGATAAACGGCAAGATGAAGAAGACGATAGTGGAAGCGGCGGCTACGATCAACCCGATGCGGACGGCGGCCGGGTTGTGGAAGTTCATGGGCAGCGCATCCCGCAACGGGCTGGGGATGCAACTGGGCGGGGGCGCCACTCGAGGGGGCGGGGCGGGTTCTTCGGGAGGCGGCAAAATTTCCCGTTGCGGTTTGCCGCATTTGTGACAAAAGAGCGCGTCGGGCGGCAACTGCGCGCCGCAGGTGCAAAAGTCGGGCATCGAAGCCTGCCGCTTTCAGCTTAACAAGGAACGGCTGGGCGTCGCCTTGGCGGCGTCAGGCGCAGGCTAACCGAGGGAGAAAGCCGCAAACTCCGGAGAACTCATGCCCTGTTCGAGGACGCGGAGCACGGCGGCGCTGTCGTTGGCCCAGAATGCCGCTTCATCCAGCCAGAGACCGGGGAAAATGGTAGAGCGGTAAACGCCCGCTGGACCGGGGGGCAGTAGTTCATAACGGCCTTCGCGCAGCACCCGCCACTCCAGGCGCTGCTCCTCGATGAGGGCCGCGAGATATTCCCGCACACCCGCGCGCTCGTACAGTTTGAGCTTCGGCCCCAGGTCGTAGGAGCGCGTCGACCGGGCGACTTCGGCCGCCAATTCCGGAGCGCCGCCGGCATATATATCCACGTTCCGGCTTTGTCCGCCGAATTCCGGGCGTATGCGCAGGGCCACATCGGGCTGCGGCGCGCTTTTCGCTTCCATCATCCAGGTGGCGTTCGATAAAGCCTCCACTTTGGCGACGCGGCTCGCATAGGTGGCAACCCAGAAACTGAGAAGAATCTCTTTACCGCTATGTTGACGGGAAACTGGCGAGGGCAAGTAGACGACTCCATCGATTAATTCCGCGCGCTTCAAATCGGGCATTTCTTCCCAGCGCGCGAGAAACTCTTCGCGGTCCATGCGATCCCCCGCCTCGAACAGTAGCGGCTGGGTGTAAAGCATCTGCATCATCGAGCCTGCTTTTATAGTTTACAGCGGGGCAGACGGCCCGGTTTTTCGATAAGATGAAACACCTGGAGTGCATTATGTCCATCCCGACGAATTCGTGGGCCCGCATTGCCCTGATTGCGATTTGCTCCGGCGCGGCTTTCGGCCAGGAGCATTGGGTGGCCACATGGGCCGCTGCTCCGCAGGAAACGCGCGTGTTGACGCCGCCGGGCGCGCCGCAAGGGCGGGGGGCGCAGCAGGCTCCGGCGCGGCCGAACGGTCCGGCGCCGATCACGGCGTTCCATGACCAAACGGTGCGCATGATCGTGCGCGCCAGTATTGGCGGGCCGCGGGCCCGGGTGGAATTATCGAACACGTTCGGGACGAAGCCGGTCACGATCGGGGCCGCGCACATCGCGCTGCGGCAGAGCGGCCCGGCCATTGTTTCCGGCAGCGACCATGGGCTGACGTTCAGCGGCAAAGCTTCCGCCACGATTCCTCCGGGGGCGGAGATGGTGAGCGACCCGGTGAACCTGCAGGTGCCGCAGCTTGGAGATGTGGTAATCAGCCTGTATCTTCCCGGCGAATCGGGCCCGCCCACGATGCATGCCACGGGGCTGCACACGACGTACGTTGTGGACGGCGATATGACTGCCGCGGCCTCGCTGGCTGACGCCAAAACCACGGCTTCCTGGTTCTACATTTCCGGACTGTACGTGACTGCGCCAGCGGACGCGGGCACGATTGTGGCGTTCGGCGATTCGATTACGGACGGGGCGACCTCGACGGTGGATACGGATCACAGTTGGCCCAGCCTGCTGGCCAGGCGGCTGGTGAACAACCCGGCCACGGCCCATTGGGCGGTGGTGAACGAGGGCATTTCCGGAAACCGCATTCTGCGCGACCAGGCGGGGGCCAACGGGCTTGCGCGGCTCGATCGGGACGTGTTCAGCCAGCCGGGCGTGAAGTGGATGACGCTGATGCTCGGCATTAACGATATCGGCAGAGCCACCGGGAGCGCGTTCGGGGCGGCGGAACCGGTTACGGCGGATGAACTGATCGCGGGCCTGCGGCAGATCGTGGAGCGCGCGCACGTGCATGGGATTAAGGTGCTGGCCGCGACGCTGACTCCTTACGAAGGCGCGGGGTACTACAGCGAGACGGGCGAGGCGATGCGGGAAGCCGTGAACCAGTGGATCCGGACCAGCGGAGCGGCCGACGCCGTGGTGGATTTCGATAAAGTGGTTCAAGATCCGAATCACCCGAAACAGATCCGGTCCGATTACAACATTCGCGATCACCTGCACCCGAACGATGCCGGTTACCAGGCAATGGCGGATGCGGTGGATCTGGCAATCTTTACGGGTGGCGGGCGGCCGGCCGCCAGTGCCGCGGTTCGTTAGGGGCGCCGCCGGATTCGGCGCCGCCGCGGGCGCCTGTGTGGCGCTGTTGGCCGCCGGATGCGGGCGGGAGCCCGTTTCCGCCGCCGATCCCTCGATCCTGGCCGAAGTGCGGCAGATTCGGGCTATCGATAATCACGCCCACCCCGTGCGTCCCGTTCTCAACGGCCCGGCGGACCGTGAGTTCGACGCACTCCCGGTGGAGAACCTGGAGCCGTCCTCCGATCCGCCGGTATTCCGGCCGGACGCGCCGGCAGTCGTGGAGGCCGACCGGGCGCTTTACGGCTCGGCCGCCAACAAGCAGGCGGTGATGCGCGAAAAGGGAAACGCTTATCCGGCATGGGTTCTCGACCAGATAGGGGTGGAAACGACGATCGCCAACCGGGTGGCCATGGGCGCGGGGATCGGGCCGCCGCGCTTCCGCTGGGTTCCTTACGCCGATGCACTGCTGTTTCCGCTGGATAACAGCGCGCTGGCGGCGCGCAATCCGGACCGCAAAGCCTTTTTCGCGCTTGAAGACGCGCTGCGCGAGCGGTATTGGAAGGATGCCGGTGTGGAAGGCTTGCCGCCAACTCTTTCCGAGTACCTGACGCGGGTAGTGACTGCTACGCTGGAGCGGCAGAAGCGGGGCGGAGCGATCGCCGAGAAATTCGAGGCGGCGTACCTGCGATCGCTCGAGTTCGATGCGGTGGACCGCGCCGCGGCGGAGCGCGTCTATTCCCGGTATGCGCGCCAGGGCGGGCCGCCGCCCGAGGCCGAATACAAACAATTGCAGGATTTTCTGTTTCGCTACATCGCCGCCGAATGCGGGCGGCTGGGGATGGCGGTGCACATCCATTGCGACGCAGGGGCGGGCAGCTATTTCGATATTGCGGGCGCGAATCCGCTGCTGCTCGAATCCGTGCTGGAGGATCGCAGCCTGCGGCAGACGCGCTTCGTGATGCTGCATGGCGGCTGGCCCTTTACGCGCGAGATTACGGCGCTGCTCGAACGGCCCAATGCGTACCTGGATTTTTCGATGCAGGACCTGGCGCGCACGCCCGCGGCGCTGGCGCGGGACCTGCGGGAGTGGCTCGAATGGGCGCCGGAGAAAGTGATGTTCGGGACCGACGGGTACCCGTACTCCGATCAACTTGGCTGGGAGGAATCGGCGTGGATCGCGGCGCGCAACGGGCGGGAGGCGCTGGCCATCGCGCTCACGGGGATGGTGCGCGACGGCGAGATCACGCGGGAGCGCGCGAGCGAACTGGCGCGCATGGTGCTGCGGGAGAACGCCCGGAAGCTTTACCGGCTATGAAGAAGAAGCTCGAAGCACGGGAGGCCGCGCGCAAACTGGCGCGCGCGCGGAAGACCGAGACCATGGAGGCCGCGATTCGCAAAGCGGCGCGGCAGATCCCGCGCGGCAAGGTGGCGACGTATGGACAGGTGGCGGCGGCCGCCGGTTATCCGCTGCATCATCGGCAGGTAGTTCAGGCGTTGCGCGGCGCGGGCGGCTTGCTGCCCTGGCAGCGGGTGCTGGGCGCCGGGGGTGAAATCAAGCTGAAGCACGAAGCGGGGGCGGAGCAGCGCTTCCGCCTGGAGATGGAAGGCGTGCGCTTCAAGGGCAAGCGCGTGGACATGGCGGCGCACCAGCACATCTTCCGCACCTGGGAGTTGTAAGCGTTTTGGGAAGGCCCGGAGAGCGCCTCAGTCTTCGAAAGAGCGGACGCCGCCGCGGAATCCCCGCTTGATTACGTTCGACCAGAGCCACTTGACGACACGCGAATCGTTGTAGCAATAGGCCAGGTTGTGGTTCAAGGTGGAGAAACAATGCCGCTGGCAGGTTTTCTTCATATCGGCAAGCCGCGGCTGTTCGAACCTGGGCCGGTCGATGTTTCCCCAATCGAAGGTGGCGCCGTACATGGGGAAGCAGGGCGCCACGGTGCCATCGGTCCGGATGATCACGTTGTTCTGGCCCGCGCGGCAGTTCCATTCCGCAAACTGCAACTCGCCATCGGGCCGCTGCTCAATGCCGGGCATGCCGGAGAGCAGGCCGGTTCCGGCGTCTCCATTGACGCCGTCTCCGTTCCAGCCGTACTCGGCAAGATCGGCGCCGGATGACATGCGGAGGAAGGCCTTGATTTCCTGGAGGCGCTGCACGGAATTGACCATCTGGTAGCCGGCGCGGTTTTTGGCAATCAGCCAATCGATCCACTCATCGACGGCGCGCCAGTCCTCGGGCCGGATGTAGGTGGGATTGTCGTAGAGGTGCTTGAAATGGCCGTCCTGTTCGAGCATCGGGGTTTCATTGATGTGATAATCGGTGGCCACGCGGTGTTGGTGCGCGTATTCGGTGAGCAGGCGGACGTCTTCCAGGTTGTTGCGGCAAATGTTGATGTTAAAGAACACGACGTATCCGTAGACATATTGTTTGCGGAGAATATGCTCGGAACAGATACGCAGTGATGGGGTGGAACTCGCCGGGCATCACGCGCGAGCGGACGTACGGGAAAAGCCAGCCGCGGGAGATACGGTGAATGTCGCGCAGGTTCCACCGGCGTTTTTCCGGGGGAACCTCTGGGCCGGGGTCGTTCAGCCGCTCCGGAAATTGAGGGAACGGGGGCTTTGGGAGAGCAAGCCCTTTGGAGGCGGCCGGGCGTGGCGGCAGGGCGCCGAAATGCCGTCATTTGACGGGCAGGGCCAATGTGCCCGCATCGAGCCGCATGGTGTGTGTCCGGGGCCCAGCAATAGATGGCCAATCGCATGAGCGATGGTGTAGCCGACGAGCGAGCCCCGGCTTGCCTGGGTTTTAACGGCTCGTGGCCGCCGCGGCCAGTCCCGGCTGAAGAATTTACACAGCCAGATCAAGTGCAGAGGCCGAAAACCGCCGCCGGTCGTTTACACTAACTCAGGGAATCGATGGCGGATTCTGTGGACGCGCTTGTTTACATTGGTTACCTGCGGTCGCGCTGGCGTTTTATCGTCCTGAGTTGTGCCGTGGCACTGGCGGTTGCCGGCGCGGTAAGCTTGGCCGAGCGGCGGGAGTATACGGCAACCGCGCGCGTTTTGATCGAACCGCCGGCAGGCGCCGATCCGCGGGCCGCGATGGCGGTCAGCCCGGTTTATCTGGAATCGCTCAAAACGTACGAGCAATTCGCCGCGAGCGATAGCCTTTTTCAAAAAGCGGCCGCACGTTTTCAACTTCAGGGCTTAACCGGCATCAAAGCGATTGAAAGCTTAAAGAAGCGCGTGCTGCACGTCGGGCTGGCGCGCAATACCAGGATTCTGGAGATTGCCGCTACGCTGCCGGATGCGCCGAAAGCACAGGCGTTAGCGCAATTCCTGGCGGACGAAGCGGTTGCACTGAATCGTTCGCTCGGCGCGCAGAGCGGCGAAGAGTTGATAACCGCGGTGGAGAAACAGCTTCGCGAGGCGCGCGCCGAGGTGGAACGCGACGATACGCAGTGGGCGGGGATAGCAACCAGCGAGCCGGTAGAAGATCTGCGGGATGCGATCGCGGAAATAACGGATTTGCGCGCCAAGCTGCGCGAGCAGGCGGGCAACGCGCGCTTGGAAATTGCCGATACCAGCGAGCGCGCAACGCATGCGTCCTCAAGGGAGGCCGACCTGCTGCGCAACGAACTGAGCAACGCGCGGGCGCGGCTAAATGAAATCGAGAGGGAGATCGAGGGCTACGACCGGCAAATTGCGGCCGACGAAAAACTACTTGCGCAGAGGCAAGCGCGGAGAGACGACCTGGCGGCCAAGCGCGCAGCCGACCAGAAAGCGCTGGCCGCTATCGAGTCACGGCTGCTCGAAACGCGGAACGATTTGGGGTATCGTGGCGAGCGGCTGAGCTTGATCGATCCAGGCGTAGTTCCCGAGAGGCCTTCGTCGCCGGATATCCAACTCAACCTGCTGGCGGCTTTATTCCTGGGCGTGCTCTTTCCCATGATTTATTTGGCGCTCTCACTAAACCTGAAGTCGCACAGGGAGAGCGCGGGGCGGGAGGTAATCGAAGCACTGGCCAGAGCGCGCCATGGCTAGCAACGCACTCCCGGATTTGTGGCTTGCCAGCGAGAGGCGATGGCAGGCGAATGACCGGCGGGCCGCCGTTTTGTTGGGTTCGTGGGCGGCGGCAATAGCGATCGCACCGAATCCGAAGTGGAAACTTCTACTGGCGGCTCCCGGCGTGCTCGCGGCGATTGCGGCCTGGACGCTTGCACGGCCGCCGCGCTGGATTGGCGGTTTCCTTGGCGCCGCATTGTTACTGCCACCGCTGCCGTTTGCGTTGGGCGATACCGGGCCGCATCCCTGCCTGCTTTTCGCAGGGCTGGGCGTTCTGGCGGGAGCCGTATGGCTGGCCGAGTGGCGCATTCCCGGAACTTCGCTGAACGCCGCTTTGGCCTCGCTGGCAGGCGCTATCCTCGCCAGCATCGCCCCAGCGGCAATCTACTCCGGGGCAACACTGGCCGCCCTGAGCCTGGCACGAGCGGGGCTTCTTGTCATCGCGATTTATGTGTTTCTGTTTGCCGCGTACGGCCCCGGGCGCCCGGCCGATTCCTTCCGTGCGATTCGCTGGTTGTTCTGCGCGGCTGTAATTGCAGCGCTCTTTGCGTGTGTTGATTTCTATTATCAATTCCCCGCGCCAGCGGGCTACGGACCGCAATTTGTGTGGCTCGACTCCGGAGTTTACCGGCGAGCACAGGGTCTGTTTTATGAAGCGAGCACGCTGGGTAACTTCTGCGCGTTTTTTCTAGCGATGATCGCGGTTTGCCTGGCGCGCGGGGGCGCGGCAATTCCGGTAGCTCGCAAATGGCTGGTCGCGGGGGCGGTCGTGCTGTTCGCGGCTCTGGTGCTCTCGTATTCCCGCGCGTCCTTGCTGAACGTGGCCGTGGCTTGCGCGGCGATGCTATGGCGCTATCGAAGGAACTTGGGCGCAAGGAAGCTGGCGGCTCTCGCAGCCATCGGGATTACGGTGGCGGCCGTAACGTGGAAGATCTTTCCCGTTTTCGCCGATACTTACTGGCTGCGGCTCTCGGCTTCCGCTCAGTACCTGTTTTCCGCGACGGAAGCCGTCTTCTCCGGACGAATGGCAAGCTGGCAGACACTGATGGCGTGGATTCGTGAAAATCCGTGGCACCTTTTGTGGGGCATCGGATACAAGACACTTCCTTACACAGATTATCTGGGCGCGCCGCTAGTGGCCGACAACATGTATCTCAGCCTGCTGGTGGAGACCGGAATCGCCGGCTTGGCAGCGCTGGTGTGGGTTCATATCGCGATTCTCCGAGCGGCGGCGAGAGCTTCGCGCGCGGCCGACCAGGGGAGATCCTTCTGTGGGACCTGGATCTTTTGCTTCTGGTGCGGCCAGATAGTGCAAATGCTTTCCGGCGACCTGCTGACATACTGGCGCGTGCTGCCGATCTACTTTTTCGTGCTGGCGCTGGCGGTGCGCGCGTGAAGGTTCTGGTACTCGACCAATTCAGCGAATTGGGAGGGGCGCAAACCTGCCTGCTAGCCGGATTGGAAGCTATGCGGGCCAGCGGGTGGGAAGTGGCAGCGGGCTTACCCGGAGAGGGGGATCTGTTTCGCCTGATTCGGCAACTCGGCTTCGAGACTTTTCGCATCTCAATCGGGCCTTATGGCTTGGGCGGCAAATCGGCGGCCGACGTTGGGCGATTTCTCCTGCAATTGCCACGGCTCGCCGCCGAAATCAGGAGCAATGTGGGAAGATTTCACGCGGATTGGTTGTACCTGAATGGCCCCCGTCTCTTGCCGGCGGCGGCTCTGGCAGGTGTCTCGATCCCGGTTCTGTTTCATGCGCACAGCAACCTAGCGAGCCCCACCGCGCGGCGAATAGCTGGCGAGGCTTTGCGGCGCTTGCCCGCGGCGGTGGTGGCGTGCTGCCGTTTCGTGGCCGAGTGCTGGAAGCCCTTCGTCGAATCCGGCCGGGTCTCAGTGATCTTCAACGGAGTGGCTGGTCCGAGGCGGATCCGCCATCGACAGTCCAGTGAACCGAACATAGGCTGCATCGGCCGCATTTCGCCGGAGAAGGGACAGATGGAGTTCGTTGCAGCCGCGGAGGTTATCCATCGTTCCCTGCCGGAATGCCGCTTCTCAATTTACGGCGCCCCGTTGTTCTCGCGCGGCGCCGTGCGGTATTACCAGCAGGTTCGCGCGGCGGCTCGCGGACTGCCTGTCGAATTTCCGGGCTGGGCCGCGAATGTCTACGAGGCGCTGGCTGAGATCGACGTGTTGCTCGTACCCTCAGGTCCAGGGGAAGCGACGACGCGAGTCATTCCAGAAGCCTTCGCCGCCGGGGTTCCCGTGATTGCTTTCGCTTCGGGCGGCATCCCGGAAGTGATCGAGCACGGCCGGACTGGATTTCTGGCGCGGTCGACGGAGGAAATGGCCCGCTGCACGATCGACTTACTCCGCGGGGGCCGCGAGCGGCTTTGTTCGATTTCGCAAGCGGCGAGGGACGCCTGGGAAACACGTTTTACTCCTGAATGTTTCCAGCTTCGATTGCTGGAAGCGATGAAAGCCGGGACGCCTCCTTTCGGGTAGATCCCAGCAGCGTCCGGAACAGGCCGGCCGCAACAGCGGCGACGCCGGCGGCGCCCGCCAGCACCGCGCCGTAGCCGAAACGGACCACGAGCGCTCCAGCGGCAAAAGCGGCCAATGCCTGGGCGCCAAAAGCCACCAGGTAATTCAGGGCGGCGGCACCGCTGCGCTCTTCCTTTTTCACCTCGCCGAGCAGCAGCGTATTCATACCTGGTTCGCTCATCCACTGAAAACTCATGTATGCGCTAAAAACGACAGCAGCGGCGACGGAGGCCGGCTGCGCGGCGAGACCACAGAGGCCGACGGCCGTGGCCAGCATCATCCAACTGATGCCGCCAGCGATACCACAGCGGCGAAACACGAGCGGCGCCAATAGCACCGTCCCCGTTTGTACAATTTGCGAGATGGAGAACAGATTGCCAATTTGCCGGACGGAGAAGTGTAGGTTGGAAAAATAGACATTCGCAAAAGGATTGAACGCACCAGTGGCAAGATTCCAGACGGCCATCACGGCCAGAAAGCGCCACAGGAAGCGAGATCGTGGGTAAATACGCGAGGCGCCTCGCGCGGCTCTGCGCGGCGTTTCGAGCGGCGCCTTATCCAGCCTGAGTCTCAGCGCCGGCCAAAGCGCCGCCGCCGAAAGTATCGCGGAAAGCACTAACACGCGTTTTGTGCCATGCAGCCAGCCCGGAAGCTGCCCGCCGATCCAGTTGCCTCCGATCCCCACCGCGATCATGACAGCGGCGAAAACGCTGAGCGCCGTGGCCCGGCGCTTCTCTTCCACGACTCCCACGATGACCGGAGCGAAGATGACGGCCCAAAGGGAGAAGATTGAGCCGCTGGCGAATCCCAGCGCCGCCGCCGATGCGGGCGAAACCAGAAGCGCCCGCATTAGCTCGACTGCCGCCGTGACGCCGATCGCGACGAGCAGAGTATTGCGCAAACCTAAGCGGTACGCGAGGAAAGCAGCGGGTATCGTGCCCGCGAGACTTCCAGCGCGGTTCGCACCATTCACCAAGCCCAGCGCGTCTTCACGAAATCCCAAGCTGGAAAGATAGAGGTTATAGAGAAGCACGAAGATGAACAGCGCGAAGTTGAACAGCACGGCCGAGGAAACAAAAAGCCAGAACTGCTCGCCGAGGCCGTTGGCGCGCCACCACCAGCGCGAGCCGGAAACCGCCACGCGCGGTATTGCGGCTGCATGGCGAACGGCGCGCTGGCGAAGATAGGCCAAGTGGCGGAACCACTCGCCAACGCGTTTCCGCCAGGTCCACCGTTCTGCAGGAACGTGGATGCCGCCGCCCCACGGCGGGAGGTTGAGAGGAAGCAGGCGGCGCCGCGCCACACTCCAGACGTCCCGGCGTGAGTGGAGCAGGGCGCAGTGTAGCCAAAGCTCGTCTTTATTGGAATCGTACGCGGCAGTAGCAGGCGATAGGGCAAATTGCGAGAACCACGCGCTAACCGGCGCACTCAGTTGGCCGATTTCTTCATTGGCTTCCGCCGCCAGATTGCAGCCGAACCACTCACAACTCAGTTCGAAGGCGACTGCTTCCAGGCGCCGGAGGGCGGGAGCGTGCGACCCGCGCCATTCACTCCAGAAGGCTCTGTCGCCAGCCAAAGATTCCAGCAAGCCAGCCATCTCGTATACATGAAACGGGCTGAGATCGCCGCGTAGAAGATGGCGCAGCAGATGCAGCGCCGTGTAGCCCAGCGCATCGGCCGGGCTGAGGACCGGCAAGTCGCAGCCTCCGATATGACGCGTGATGCGACGGCCCCAGAATAGTTCCGTTCCCGGAGCGTCGAGGCGTTCGACGCTCTCGTCCCAAAACTGAAAATGCAGATCGACGCTCAGTGGGATTTCCACATCGAAGTAATCGCCGCGCCATTCCCACCCGGTTTTGCGGATCATGACCGGAAGATGGTCAGTGGGGAAATCCGCCATTGCGTCGACCGGTTCATAGCCACAGCCCAAAAGCGCATCGCGCGCACGGTAGAGGTGCTCGCGAGGGGCGAAAAGGTCGATATCGTACTGTACGCGCATATCCGGGCGGCCGCCGAACAGGGCGGATTGCGTAATGCCTTTCAGAGCCAGGAAATCAGCGCCAGCGGAGTGGATCGAGTCCGCCAAGTCACGATAGGTATTTTGGATGCGTGACAGCCGCAGGAGATTTTTGGCGGCATCCTCGTCCACTCGCTCTCGTACCCACTGCGGCATGGCTTCGCGAGCGGCTTCGCGTAGCTGCAAAGTGAGCCGCGAACGGTCGCTAAAACTCAAGGCCTCGCGCCACTCGCGATCATTGAGCCTTCCTAGCGCGTCTTTCCGCGGCTCGCACTGATGCAAAGCCGCCAGAACCGCAGCCGCGCTCGCGGGGAGCCCCGGACAATTATGCCAGCGGTTCACCAAGCTCATCAAAAGCCGTACCGCAGCGGTCGATAAGGCTGGTCAGCAGGTTGCGGCCCTCCATTAGCGTCTTATACCGGAGCCGGTGGGATGGGAGTGACGCGAGCGTTCGGAAGGCCTCCTCATGGATTTTGTCGGTTTGCGGTCCATAAGTGGGGCGGTCCCGCAAGAGAAGTTCGAGAGCCTCTCTTGCCGCCAGCTTTCGCAGCGAAGGCGAGAAAGGGCCGCGGTCAAGAAACGCCAGGCAGCGCACGGTGCAGCGGGATTCCGTCTCGATTTCCGGAAAAGCTTTGAGCGGCACTTCCATGCAAACTTTGCCGTTCGGCCGCGCTCTTTCGATGAGCCCCGCCAGTTCCGGAAATAAGGTCACGGCGTCCGGGCGGAAGCGCGCCCTTTCCGGACGGCCGATCGCTTCGTGATCCGTCGAACCGGCGAGCAGCCAGGTGCAATCGTCGGCAATGAAGGTCCAGCCACTACGGGCACATGCCCAGGAAAGCGTGCTCTTTCCGGCGCCGGACGAACCGCATAGCAATACACCCGCCCCGTTCCTTACTATGCACGCCGCGTGTACCGGCACAACGTGGCGTTGAGCCAGCAGCGAGTACACGACCGCCTCCAGGAAGAACCAGCGCAGCCAGCGGTGATCCGCGGCTGTTTGAGAGGAGACCAGCAGGAATCCGAAAAGGCGATCCAGATCGGCTATGGCGAAGTTGTCTGCATCGCCGACTATTGCGAGCAAATGGCGCTGACAGCGAAACGTAGGCTCTGGGGAGAGACTGCCCTCCGGCTGGACCACGACCCGGATCTGGACCGGTTCAATGGCAAATTCCTGCTTCGATTCGCCCCAGCATTCGGCGGCGGCATCCAGCACATCTTGCGAATTGGTTGCCAGCGAGACGGCAAACCCGCCCGGATAGTATGTTCCGGAGAGTGGCAGGCTGACGCCGATTTGTAATGGGTCCAGCAAACTAGTTTCAACCTGCGGCAGCATGCTCAACACAATGAATAACACGGCCGCATCGTTTACGACCGTAAACAGTAATTAGCCGTTAAACTTGAGCCAGATGCGCGCGGCTATAGTGCATTACTGGCTGTTGAATCGCCGGGGTGGCGAAAAAGTACTAGATGCCCTTTGCCGCCTGTTGCCCGAGGCGGACATCTTTACTCTATTCTGCAATCCGAACGCGCTCAGCGAAGAGGTGCGAAAACACCGCCTGGTCACGTCTTTTCTGAATCCGTGGCGTAGATGGTATCGCAGCCTGCTCCCACTGATGCCAATGGCGCTGGAGAGTTTCGACCTGCGCGGTTACGACTTGGTGATCAGCAGTGAGTCCGGCCCGGCCAAAGGCGTGATTCTGCCCGCCACTACCCGCCACATCTGCTATTGCCACACTCCCATGCGATACCTTTGGGATCTATACCCGGAATACCGCAATGAGTATGTGACCTCGAGCGTCGCGCGCGCATTCATGACTCCTCTTTCCAATTATTTGCGCTTATGGGACTTCGCTTCCGCCGCACGAGTGGACCGCTTCATCGCCAATAGCGAAAACGTCCGCCGCCGCATTTGGAAAGCGTACCGCCGCGAATCGGAGGTAATTCATCCCCCGGTGGATGTGGAATCCTTCTACTGGAAGCCGGCGCGCGAGTATTTCCTGATTGTCTCCGAACTTGTTTCATACAAACGGATCGATACGGCTGTGCGCGTGTTCGCTCGCCGTGGATTGCGGCTGGTGATTGCCGGCGAGGGCCCGGACTATCGCAAACTCAAGGCGATGGCGGGCGGCACGGTGGAATTCGCGGGGCGTGTGTCTGATGGCGAGCTTCGAGAGTTATACGCATCGTGCCGCGCTCTGATATTGCCGGGCGAAGAGGACTTCGGCATCACCGCTGTGGAAGCGCTGGCGAGCGGTAAGCCGGTGGTTGCGCTCGGCCGCGGCGGCGTTCTCGATAGCGTGCCGCTACGGGAGCCAGCCGGAGGCGTGGTTTATGCCTCGCCGGATGAGGCACAGTTGGGGGCTGCGCTCTCAGAATTGCAAAAATTAGAGCCGCGCATCAATCCGCAAGATTTGCAGCGATACGCCCGCCGTTTTTCCTCGAGCGAGTTCGCGCGAAAGATGGCGCACGCGCTGGGAGCACGCGAAACGCGCGAAGCAACTGTAAAATTTGCCTAAAGTGGCTCTTCGATCGTGGGTAAAACCGGGATTCCGTGCCACGATAGGCACGAGGTCCCACTTTGTCATCGATCCCATTCCCAAGCGCCGCGGCGCCGGAGAGGAGGTTTTTCCCGAAAATAGCCGATGCCGGCGATAGATTCGGGTCGCTGATCTTACTCTTGGCGCTGGCGCCCTTACTTCTTGCGCTTGGCATAATCACGTGGATTCTTTCCAAGAGATCCCCGTGGATTGCTCATCGCCGCGTCGGCCAGCATGGGGCCGTGTTGTGGGTACCGAAGATTCGCACCATGTGGGACGCACCGAGCCGACTCACCAATCTCTCACAGGTATTTGCGGTTGAGCGAATCGACGACGAAGCTGGCCCCAGGTTGAAAGGGCCCTTAGATGCCAGGGTGACGAGCCGTTTCGCGCGATTTTGCCGGCGCCACTCTCTGGATGAGCTTCCACAACTCCTGCTGGTTTTAGCCGGGCGCATGTCGCTAGTAGGTCCCCGCCCTGTCACCCCGGCCGAGTTGACCGAAATTTATGGAGCAGACGCACGCGAAATTGTGCGCGGGAAGCCGGGCATCACCGGCTTATGGCAGGTTTCCGGACGTAACCTGCTAAGCGCGGAGGCGCGCCGGATGCTCGATCTTCAATCGGTTCGCGACCGCTCGTTACATCTGTATATTCGAGTCATCTTGCGTACGATTCCGGAAGTGTTTTGGGGCGGGAACACCTGGTAAGCGGTATGGCCGTCCTGGTGGCCGCGATCATCGGTATGATCGCCCTAGCGATTGCGCCTAAATACTGGTTCTACTTTGATGTCACTCCGAAAGTAGTAGTATTACTCGGCGGAACCGCAATCGCCCTGATCGCCGGCGGTGGCCGATTTCGGCTTCGCTCCCGTTTCAGTTGGCTCCTGTTTGGCAGCGCCGCCTCGCTGGTTCTTTCGGCTGCCTTCTCCACCAATCGCGCGTTGTCGTGGTTCGGCGGCAACTGGCGCCGCTTTGGTGTTGTCGAACAGAGCGCGATCCTGTTGCTGGCCTGGCTGGTGGCGCTCCATGCCGCCGGGCGACCGAACCGCGTCCGCATCATTCTTCGCGGAGTAGCGGCGGCTGCGCTGGCGGCTGGTATCTACGGCATACTTCAGTACTTTGGCAGAGACCCGCTGCTGCCGGCGGCCGCCTACCATGTCGGGGAGGGCATTTGGGCCATCGTGCGGCCCCCGGGGACGCTCGGTTATGTCAGCTACTTCGCCAACTGGCTCGCCATGGCCGCATTCCTGAGCCTGGCCTTGGCTCAGATGGAAGAGCGTCCGCTCTTGCGTTACGGCGCTTCTGCCGCGGCCGCCGCCGCCACCTGTGCAATGGTACTGACTGGGACGCGCGGAGCCCTGTTGGCTTCTGTGGCCGGGTGCGCGGCGCTGGTCTTCGGGCGCGCCTGGCATCCCACGCGCCGCTCCCTTACCGTAGCGGCCGTGCTCGGTGTGGCAGCGATTGCATTCTACGTTTCGCCGGCAGGTTGGAACTTGCACAGCCGTGTGCGTTGGTTCCGGGAAGATCCGCGAGGCGGCGCGCGTCTCGAACTGTGGCGCGACAGCCTGGCAATGTCTATCCATCGTCTCCCCACCGGATTTGGCCCCGAAGTCTTCACCGCACAGTTTCCGCACTATGAATCCAAGCAACTGGCAGAGTCTTACCCCGACTTCGCCCATGAATCGCCGCACAACATGTTTCTGGATGCTCTGGTATCGGGGGGATTTCCGGGCCTGGCGATTCTGGCGGCCCTGTGCGCTTTGGCGCTGGCCCGTGCACCGTCTGCCTGGTTGAGGTCCGCGCTTGTGACGGGTATCGTGGCACAGCAGTTTACGGTTTTCACGATCCCAACCGCTGTCATGTTCTATGTCGCAATGGCGCTGTGCGCCGGCGAGGTGGAGCAATCTCTTCCCATGGGCGCGCGATATCGTGCGCAGAGGCTTGCGGCCGCCTGTGCAGCTTGTATTCTCCTGTATTTTGCCTTCCGTTTCGCGGCCGCCGATCGCTCGCTGGAACTGGCGCGCCGCAGCATCCAACAGAACAGCGGCATGGCTGCAGCCCAATTTTACTCCGCCTTCGAGCGGTGGCGGCTCCCCGGCGCCGGCTCGGATCTGTGGTATTCGCGCGCTATGGCCGTGCTGGCGCAGCGTGCTCCCAACAAGCTCCAGCGCATCCAAATCGCTGCCCAGGCTGGTTATGCAGCGTTGCGCGCTACGCGGACGGCGGAAGACCCTTTCAACGCCTGGTACAACGCGGCGGCACTTTATGCCTCGGCCAACGATACAGTGTACGCCGAGCGCAGCCTGCGAGCAGCCATTGCAGCGCACCCCAACTGGTTCAAGCCGCACTGGATGCTGGCCCGCGTGCTTCTGTTGGAGGGCCGCAGTGAGGAAGCGCGCCGCGAAGCGGAGCACGCTGTCGAACTCGATGCCGGCAAGCACAAAGAAGTAGCCGAAACCCTGCAGTACAATGCCACGCGGCTTTCCGCTAAACAAAAGTAAATTCTTGGCTTTTAGTCTTCCCGCCGCCGCGGCTGCCTCATAAAATGACTGAAGGAGGGGTCTCGCGTGAATCGAGCTTCTTGGATCTGCATGCTTTCGTTGTCATGTGCTGGCGCATGGGCCCAAGCGCCGGTAGTGGCGGCAGGCGGTGTAGTGAATGGCGCCAGCTTCGGCCTGGCGCCGAACGCGGGGGTGGCGCCGGGTTCGCTAATCTCGGTCTTTGGAAGCAATCTGGCAACAACTATGGCGGCGGCCGATTCGATTCCGCTTTCCACTACCCTGGGCGGTGTCAGCGTGACCATCGGCGGGATCGCCGCGCCTCTCACCTTTGTATGTCACCTATGCGTGAGCGGTACTGGCGATCAGCTCAATCTTCAGGTGCCCTGGGAGGTGCAAGGCAACACAGCTCCATTGGTGGTCACCGTCGGGAATTCCTCTTCCACGCCCACGAGCATCCAGATGGCGCAATTCAACCCGGGCATTTTCACCGTAAATAGTGGGACGGGTTCTGCCATTGCTTTCTTTGCAGATGGCTCTCTGGCGGCACCCAGCGGGTCGATTCCGGGGCTACCTAGTCATCCCGCAAAAAGCGGAGACGTGCTGCAAATCCTGGCGACAGGCCTCGGAGCCGTGCAGTCGCCGCCGGCCGACGGAGCAAATTCCTTGGACATGCTTCGTAACACTCTCACTACACCAACAGTGCTAATTGGCGGTATACAGGCGCCCCCGGTCCTATTTTCCGGTCTCTCGCCGCAATTCGTGGGCGTTTACCAGGTGAACGCGGCGGTGCCGCAGGGAGTGACTAGCGGCAATGCCGTGCCGCTCCAGATCCAGATCGGGGGGCTCACCAGCACCAATCAGGCAACTATCGCGATCTCGAACTGACAACAACCGAGAACCGAGCCATCCAGGAAGTACCGACTATATAAGTGACCACAGCGTGGGCAAAAGCCGTAAGGATAAGTGTGAGATCATACCGGCAGCGATCCCTGGCGATCGTCTCAATTTCCCTCATTTTAGTATCGATTCCGGCCCGGCTCGATGCCCAGCTTGCCCGGATTGTGGGAATTGTCTCCGACCCATCCGGCTCTGCCATTAGCGGCGCGACCGTCCAGGCCAACAACGCCGATACCCACCTGCAATGGCGAGTGACAACCAACGCGCAAGGCGACTACTCGTTCGAACTGCTTCCTCCCGGTGTTTATACCGTGGGAGCTACGGCGACCGGGTTCACACCGGCAGAAGTGGCCGGCGTTCAGTTGCTGGTGAATGCCACGCGGCGAATCGACCTGCAGTTAACGCTGACGGCGGTCCAAGAGAACGTCAATGTAGAAGCGCAGGCGCCATTGGTCGAGACCGAGACGTCTGAGCAAGGCCTGGTGCTGGCCGGGCAAATCGGGGAGTTGCCGCTGAATGGACGCGATTTCCTCCGGTTGGCCAGGTTGGCTCCCGGAGTATCCGGTGCTGTGGACAATCCTGCGTCGCCGGCCGGTCCATTCAATGTAAATGGCCAGCGAGACCTTTCCAACAACATTTTGATCGATGGCATTAATGTCAATGCTGGTGGTGGCGCCAATGGGCGCATCAGTCTGGCGCCCGGCAACGATCCGGCGGTCGGTCAGTCCGGGAGCAGCATGGGGCTCGTTTCGGTAGACGCGCTCGCTGAATTTAAGGTGCAGACACAGACGCAAACCGCGGAATTCGGAGGGTTCTCGGGAGCGGTTATCAATGTAACCACTAAAAGCGGGACGAACGAATTTCATGGCAGCGCGTACGAATATTTGCGCAATAGTGCCCTCGATGCCAACGATTTCTTCAACAATAGCCATGGCGTTCCTATCACGCCCGCGCGCAATCATTTTTTCGGCGGAACCGCGGGCGGGCCTATTCGCAAGGACCGCACATTTTTCTTTGCCTCTTTCGAGGGATTGCGGCAACGCGTCGGAGTAACGGTGGACTCGCGGGTGCCTTCGTTGGCCGCTCGCTCGGAGGCCAGCCCGGCGATCCAGAAGCTGATCGATGAGTACCCTTTGCCAAACGGTCCTGATAATGGCGATGGCACGGCCGGCTACTTCGCCACCGCTACTAACCTGGTGGGGGAAACGACTTTCAGCGCCCGGTTGGATCACCGTTTTACCGATAGCGACGATTTCTTCGCCCGCTACTCGTTCAGCGATTCGCTTGGCGTGCTGCGGTCGTTTTATCTCAACACCATGACGCGCAATCGGTCGAGGCTGCAAAGCATCAGCCTTTCGGAAGTGCATCGCGCCGGCTCCCGGCTCTTCAATGAGGCACGATTCGGATTTGTGCGCAGCGCCAACGCGACCATTGGGTCGGCGGACAGCTTCGGAGGCGCCGAGCCGATTCCGTTGAATGCGGCGGGCGACGCCATCCTGCCAGGAATCGAAGTTTTCAGCTTGCCTTATGCCGAGTCTCCCACTCCCCCGGAATTTCAGAACAACAATCTCTTCAGCTTCAATGACGATGTGACTTATCTTAAGGGGCGAAACACTTTTAAAGCGGGTTTTTGGGTGCGGCGCGTGCAGGATAATCCCAATCTTCAACCGCTTTCGAGCGGTGTGTACTTCTTCAATACTGTCACCGACTTACTCAATAACAACCCAGTCTCCTTCTTCAATCAAGCGGCGGAAACGGATTTCGGCGTGCGCTTCACCAATTACGCCGCTTATATCCAGAATGACGTGCGTGTCTCTTCCCGGCTGAAGCTTAACCTCGGCCTGCGCTATGAACTCGACACTGTGCCGAGCGAGGCCCACGGCCGCTTTAGCCCTATCGTCGGACTGAATGATCTTGCAACAGCCACTCTGGGACCTCCCGGCACGCCGGTGCACAACGGCGACCACGACAACTTCGCCCCCCGCCTGGGTTTCGCCTACGAACTCACAAGAGACGCCAAGACCGTGCTGCGCGGCGGAACCGGTATCTATTACGATTTGCCGACAGTCAATGCTACGCAATTAGCATTTGGACCGCCGTTCAAGGTCACCAATTTGGTTCTCGGAGCCGCTTTGGGAGGACCCGTCACCGTGCCGGTCGATCCATCGTTGCTCGTTACCAGGATCACCGGCCTGCCGCCGTTCGGGAGCGCTATCGAGTACGATCCGACCAACTTTCGAACGCCCTTCGCTTATCAATACAACCTGAACCTGCAGCGGCAACTGACCCGCGAGACGGTCGTCCAGGCCAGTTATATTGGATCGCTAGGGCGGCATCTCATCCGGATGCAACCGCTCAATCTGCTCAACCCAGTCACCGGTGCCGCACCGAATCCGAACTTCTCGCCGGGCGCGTTGGAGTTGATTGAGACCGACTGGACTTGTCCCCGAAACTGAGACAAACGGTTAAGACACAATTTTCAGCGAATGGAGAATTGTGTCATGGGAACGCGACGAAAATTCACGAAGGAGTTTAAGGAAGAAGCC
>Ga0209061_1002581_pt1 | contig 22295 bp, 14 predicted proteins | sample Coa_R1_10_FD_187157 | JGI IMG/M metagenome (GOLD analysis project Ga0209061, IMG submission 187157) | Surface soil microbial communities from Centralia Pennsylvania, which are recovering from an underground coalmine fire - Coalmine... | ecosystem: Environmental > Terrestrial > Soil >...
TCCTCGCCCTAGCGCGGCGGGCCCGCGATGGTGCCCGGGACTGGCGCTAGGCCGAGCTCACCCCCGCCGAGGCCCGATCGTGCCGGCGGCGGCCCCGGTCCGCCATCCGGCAGTAGGCGCAGAGCTCAGCCGTGGTCGGTTGGCCACAGCGGACGCATTCCCTGAGCTCGGGGGCCTGGCCGGCGCCGACCCCGGGCAGGGCGGCCCTTCCCTGCTTCAGGAAGCCGACCAGGAAGCCGTACTTGGCCCCGGGTTGCTGCTCCTCGAGGGAGTTGAGCATGGCCTTGTAGGCCAGGGACTTGGCGCCCTTGGCCATCGGGCACTCCTCGAGGATGTAATCGATCCGCTCGATGAGCGCGTAGGCCGCGGTCTCCCGCTCGCTCAGGCGGTAGAGGGGCTTGACCTTGCGCACAAGCCCGGGGTGGGTGCTCTCCAGCACCGGCCCCTGACGGCCCAGGTGGTCGATGTTCCAGTGCACCAGGTTGCCGAAGAGCGTGGCCGCCTCGTCGTCCAGGTTGTGGCCGGTGGCGACCACGTCGTAGCCCAGGTCGGCGGCCACCCGGTTGAAGTGGTAGCGCTTGACCGTCCCACAAGCGGCGCAGGGCTTGCCGTGGCGGGCGTCCCGCAGGTCGGGGACCACGAAGCCCTCGCGCCCCTCTAGGTCCACCTGGTGGAGGGTCAGCCCGTGCTGTTCGGCGAAGCGTTCGCACTTCTCCTGCGAGCGCCGGGAGTAGCCGCCGATGCCGAGCCGGATGTAGACGCCGTCGGCTCGGTAACCCAGCCGGGCCAGCGCGTGCCAGAGCGCCAGGGAGTCCTTCCCGCCGGACACCGCCACCAGCACCCGCTGGTCGCGCCGGAACATGCGGTCGTGGTCGATCCGCTCCTGGACCCGGGCCCGGAACCAGTCCGGGTAGCAGCGGGCGCAGAAGGCGATCCGGCTGCGGCGGATCTCGACGTTGGCCGGCCTGGCGCAGGCGTGGCAGCGCATCAGCTCCTCCCGCCGCTGATCACCGGGTAGATCTCCACCTCGTCGGTCTCCGTCAGCCGAACGTCCCCGGTCAGGATCTCGTCCCGACGGACGACCAGGTGGGCGTCCCGATGCAGGCCGAGCTGCCGCAGCAGGTCGGCCACGGTGCTCGCTTGGACCTCCCTCACCTCGCGATCAGGCAGGATCGTCACCCGCATCACGCCCATTATTCCCCTCTTCACCCCATCGTTTCCGCGTCCTGCCCGGCTCGGTCGCGCCCGGCTCCTCTGGGCGCGACGTCAGAATGGAGAGGGAGATGCAGACCCACCTGGCCCGACCCCTTCGGGTGGCCTTGGCCCAGATCGACGTCACCGTGGGGGACCTGGACGGCAACACCCGCCGGATGATCGAGTGGATCGAGCGCGCCCGTGCCGAGGGGTGCGACCTGGTGGTCTTCCCTGAGCTGGCGGTGACCGGCTACCCGCCCGAGGACCTGCTCCTGAAGCCCTCCTTCATCCGCGACAACCTCCGCTACCGCGACCGGGTGGTCGAGGCCAGCCGAGGGATCTCGGTGGTGGGCGGCTTCGTCGACCTGGAGCTGGACATCTACAATGCCGCCTTCTTCGCCCATGACGGGGAGCTGAGAGGGGTCTATCACAAGGTCTACCTGCCCAACTACGGGGTGTTCGACGAGGAGCGGTACTTCCAGCGGGGCCGGCGCTGCCCGCTCTTCGTGCTCGCCGGCGTGCGGGTCGGGGTGTCGATCTGCGAGGATGCCTGGTACCCAACCGGCCCCATCTCGGTCCAGGCCGCCCACGGTGCGGAGCTCCTGATCAACATCAACGGCTCGCCCTACCATCGGGGCAAGCGGGTGGCCCGAGAGACCATGATCGCCACCCGGGCCATGGACTCCCGCGCCTTCCTGGCCTGGGTGAACTTGGTCGGGGGCCAGGACGAGCTGGTCTTCGACGGCAACAGCGTGGTCTTCGACCCCGACGGTCAACTCCTGGCCCGTGCCGGCTCCTTCACCGAGGAGCTGCTCGTGGTCGACCTGGACATCGGCTCGGTCTTCGGGGAGCGCCTCCACGACACCCGCCTGCGCCAGGAGGCACGCCGGATGACCCAGGTCGATCTGGAGGTCTCCCAGGTGACGATCAGCCAGTGGCCGGCCCCGCGGCCGGCCGGGCCGCAGCGCGGGCGCTCGGCTCAGCCCCTGGATGGCCCGGCCGAGGTCTACGCCGCGCTCGTCTGCGGCACTCGGGACTATGTGCGCAAGTCGGGGGCCTTCGAGACCGTGGTGCTGGGGCTTTCCGGGGGCATCGACTCCTCGCTCACCGCCTGCGTGGCGGTGGACGCCCTGGGCCGGGAGAACGTGGTCGGCGTGATCATGCCCTCTCGTCACACCTCCGCCGCCAGCCTGGAGGACGCCTGCGCGTTGGCCCGGGCGCTGGGCATCAGGACCTACCAGCTCCCCATCGAGGGCGTCCGGGAGGCGTACACGGCCGCCCTGGCCGATGCCTTCCGGGGCCTGCCGCCGGGGCTGGCGGAGGAGAACATCCAGGCGCGCATCCGCGGGAACCTCTTGATGGCGCTCAGCAACAAGTTCGGGTGGATGGTGCTCACCACCGGCAACAAGTCGGAGATGGCGGCCGGCTATGCCACCCTCTACGGCGACATGGCCGGGGGCTTCGCCGTGCTCAAGGACATCCCCAAGACGACCGTGTACGAGCTGGCCCGTTACCGCAACTCCCTGGGCCGGGTGATCCCGGAGCGGGTCCTGACCCGTCCCCCCTCGGCAGAGCTGCGGGACGACCAGAAGGACACCGACACCCTGCCGCCCTACGAGGCCCTCGACCCGATCCTGCAGGGCTACGTCGAGGACGATCGCAGCTTCGAGGAGCTGGTGGCCGCCGGCCACGAGGCCGAGACCGTCCGCCGGGTGATCGGGCTGGTGGACCGCAGCGAGTACAAGCGACGCCAGGCCGCCCCGGGCATCAAGATCACGCCTCGGGCGTTCGGGCGAGACCGCCGCATGCCCATCACCAACCGGTACCTTCCGGACGGGATCCGCGAGGATCGACCGCGGTAAGCTCTCGCCTCCGTGGCCGACCTCTCCCCGGCGGGCGGAAGATCCGGGGTCCGGTGCTGGTCATAATTCGTGTGAATATCGCCATCGAAAGGAGCTATGGTGCTCGAGCGTTTTGACGTCGCCGTGGTCGGCGGCGGACCGGGCGGCTACGTCGCCGCCATCCGCGCCGCGCAGCTGGGCGCCCGGACCTTGATCGTGGAGAAGGACCGCCTGGGCGGTACCTGCCTGGTGCGGGGCTGCATCCCGACCAAGGCCATGCTGCAGTCGGCCGAGCTCTACACCGCGGTCCGGCGAGGCGAGGAGTTCGGCGTCCTCGCCGACCGTCTGCGCTTCGACCTGAGGGCGGCGGTTCGGCGTCGCGATCGGGTGGTCGACCAGCTGGTCAAGGGGGTCGAGGACCTGATGAAGGCGAACGGCATCCGCCACGTGCGGGGCACCGCCCGCCTCCTCCCCGGCCGGCGGGTCGCGGTCGGCGAGGAGGTCTACGAGGCCGGCGATGTGATCATCGCCACCGGCTCGGTGCCGGGGCGCCTGCCCATCCCCGGGATCGAGCTGGCCATCGACTCTGACGGCATCCTGGGGCTGGAAGAGGTCCCGGAGTCGATGGTCGTGATCGGGGGCGGTGTGGTGGGCATGGAATGGGGGGCGTGCTTCGCCGCCCTGGGGACCCGGGTCACGGTCCTGGAGCTGCTGCCGGAGATCCTGCCCATGGTCGAGGCGGACATGGTGCGGCTCTACCGCCGCCACTTCGAGCGCAGCGGCGGCGCCGTCCGCACCGAGGCCAGGGTCGAGGCCATCGCCGGCTCGCCGGGCGCGCTTGAGGTCCGCTTCACCGCCGGCGGGGAGCGGCAGACGCTCACCGCGCAGGTGGTGCTGGTGGCCACCGGCCGGGTCCCCTACGTGGAGGGCCTGGGGCTGGAGGAGGTCGGGGTCCAGACCGAGCGCGGCCGGGTGGTGGTCGACGACCACCTCCGCACCAGCGTGGACGGCATCTGGGCCGTGGGCGACGTGATCGGGGGCATCATGCTGGCTCACGTCGCCTCCTACGAGGGCGTCTGCGCGGTCGAGAACATCGTCGGCCATGCCGGCCGGGTGCCCGACTACCATGCGGTGCCCAACTGCATCTACACCGACCCCGAGATCGCCAACGTGGGCCTGAGCGAGCGAGAGGCCCGCGACCGCGGCCTCGAGGTCACCGTCGGGCGCTTCCCCTTCGCCGCCCTGGGCCGGGCCTTGACGCTGGGGCAGACCGAGGGCGCGGTCAAGGTGATCGCGGACGCGCGCGACGGCACGCTGCTGGGGGTCGAGATGGTGGGCCCCCGGGTCACCGACGTGATCGCGGAGGCCACGCTGGCGGTGCAGCAGCGCCTGAGGCTCAGCGACCTGGAGCTGACCATGCACGCCCATCCCACACTGCCGGAGGCCCTGCTGGAGGCGGCCCTGGCCGCGGAGGGACGGGCGATCCACATCCAGAACCGGCGCACGTCCAGGGCGGGTCGTGCGCCCCTGGCCCAGGCCGGTGGAGGCGCGACCCCGTCGGCGTCCGCGATCGCGAGCAAGGAGGGTGCGGTGGCACGTTCTGTGGAGGAGAGGCCGAAGGCGCCGGCGCCGCTGGCCCTGCAGGTCGACGGCGGCCTGCAGCTGTCGGCGGAGAACCGTCGCGAGCTGCTGGGCCTCTATCGGTTGATGTTCCTGATCCGCCGCTTCGAGGAGCGCGCGCAGGTCGAGTACACCCGGGCGAAGATCGGGGGCTACTGTCACCTCAACCTCGGCGAGGAGGCCACCGTGGTCGGCGGTATCCTCGCCCTTCGCCCCGGCGACTACATCTACACCGCCTACCGGGAGCACGGGCACGCCATCGCGCGCGGGATCGACCCCAAGGCGGTGATGGCTGAGCTCTTCGGCCGCGAGACTGGGGTCGCCCACGGCCGTGGGGGCTCGATGCACATCTTCGACCTCGAGCATCGGTTCATGGGTGGCTACGGCATCGTCGGTGGCCACCTGCCCCTGGCGGTGGGGGCGGCCTTCACCATCCGCTACCGGAAGTCCTTCCCCGGGGTCTCGGCCGCAGGGGAGCCGAGCGACGACATCGTCTTCTGCATGTTCGGGGATGGTGCCACCAACATCGGGGCCTTCCACGAGTCGCTGAACTTCTCCAAGGTGCTCCAAGTCCCGGTGGTCTGGTTCTGCGTCAACAACCAGTACGGCATGGGGACCTCGGTGGAGCGGGCCTCGGCGGTGACCGAGATCTACCGCAAGGCCTGCGCCTACGACATGGAGTCGATCCGCATCGACGGCATGGACGTCCTGGAGGTCCTGCACCGAACCTCGGAGGTCGTGGAGAAGACCCGTCGCGACCTCCAGCCCCGCTTCGTCGAGGCGGTGAGCTATCGGTTCCGGGGCCACTCGGTGGTCGACCCCGATCGGTATCGCTCCGAGGAGGAAAAGGAGCGCTGGCGCCGGAGCGACCCCATCTCCCGCTTCGAGGACCAGCTCCTGGGGGCCGGGATCGTCAGCAGTGAGGAGCTGGAGCGCGTCCGCTCCGAGGTGGAGTCCGAGGTGGAGGAGACGGTCCGATTCGCCGACCAGAGTCCGAACCCGCCGGTCGAGGAGCTCTACCGCTACCTCTACGCGGGCGAGTGGGAGATGTACGAGCATGCCTGAGAAGCTGTTTCGGGTCGCGCTTCGGGAGGCCCTGCGCGAGGAGATGGAGCGGGACGAGCGGGTCTTCCTGATCGGCGAGGACATCGGGGTGTTCGGGGGCTCCTACCGGGTCACCGAGGGGCTGCTCGAGCAGTTCGGCCCCCTGCGGGTGGTGGACACGCCGATCGCCGAGGAGGTGATCGTCGGCTCCGCCATCGGGGCGGCCATGACCGGGCTGCGCCCGGTGGTCGAGATCATGACCATCAACTTCTCGTTGCTGGCCTACGACCAGGTCGTCCAGAACGCGGCCAAGATCCGGTACATGTTCGGGGGCAAGGTGAGCGTGCCCCTGGTCATCCGCCTCCCGGGAGGGGCCGGCCACCAGCTCTCCTCCCAGCACTCGCACAGCTTCGAGGTCCTGTACGCGATGATCCCGGGGCTCCTGGCGGTGGCGCCCACCACGCCCGAGGACGCCAAGGGGTTGCTCAAGGCCGCCATCCGCACCGACAACCCGGTCATGTTCCTGGAGAGCATGAGCCTGTACAACACCCGGGGAGAGGTGCCGGACGGCGACTACACCACGCCCATCGGCCGGGCCGCCGTCCGTCGTCGTGGTCGTGACCTCACGATCATCGGGGTGTCACGGCAGGCGGTGCTGGCCGGCCTTGCCGCCCAGCGCCTGGAGGAGGAGGACGTCGACGCCGAGGTGGTCGACGTCCGCTCCCTGCGCCCCATCGACTGGCCGACCCTGGTCGAGTCGGTGCGCCGGACCAACCGCTGCCTGATCGTCGAGGAGGGTTGGACCAGCTACGGGGTCGGCGCCGAGCTGGCGGCGGGGATCTCCCAGCGGGCCTTCGACGACCTCGACGCCCCTATCCTCAGGCTGGGTGGGGCCGAGGTCCCGATGCCCTACAACCGGGAGCTGGAGCGCGCCGCCATCCCCTCTGTGGACGACATCGTCCGGGAGTCGCTCCGGCTGGTCGGCAAGCCGGCGGCGGCGGCCGTCTAGGCGCCTCGGAGGGGCGATCGATGCCTGACATCAACATGCCCAAGCTCTCCGACACGATGGAGGAGGGCACGGTCCTGGAGTGGAAGAAGGCCAGCGGCGACCCGGTCCACAAGGGCGAGGTGGTGGCCGAGGTCGAGTCCGACAAGGCCAGCTTCGAGATCGAGGCCGAGGCCGACGGGGTGCTTCAGATCGTCGTCGACCGGGGCCAGGCGGTGCCCGTGGGCGAGCTGATCGCCCGGATCACCGCCCCCGGCGAGGAGGCGCCCCCACCCCCGGCCTCGCCCGCGGCTCCCCCCTCCTCCCCACCGAGGCGGGAGCCGTCCCCGACCCCCGTGATCGAGCCCTCCCCGCCTCCGGCCGCGCCCACGGCCGTGGCCCGGGAGCCGGGGGCCCCGACGATCGCGGCCGAGGGCCGGATCAAGGCCTCGCCCCTGGCGCGCCGCCTGGCCGCGGAGCTCGGTGTCGACCTGACCGGCGTCCGCGGCACCGGCCCCGAGGGGCGGATCGTGAAGGAGGACGTCCTCGCCGCCGCCGGGCGGCTGGGAACGCGCCCCCCGACACCGCGCCCGGTCGGCCCCGAGGTGGAGGTCGTCGAGCCCACCCGGATGCAGGCCACCATCGCCCGCCGGATGGCCGAGGCCAAGGCCACCGTCCCCCACTTCTACCTCACCGTCGAGGCCCGCGTCGACGAGGCGGTGCGGCTGCGCGCCCAGCTCAAGGAGCTGGTGGCGGGGGCGTCCCAGGTCACCATGACCGACTTCCTCACCCGGGCCTGCGCCATCGCCCTCACCCGCTTCCCGGAGGTGAACACCTCCTGGGTTGAGGGACGCTTCCAGCGCAAACGCTCGGTCAACATCGGGCTGGCCGTGCCCCCGGCCCAAGGGCTGGGCCTGCTGGTCCCGGTCGTCCACGACGCCGACCGCAAGGACCTCATCCAGATCGCGATCGAGTCCCGTCAGGTGATCGAGCGGGCCCGCTCGGGCCGGCCCAACCCGGGCGATCTCGAGGGGGCGACCTTCAGCATCTCCAACCTCGGCATGTACGGGGTGGACGAGTTCTCGGCCATCATCAACCCGCCCGAGGCCGCCATCCTGGCGGTGGGGCAGATCAAGGACGCGCCGGTGGTGGAGGACGGCCGGCTCACGGTCGGCAAGGTGATGCGGCTCACGCTCTCGGTCGACCACCGGGTCTTCTACGGCGCGACCGCGGCACGGTTCATGGCCGAGGTACGGCAGCTGATCGAGCGCCCGGCCGTCCTGCTCCTGCCCCCGGACCAGGTGTGAGCCGCCCGGGCCCCTGAGGCGGCCGAGGTCGTGACGGCCGTCACGGGGGCGCCCGTGCGGGGCCGGTGTTCAGCCCCTCGCTCAGCGGTGCGGGACGGGCCCCGTCCAGGGGGGCAGCTGGGGCCGCAGCGGGGTCGGCGACCGGCCCGGCGCCGGCTCCGTAGGGTGGCGCGCGGCCTGGCCGGCCGCCGCCGGTAGCTCCAGGCGCAGGGCCAAGCTCCCGGGCGGGATCAGCTCCGCCGTCAGCCTGCCCTCCTGGGCGGCGGCCAGCTCCCGGCAGATGGCCAGGCCCAGGCCTGCGCCCGACGAGGAGGAGCGGCCTGGGGCGGCCCGGTAGAAGCGGTCGAAGATCCGCGTCGGGTCGGGGGCCGGGGCGCCGACCGGGTTGGTGACGGTGGTCACGATCCGGTCCCCCTCCTGGACGACGGAGACGAGGACGTCCGAGCCTGTGGGGGCGTACTTGACGGCGTTGTCGAGCAGGTTCTCCAGGATCTGGTGGAGGCGGTCGGGGTCGGCCCGGACCGGGGACAGCGCGACCGGGATCTGGAGCTGCACGGTGAGGTCACGGCGCAGCGCCCGTGGACGGACCAGCTCCAACTCCTGGTCCAGGAGCGCCCTCAGGTCCACCGGCTGGAGGTTGAAGGTGAGCTGGCCGGCCTCCATGCGGGCCAGGTCCAGGAGCTCCTGGGACATCCGCAGCACCCGCTGTGCCTCCTCGTGCAGGATGGCGACGGCGCGGCTCCGCTCCTCCTCGGTGCGGAGGCTGCCGTCCATCAACGCCTGGCTGAAGCCGATGAGGCTGGTCAGGGGCGTCTTCAGCTCGTGGGAGACGTTGGCCAAGAAGGCCTGCTGCTGGGTGCGGGCGCGCTCCACGGCCTCGGCCATCCGGTTGAAGGCCTGGGCCACCACCCCCACCTCGTCGTTGCCGGTGCTGGCGACCCGTCGACCGTAGTTGCCGGCGGCGATGTCCTCGGCCGCCTTGCGAAGCTCCTGCAGGGGCCGCCCGATGGCGCGGCTGACGGCGAGGCCAGCCACGATCGCCACCAGGAGCGCAGCCAGGCCGGCCACGAGGATGGGACGGAGCAGCTGGCCGGTGGCCTGGCGAGCGACGTCGCTCTCGGGCTTGGCCAGCACCAGCCAGCGCGCGAACGGCGTCGAGACGGGGGTGGCGGCGGCGATGTAGGTGCTGCCGTCCAGGTTGATCTGGCCCTCCACCACCAGGGTGGCGCCGGCCGTGCCTCGGACCCGACTCAGACGGTCGAAGGCGATCGGGGTCCCGGGAGGCAAGGTCGAGGCGCTGTCGTACACGATCACCGGGGGCGGGCCCGAGCCCAGCAGCAGCACGCGGACATCGCCGAGGTTGAGGCTGCTCACCTGGTCGTCGACCAAGGCGAGGAACTCCTGCTCGTCCTGGGGGCGCTGGATGCAGCGTCGGGCCGCGTTTCGGAGCACGCAACCGAGCTGGTTCACCTGGGGACGCAGGATCTGGACGTACGGCACCAGCTGGTCGTTGGCGTCAGCCACCGTGAGACGGCTGACCAGCGCCCAGGTCAGCGTCCCGCTCAGCACCAGGCTCACGGCCACGATGCCGATCGCCGCCAGCAGAAGACGGAGCCGAAGGCTCAGCTCTCGGAGATCTCCAGCTTGTAGCCGACCCCCCACACGGTCTGGATCGATGGGCTTCGCACCCCGGCCTTGCTCAGCTTCTCACGCAGCTGCTGGACGTGCACGTCGACCGTCCGGGTGTAGCCCGGGAAGTCATAGCCCCAGACCAGGTCCAGGAGCTCGCTGCGCTGGAAGACCCGGCCCGGATGGCGGGCGAGGAGGGCGAGCAGATCGAACTCCTTGGGCCGGAGGTGGAGCTTGGTCTGCTCGTAGCGGACCTCGTGCCGCTCGAAGTCGATCTCCAGCCGGTCGGCGCGCACCAGGCGGGGCTGGTCGGGCTCGAGGCGGGCCCGGCGCACCAGGGCCTTGGCTCGCGCCACCAGCTCCTGGGGGTGGAAGGGCTTGGTCAGGTAGTCGTCCGCCCCCAGCTCCAGCCCCACGACCTTGTCGGTGATCTCGTCCCGGGCGGTCAGCATGATGATGGGCACCTGGCTCTGCTTGCGGATCTCCTTGCAGATGGTCAGGCCATCCACGTTCGGGAGCATGATGTCGAGCACGATCAGGTCGGGCTTGAGCTGCCCGAAGCGAACCAGCGCCTGAGCGCCGTCGCTCACCGCTTCGACCTGGTATCCCTCGCGCGAGAGGTAGAGCCGGGCCAGCTCGACGATGTGATCCTCGTCGTCGACCACGAGGACCTTCTGGGTCGGCATAACGGTTGCCATTACACCACGATGGACCCGCGCCGACGTGCCCTCCCGGCCGGGGATGCCGATCAGACCGCCTTCGGCCTCACCGCTGGACGCGGTCCCGGTCGGAGCGAAGCACCAGGCGGATGGGGTTGCCGGCGAAGCCGAAGCGCTGCCGGATCTGGTTCTCGAGGTAGCGTCGGTACCCGAAGTGCATGAGCTCGACGTCGTTCACGAACAGGACGATGGTCGGCACCTCGTCGGAGGCCTGGGTGGCGAACTTCAGCTGGAGGCGTCGACCTCGGTAGCTGGGTGGCGGGTGGTCGACGAAGGCTTGGCGTAGGACCCGGTTGAGCTCCGCGGTGGGGACCCTGACCCGGCGCTGCCCGACCACTTCCAAGGCGGTCGGCAGCACCCGTTCCACCCCCTGACCGGTCAGGGCCGAGACGAGGACGATGGGGGCGTGCCGGACGAAGCGGAAGTCCGCGCGGAGCCGTCGCTCCCAGCGAGCCAGCTGGCGCTCCGGCGGCTCCAGGAGGTCGAGCTTGTTCACGACCAGCACCAGCCCCTTGCCGGCCTCGAGGGCGTAGCTCGCCACCTGCTGGTCCTGGTGCAGGATGCCCTCGGTGGCGTCCAGCACGAGGAGGACGGCGTCGGCCCGCTCCATGGCCCGGATGCCGCGGAGCAGGCTGTAGCGCTCCAAGCGGTCGCGGGCGGCGCTCCGACGGCGGATGCCGGCGGTGTCGATCAGGACCACAGGCAGCCCCTCGAAGCTGAGCTCCGTGTCGACCGGGTCGCGCGTGGTGCCCGGTCGCTCGCTCACCACCGCCCGCTCGTCGCCCAGGAGCCGGTTGAGGAGCGAGGACTTGCCCACGTTGGGGCGTCCCATGATGGCCAGCCGGGCCACCGCCGCCTCCTCGGCCGGCCCCTCCTCCGGCGAGGGGAGGATGGCCAGCACCGCCTCCAAGAGCTCGTCGATCCCGATGCCATGCTGGGCGGAGATGGGCACCAGGTTGGAGAAGCCGAGCTCCGCCAGCTCGTCGAGGAGGTAGCGCCGCCCGGGGTCGTCGGCCTTGTTGGCGGCCGCCACCACCGGCCGTCCCGAGCGTCGCAGCCGGGCCATGATCTCGCGGTCGAGGGAGGTCAGGCCCTCTCGAACGTCGAGCAGGAACACGATCGCGTGGGCCTGCTCGATCGCGGCCTGGGTTTGGGCCTCGATGGCGGCCGCCGAGGCGTCATGGGGATCTGGGTCGAGGCCCGCCGTGTCGACGATCGTCAGCTCCCGCCCCCGCCACTCCGCCACCCCGTAGAGGCGGTCCCTGGTCAGGCCCGGTTGCCGGTCCACGAGCGCTTTCTGCCAGCCGATCAAGCGGTTGAACAGGGTCGACTTGCCGGTGTTGGGGCGGCCGATGAGTGCGACGATGGGGCGTGCCACCGCTCCATTGTGCCGTCGCCATGGTGCCCCATGCGGCCGCGAGGACGGACCATAGAATGCAGGACCGCTGTGCTCGAAGACCGGGTCATCCTCAAGCAGAACGATGTGTTCATCGTTTCCGACCTGACCGGGGACATCCCGGCCGGCAACGACGCGGGTCTGGGGTTGTACCGCGCCGACACCCGCTTCCTGTCCACCTATGAGCTACGGTTGAACGGGCGCAAGCCGGTTCTGCTCAACCAGGGCGTCGACCGGGCCTATGTCGCCACCTTCCAGCTCACCAACCCAGGGCTGGACGCCCCCGCTGGGGGGATCGGCATCCCCCGACAGAGCCTCAGCCTCCGCCGCACGCGGTTCGTGCACGACGGCTTCCATGAGCGGATCGGCCTGCAGAACTGCAACCCGTTCCCCGTCAAGGTGCAGGTCCAGCTCCGCTTCGACGCCGACTTCCTCGACATCTTCGAGGTACGTGGGCACCGGCCCGAGCACGAGTTGGGGCAGGCCGAGCCGGTGGTCAGGACCGAGACCGGGTTCAGGTTCGGCTACCGAGGTCTGGATGCGGTTCGTCGCACCACCGAGGTGGTGTTCCACCCCGTGCCCGGCCTGCCCGGGAAGGGGACGGCTTGCCTCACCATCGAGCTGGACCCGCACGGCACGTTCGTCCTGCTGGTCGACATCCTTCCTCTGCTCGGCGAGGATGCCCAGCCAGAGGCCGAGTTCCACTTCGACGCCGCGCTGAGCGCCCTGGAGCGGCGCTACCAGGCTTGGAACAACACCTGCACCAGCTTTCGCTCCGACAACGAGGTGCTGGACAGCGGCTTGCTCTGGCGTAACCTGGAGGACCTTCGCGTCCTCTGTGACGAGCGCCCGACCGGTCTTTTCCCCACCGCCGGCGTTCCCTGGTACGCGGTCCCCTTCGGGAGGGACGCCCTCATCACCTCCATCCAAACCCTGGCGCTGAACCCGGAGCTGGCGGTCGGCAGCCTCCGCTTCCTCGCCCAGCACCAGGGCACCCGGGTCGACGAGTACCGCGAGGAGGAGCCGGGCAAGATCCTGCACGAGATGCGCTTCGGCGAGCTGGCCAACCTCGGGCAGATCCCGCACACGCCCTACTACGGCACGGTCGACGCCACCCCGCTGTTCCTGGTCACGCTGACGGAGGTGCTGCGTTGGACCGGTGACCTCGACCTGCTCACCGAGCTGCTGCCCCACGTCCTGGCCGCGCTGGAGTGGATCGACCGCTACGGTGACAAGGACCACGACGGCTTCGTGGAGTACGGGCATCGAGCCGGTCAGCAACCCACCTTCCGGTACCGCTATGGGGACCAGGTCGCCAGGCCGTCTCGGGGGCTGGTGGTGGTGAACCAGGGGTGGAAGGACTCCTTGGACTCGCTCGTGGAGCAGCTCGGGGACGGCTGGCAGTATGCCCCCCTGCCGGCGGCCTTGGTCGAGGTCCAGGGCTACGTCTACCAGGCCAAGGCCGGCCTGGCCTCGATCTTCCGCCGGCTTGGGCATCACGCCGAGGCCGATCGTCTCCGGAGCGAGGCAGAGGCGCTACGGGGGCGCTTCGAGGAGCGGTTCTGGATGCCGGAGGCGTGCTACTACGCGCAGGCGCTGGACCGCGACAAGCGCCAGGTCACCTCCATCACCAGCAACCCCGGCCACTGCCTGTGGTCGGGGATCGTCGACCCCGACCGGGCTCGCGCCGTCGTGCACCGGTTGATGGCCTCGGACATGTACTCGGGCTGGGGCATCCGAACCCTGTCCACGACCGGCGTCAGCTACAACCCCATGAGCTACCACAACGGCTCGATCTGGCCCCACGACAACTCGATCATCGCCCGGGGCATGCGCCGCTATGGCTTCCACGAGGAGGCGGAGCTGGTGGTGCGCTCGGTGCTGGAGGCGTGCATGCGCTTCGCCGACCACCGCATCCCCGAGCTCTTCTGCGGCTTCGCTCGGGATCGTCGCTTCCACGCCGGTCCCGGCGAGTACCTGGTCAGCTGCAGCCCCCAGGCCTGGGGCGCCGGGTCGCTCTTCCATTTCCTGCAGATCCTGCTGGGGGTGGAGGCCGATGCCCTCGATCAGCGGCTCCGGATCGATCCCCTGCCGACGCCCCTCTACCGTCGCTTGCGGGTCGAGGGCATGCGGGTCGGCGACGGCGAGCTCGACTTCACGGTCGAGACCGAGGCGGGCATCCGGGTCAAGGTCGATCGGCGGCCGGCCGGGATGCGGTTGGAGCTTCCGGCCTGACGCCGTGGACGGGCGACCGCGGCTGGTGCTCCTCCACTACGCGGCCTGGCCGGTGGTCGGAGGGGTCGAGTCGGTCATGGCCGCCCAGGCACGGCTGCTCTCGGCCGCTGGCTACGAGGTGCGGGTGGTGGCCGGGCGCGGGGATGCCGAGCTCGTCCCCGAGGTCGACTCCCGTCATCCCCGCGTGGAGCAGGTGACCCGCCGGCTGGCGGCCGGTGACCCCGCCCAACCCGAGTTCGACGCCCTGCGACGTCTTCTCGGGGAACGCCTCCGCCCCCTACTCGCCGGCTGCCACCGCGTGATCGCTCACAACATCCTCACCATGCCCCAGAACCTGCCCCTGGCCGCCGCCTTAGTCGACGCCGGCCATCCCATCCTGGCCTGGACCCATGACCTGGCCTGGGTCAACCCTCGCTACGTCGACTACCGCCGCCCGGGCTGGCCCTGGTCGATCTTGCACGAGGCCCAGCCCGGGGTTCGGTACGTCGCCATCTCCCGTGAGCGCCGCCGCCAGCTGGCGAGCGTCATGAGCGGCCTGCGTCCAGGGCGGATCCCAGTGATCCCCAACGGGATCGATCCGGAGGACTTCTGGGGGATCGCTCCCCGCACCCGTGCGCTGGCCCTCCGGGCGGGGCTGGAAGGGGCCGACCCCCTCATCCTGGTGCCGGTGAGGATCACCCCTCGCAAGCGGCTCGAGCTGGCCCTGGAGGCCGCCGCCCGGCTCCGACCGGCCTATCCACGGCTCCGGCTGGTCGTCAGCGGTCCGTTGGGCCCCCACGCAGCCGAGAACCTGGCCTACGCCGCCGAGCTCTCGGAGTTGCGGCGCCGACTCCACCTCGAGCAGGCGGTACGCTTCCTCTACGAGCTGGCTGGACAGGAGGCTCAGCATCCGGTAGATGATGCGATGATCGCAGACCTCTATCGGATGGCGGATGTGGTGCTCCTCCCGAGCGAGTCGGAGGGGTTCGGGTTGCCCGTCCTCGAGGCCGCGCTCAGCCGAGCACCGCTGGTGTGCGCCGACCTCCCGGTGCTCCGCGAGGCCGCCGGGGCCGGGGCCTGGACGTTCCCGGCCGGGGCTGGCCCCGAGGCGGTGGCGGCGGCGGTGCGCCGTGCCCTCGGTAGCCGGATGGCCAGGCTGCGTCGGCGTGTCCTGGGCCGATATCGGTGGTCGACGGTGCTGGCGAGCATGCAGCGGGTGATCGGAGCCGACCTTGGCTGACCGGCGGCCGCGGGTGCTGGTCCCGATCGTGCAGGCGAGGACGGCGCCTCAGCTGCTGGAGGTCGCCGCCGCCATCGTCCGAGGCGAGAACGGGAGCGGCCAGCTGCTGGGCGTCATCGAGCTCCCCCCCGGGCGCCCCATCGCCCAGAACGTGACCGTGGCTCGACGCTACCGAACCCTCCTGCAGCGCCTGACCGCCTTGGGCGACCTGGTCGAGGACAACTTCGAGGTGCAGGTGCGGGTGGCGGTCACGCTCGCCCAAGGAGTGCGCGAGACCGCCTACGAGAACGCCACCAGCCTGGTGGTGGTGGAGTGGCCAGGGCCGAGCACGCGCCGGGCATGGGGGTACATCGAGGACCTGGTCGCCGACCCGCCGGCCGACCTGCTGCTGGTGCGGACCGACCCTGAGGGGATGAGCCTGGAGGAGGGACGGGGGGTGCTGGTGCCGATCCGTGGCGGCGCCAGCGCCCGTCTCGCGCTCCAGGCCGCCGCCGCCCTCGCCTCCGCACGTCGGGTGCCGGTGACGGCGCTACACGTCTACGATCCCCGCCATCCGGCCGAGCGTCGGGAGCGAGAGGCGCGCCAGTTCCGGGCGCTCCTTCACGAGCTCGGTCGGCTCCAGGTGCGGGTGGTGGAGGTGGAGTCCTCCAACCCCAGCCGCGTGATCGCCCAGGAGGGCCGTTGCCATGGCGTCACCGTGCTCGGCGCCTACGCCGCCACCCGTTCCCCGGTGCTGGTGGGGTCGGCGCTGGCCCGGGTGGTGCAGAGGCTGCCCGGCACGGTGATCTTGGCCAAGAGCCCACGAGCGGCCCCTTCCATCCTGGCTGATGGCCCGGTCAGCCCGCCGGTGGTGGTGAGCAGCCCGGAGATCTCGACGATCGTGGACAAGTGGTTCGCCGAGAACACCTTCCACTCTCGCGAGTTTCGCGACGTCAGGCGCCTGGTAGAGCTCAAGCGGCGCCAGGGCCTGACCATCAGCCTGGGCCTGCCCACCCTCAACGAGGAGGCCACGATCGGCAACGTCATCGGGACGCTCAAGGGCGAGCTGATGGACCGGGTGCCGCTGATCGACGAGGTGGTGGTCGTCGACAGCGGCTCGACCGACCGCACGGTCGAGATCGCCAAGGCCTTCGGCGTCCCTGTGGTCCAGCACGCCGAGGTCCTCCCCGAGCACGGCACCTTCCAGGGGAAGGGGGAGGCGCTCTGGAAGAGCCTCCACGTGCTGCGAGGCGACATCGTGGTCTGGTGCGACACCGACATCTCCAACATCCACCCCCAGTTCGTGTACGGGACGGTCGGCCCGCTCCTCACCGACTCCCGCATCAGCTACGTGAAGGGCTTCTATCGGCGCCCGCTCAAGTTCGGGGGTGAGCTCCAGGCGGCGGGCGGGGGACGGGTCACGGAGCTGGTGGCCCGGCCCATCTTCAACCTCTTCTACCCCCTGCTGTCCGGGCTCGTCCAGCCCCTCTCCGGCGAGTACGCGGGGCGGCGCGAGCTGCTGGAGCGCTTGCCCTTCTTCACCGGCTACGGGGTCGAGACCGGGCACCTGATCGACATCCTGGAGAACTTCGGCCTCAACTGCATCGCCCAGACCGACCTCGGGGTCCGGATCCACCGCAACCAGGACCTGTTCGCCCTCTCCCGGATGGCCTTCGCCATCATGCAGGTGGCGCTGCGGCGGCTGGGCGACCGCCACCGCATCCACCTGGTGGAGGAGGTCAACCGCTCCATGAAGCTGATCCACTACCACAACGACCGCTTCTTCCTCGAGGTGAAGGAGATCGGCGATTGGGAGCGCCCGCCCATGGGGGCCATCCCGGAGTACGTGTTCAGCCGTCGGCACCAGCGGGCCCTCGACTGATCGGCTGCCGGCCTCCCCGGGGGCGGGGGCCGCCTCTCGGGGCGTCGGGCCTATCTTGCACCGTCCTTGACGATCGTCGAGGTTCGGTGCAATACTGCCCGCGCTGGCTATCCAGCGGTGGAGGAGAGATCGAGAGAGAAGGGAGGAAGGCAGATGGCCACGGAGCTGTCGCCGCGGTTGGTGGTGGCCAGGTTGGACCGCATCCCCATTTGGTCCTTGCCCTACCTCTTCGTGTGGGTGATCGGGATCGGGTTCCTGTTCACCTTCTACGACATCTTCGACATCAACGTCTCGTTCATCCAGACCTGCACCCAGATCGTCTCCCACTGCACGCCTGCGAACGCCAGCCAGTTCCTGGGCCTTCCTCTGCTGATCAACCTGATCGGCTACGTGGTCGGGACCCTGGTGCTGAGCCCGCTGGCGGATCGCTTTGGCCGACGCGACATGCTCTTGGTGACGATGGCGATCACCGGGTTGGGGTCCCTTTTCACCGCCTTCACCAACGACCTGACCACGTTCACCGTTGCCCGCTTCATCACCGGCATCGGGGTGGGTGCCGACCTGGCCATCGTCAACACCTACATCAACGAGGTCGCCCCTCGCTCCGAACGCGCCAGGTACACGGCGCTGATCTTCATCATGTCCTCGCTGGGCGCCTTCTTCGGGATCTGGGTCGGTCTCGTGCTCACCACTGCGTCCACCCCCTTCCCGCTGGGGCTACCCTTCGCCGTGGCTGGCCCCGGCTTCTCGATCGGCTGGAGGATCATGTACCTGATCGGGGCTGTGCTGGCGCTGATCGGCGTCACCCTCCGGCTGCAGATCCCGGAGTCGCCGCGCTGGCTCATCACCCGAGGCCGGGTCGAGGACGCGGATCGGGTGGTGAGGAGCATGGAGGAACGCGCCAGCCGAGGCCGTTCCCTGCCCTCGCCTGAGCCTGGCCTGGAGGTGGAGATGGCGGCGCCGAGGATCTCCTACGCCGAGATCTTCGGCAACGCCCGGTACGTGCGGCGGATGCTGCTCCTGCTCGCGGTCTGGTTCATCGGCTACATGACCGTCTACGCCTATGCGATCGGGCTGACGGTCGCCCTGGTGACCCTCTCCTACCCGCCCCCGGAGGCGGGGATGATCGCGGCCGTGGGCACCCTGGGCTTCATCCTGTGCGCGGTCTTCGCCTACCTCTGGGGAGAGCGCCTGGAGCGCAAACGCTGGCTGCCGATCTCCGCCGCCATCACGGTGGTCGGGGCCGTCATCCTCGGGCTGGCAGCGCACAACCTGGCCGTGGCCTTCATCGGCTCGATCGTGATCTTCTTCGGCTTCAACTTCTGGGTGCCGATGACCTACAGCTGGTCGACGGAGAACTTCCCCACCCGCGCCCGCACCACCGGCTTCGCCTTGGTGGATGGGGTCGGGCATCTGGGCGGTGGCGTCGGCCAGCTCCTGGTCGCTCCCCTCATCCCCACCCTCGGCCCGCTCGCGTCGATGCTGCTGATCGCGGCCTTCATCGTCATCTCCTCGGTGATCGCCCAGTTCGGGACCCCCACCCGGGATCAGCGCCTGGACCTGGTCTCCCCCTGAGACGTGGGGGGCAACCCTGGCGCGCTGGCTCGCGCGAGACGTTGGGGGAGCCGATGCTCGGCACCCGGTCGGTGAAGGGACACGGCGAAGGCGGGCCGTCACGGTCCTCCCCTTGATGCCGAGGACACCGAGTGCTTGACCGGGCCCCAGCCTCCACGGGAGCTGGCCAGCGCTGTGCACCGGGCCTGGGTGAGCTTCGTCGTCAGCGGTGACCCCGGCCGTCCAGCCTACGATCTGGGCCGACGGCCGGTGACGCACCTCGGCGAGCGTTTGGGCGTCGAGGGCGATCCCGGCGGCGACGAGCGACGACTCTGGAAGGGGATCCGTCGCCCCCGCATGCTGAGGGCTCTCCCCTCCTCTTCCAGGGCCCGAGAGGAGCCGCTTGACCAGTGATGACGTCATCCACCGCAGCCAGCTCTGTCGCTTGGCCGCACCGAGGAGATGGGCAGCATCCGCGCCGGCTGCCCACTGCAGAGCGTGCCCCCCGCGACCTCCTGCCGCTGGTGGCGGCAACCGGTCGCTTTGGGCGGGATGCCTGCGTCTGATCTGAGATGGGTGGTTCCAAATCGGCGATGAGGCAAGGGGAGGCCGTAACCAGTCAGCGGGGGGCGCCGAGCAATGGTCGGTGGACCCCCCTCTCGACCCCCTCCTCGCCGCACGCTCCGTGACCCTCGCTGACCTGCTCGGTCGCCGTCCTGGCCCCGGCCGCCCGTCCCAGCTCACCCACTCCGAGCTGATCTGCCTGCCGGCGCCCTGCGCCACCTGCCGCGAGACCGTCGCGCTCGGCCCTGCGCGGCGGGGCCAACTTCTGGCTCCTGCGAGTCCTCCCACCGCTCCTCCTGGGGCCTCGAGCGCTCCCCTGCCCACCATCCCCGAGGGCATGCCCGACGCTCCGGGATCCGGGCCGCGTCCGACCGGGACCGGCCGTCCACCGCGATTGAGGCTGCGCTAGCCGCCTCCTCGAGGATCACGTCGTCTCGCTCGGAGCCCGCCTGATCCGACCGCGAGAGCCAGCCGTGCTGCCTCGGGCCGCTGGCCCCGGTGCGGCCTGGGGTCGAGGGCGTCATGCAGCCCCTGAAGGGCCAGTGCTCGCTCATCGCCCACGACCGCCGAAGCGTGAGGCGGCCAGAGCGGGATCACGCATCTGAGGGAGCGCAGCGACGTGGGGACCCGCCCGGTCCAGACCTCACAGGCCCCGAGAAACCGCGCCAGGTCCGGCACGACGCCCAGCGCTCCATTGCCACCGAGCCCGTGCCCCTTGTGGAAGGGTCCTCTCCGGCCACCCAAGGGCCATCTTCTGCAGGTCCGCTGCACTCTTCTCGGCTCCTGCACGGCTGGCACGGCCCGCAGGCGGAGGCGCTTGGCGGGAGGCCTCGGCGTCTTGGCGACCTCCCGCCGGGTGAGACGAGCTGACGGCCAACCTCCTGCCGCGCAGCAGGAACCTCGCCTTCGCGCTCAGGGCACCCCAACGCCCACGGTGCACCGACCTGACCCGGAGCAAGCCGCCTCGGCTGCGCAAGGATTCGTCCGGGAGCCCGGGGGCTCGCCCCCCGGCCGCGGCTCGGGAAGCGTATGGTCGGGGTACGGTGGCCATGTTGTGGTTGCGGGGTCTGAGGAGCCATCGAGAGAGAAACATCCGAAGCCTTGCCGATGGCCAACGGCTCGCGCCCCCGTGCCCTCCCGGGGTGGAAGTCCCCGCCCGGGACGGCCCCGACGGTAGATGGGCCAGCGCAGCTGAGCCCCGCCATCGGCAGCACTGGATCAAGTTGAACGAGGAGAGATGAGATGCCCCAGACCCCTGTGTCAGAGCGCCTGGCCACCCCCAGTGACCTCGCCGAGGACGCGCGCCGGTCGGTGGCGGAGGTGCTGAACCCTCTGGTGGCGGACGCGTTCGCCCTCTACCTGAAAACCAAGAACTTCCACTGGCATGTGTCCGGAGCCCACTTCCGCGACTACCACCTTCTGCTCGACGAGCAAGCGGAGCAGGTGCTGGCCATCACCGATGCCCTGGCCGAGCGATCACGAAAGCTGGGCCAGCCCACCCTTCACTCCATCAGGGAGGTAGACCGACTGCGGCAGATCCCCGACGACGACCGGGCCTTCGTCGAGCCAGATGAGATGCTTCGGATCCTGATGGCCGACAACCAGGCCCTGGCCGAGCGCATGCGCCACGCCCACCGAGTGTGCGAAGCCGCCGGTGACGTGGCCAGCACGAGCCTCCTGGAGACGTTCATCGACGAGGCCGAGCGTCGGGTCTGGTTCCTGTACGAGGCCTCTAAGGGCGGCTGACCTCGCCTCGGCGTCCACGACCGCCACCGGCGCGGACGAGGCCTCGACGACGTCGCCTAGGGCTGGGGACCGTCCGGCTCCCTGGCGATCGATGAGCCTGGTGGGCCCCGACGGCGAGGTGTGAGACATCCCACGTGAGAGGACCTCAAGCTCTGGGTAAAAGGGCGCATGGGCCCCGAGCGATGGCTCCACGGTACCGCTGGCGATGGCGCCAGCAGCTGTGGAGGAGACCAGCAGCGTCGATCAACAAGGCAGCGACCGAGGCGACAGGCAGGGGGAGGCGGATGGCTCCACTCCCTGGGCCGAGCGGGGCTGCCGGGCCAGGGCGGCTTCCTGGGCGACCTCGCCGATGCTCGGCCCCGCCCCGGCGGCGAGGCAGCCGCCGTAGGCGGCACCAGCCTTCCTGGAGGCTGAGCCAGCGCACCTCCTCGATGCCAAGGAGACGGTAGACCCGGCGGTCCGAGCGAGACCCTTGCCCCGGGTCGCCTCGGCCAGGGCGCTCTGAGGCCCTCGGACCCCGCCGTCGGGCGGCGATCTCCCGGTCGGAGCGACGATCGCCCCCCTCCCGTTCTCCTTCAACCGGGACATGCGGCCAGGGCCGGACCGAGGGTCGAGCGGCACCTGGTGGGACCCGCGCAGCTCCCCGCTGCCCCCGCGCTTCATCGCCAGGGGCCGCCCGGCCGGTGCCAGCCAAAATCGATATGGGCCCCAGCGCTACCATGACGACTCGACGGCAGGCCACCTAGGGTCCCGGAGCACGACCCAGGCGAGGTCCACGTCGCCCCACTGGAGGTCACAAGGGACGGCCGCTGACCAGAAGCCCCCACAAGTCAATCCCGAACTCATCTGCCGTTGCGGCTTCGAGCTGTGGAACACGCCCTGGCAGGGCCGACCTCGACGCTGTCTACGCTGCGGCAAGCTCAACCCAGAGGACCTGCCCTGCCAGCACGTGCACGCCACCAAGCAGGGCGGCGATTGGGTGTGCTCCGACTGTAGGGAGGCCTGGCGGGAGCGTCGCTGACCTCCCGTCCCGAGGGCGAGCTGCCGGGGCGGCGACCCCAAGCGGCGCCAGGACTCACTGGAGCGGGTCGATGCGCTCTCGGCCGAGGAGCTGAGGCGCTACGAGGATGCGGTGGGGATCGTCCAGGCTGGGGGGAGATCTGACTGAGTTGAGTGTCAGAACAGCAGATTTACCGGTGACTCAACATAACCAAACATGATTTGGCTGAGCAAGAAGGGGGGTCAACCTCCGGTTCGTCTTCATTGGGCTGGCTCAAGTTTGCCGAGCCGCCGTCTGTGCATCGATCGAGAGGTACTCACCCATCGGAATGGATAGATCTTCAGCCGATTGCGATCCTACAGAGGCGGGGTTATCTTCGTA
>Ga0209061_1002582_pt1 | contig 22291 bp, 17 predicted proteins | sample Coa_R1_10_FD_187157 | JGI IMG/M metagenome (GOLD analysis project Ga0209061, IMG submission 187157) | Surface soil microbial communities from Centralia Pennsylvania, which are recovering from an underground coalmine fire - Coalmine... | ecosystem: Environmental > Terrestrial > Soil >...
AGCGCTTAACATGCATGCCGGGGTAGAGCCATTTCCAAAGAGGAGAGCGTCGGTTCATCGTTCAGGCCTCCTTGCCTTGAGACGGTTCGGGCAGATCGCGATGTCGCACGGCAACGTGTGCCCCTCGTCCGCGCAGATGAGCGGCCAACGCTTCGGCCAACACCACCGAACGATGCTTGCCACCGGTACAGCCTATCGCAATGGTGAGATAGGCTTTTCCCTCCGCCTCATATTCAGGAAGGGTGTAATCAATGAGGGCCTCCATCCTTTCCAACAGCGGCTTGGCCCTCGGGTCGGAAAACACAAACTGCTTCACCACGTCGTCACGGCCATCATGGGCCTGCAGCTCCGGCACATAGTGCGGGTTACAGAGAAAGCGCACGTCGAAAACAAGGTCGGCATCCACCGGAATGCCGTACTTATAGCCGAAAGAAAGCACCACGATCTGCATGCCCATCGCATCGGCATCGGCATACATATCTTGCAGCTGATGGCGCAGTGCGGTGGGGGTTAGCGTGGTTGTATCCACAACGCGGTCGGCCATGGCGCGAACATCCTCTAGGAGAGCGCGTTCCACCTCAATGGCCTCTTCGATGCTCTGTATCTTCGGCTGCGCCAGAGGGTGATAGAACGGATGCGGCCTTCGGCTCTCCTTAAAACGGGCTACGAGCACGTGGTCTTCCGTATCCAGAAAGAGAACCTTCACCGAATGGCCCTGGTCGCGCAAAAGGCGCACGTTGGGTTCAAACGACCGAATGGCCTCATGAACACGTGCATCTACCACAACTGCAACCTTCGCGAAATCGTTCTCTAAGCAAAATGTCGCCAGATTCGGCAGCAGTGCCGGCGGCAGATTATCTACGGTAAAGTAGCCGGCATCTTCAAAGCTATGCAGGGCGGTTGTCTTTCCGGAGCCGGAGGCCCCAGAGATAATCACCAGTTGAAGTCGGGTTGGCCTGTTGTTCATGATCTTACCACTAAATAGAGCTTGCTACCGGTGTGCAGCCCCAGCGTGTTTGCCGCATTTCCCTCTCGAATCGCCAACTCAAGGCGCCCTCCACTCCCTCGATAGGCCAGCAGGCAGCCCACTTCCACATCGGAAAAGGTACGCACCAAAGGCGCCTCACCCGCCTCGCATCGCACGCACAGTTGGTCTTCCCCAATGCCCCTATCGGCCATCCAGCGATCCAGCGTCTCCTCATCCAAATTGGTAATAAGATTCCCGAACCGATCCACATACAGCACGGTAAGCTCTAGCGCGGGGCGCCCCTGTGCATCCGAAAGGGTCAGCGGCACGGGCACCTCCAATAGGTGCAAGGGGAGCGAGGGGGCGGACGTCGAGGGCTCGGCGACCTCCCAAATGGCTCCGATGGCCTCTAAGGGCAGCCCCTGCGCCAGGTGGGCTGCGAGAGGGGCAAAAATATCACGGCCGTGAAAAGTCGCGCTGATACGCGGTAACACATAGGCGCCGCCTACATGGGCATTCCACTTCGCTACCTTCCGCGGACGCTGTTTGCGGATCGGCAATGTTAACAGGCCATTATCCGGTGCCACCAGGCGCGCAACCTCCGTTTCGACTACACACACCTCCCGTTCGCTGCCCACACCGGGGTCCACCACAGCCACGAACACCGTGCCGGCAGGGAAGTAGGGCAGAGCGGCCTCTAACCGCGCGCTTCCCTCTAGTACGGCTTGCGGAGTTACCTCATGGGTAAGGTCAACGATCTGCGCCTGAGGAGCTATTGAGAGGATGACTCCTTTCATGACGCCCACATAGGTGTCTCGCGTTCCGAAGTCGGTTAAAAGCGCGATCAGCGGTGGCTGTCTTGGCGTGAACCCCATCGTCTTTTCTCGCCCGTGTTTCTCCAAATTAGGACCTTCTAGCGCGGAGGCTGCCGCCTTTAGGCGACAGAGGAAGCGCCGCTTTCCCTCTTTTATATTATGCTATACTGCCCACACGAACCGAACCCTTCGCCGGCTGCTTAACCCCAACCACCCAACAGCCGGTCGCTTTGACCCAAACCCTTGTAGGGGCGGGGTAACACTGTCCTTACTGCCGTCTGCGCTTATGCATGCCAGAAACGGAAGAACAACGGCGTTGCTCCTCACTACGTTTGCCCTCGTACGAACGGAAGGTACCGGCGAATCGTATTTTGAGTAACGGTACAAAAACATCTCACCGGCGCTGCTGTATTGGCTTTCGCCCCTCAAGTGGGGTAGAATAAGAAGTTGAGGGCGCTTAAGGAACAGTGCAAATGGCCGAAATAAGTAAAGAACAGATTTTAGAGGCGTTGCGGGTGGTGGAAGACCCCGATCTCCACCGAGATATCGTGACGCTTGGCTTTGTGAAAGACGTTCGGGTATGCGGCGGCAATGTGGCCCTCCGTATTGAGCTAACGACACCGGCCTGCCCTGTGAAAGACATGTTGAAGATACAGGCCGAAAAGGCGGTGCGTTCCCTTCCCGGCGTCGAGCAAGTGAACATCGAGATGACAGCGCAAGTGCGCTCGCGCCCCAATCCCGGGGAGCTTATTCCCAAAGTGCGCCATGTGATCGCCGTAGCCAGCGGCAAAGGAGGGGTTGGCAAAAGCACCGTGGCCGCCAATATCGCCATCGCCCTCGCCAAAACCGGTGCGAAAGTGGGGTTGCTTGATGCCGACATCTACGGTCCCTCTCTGCCAACCATGATGGGTGTGCGCCAACGCCCCCTTATGAAGGAGACACCCGCAGGCCCTAAGATCGTGCCCGTGCAGGCGCACGGCGTTTTAGTGATGTCGCTAGGTTTTCTTTTGGAACCGGACAAGGCCGTGGTGTGGCGCGGGCCGATGGTGGCAAGCGCGGTGCGACAAATGCTGGGCGATGTGTTGTGGGGCGAACAGGACTATCTCATCGTAGACCTTCCCCCCGGAACGGGCGATGCCCCTTTGAGTTTGGCACAGCTTGTTCCCCTCTCCGGCGTGCTTGTGGTCATGACTCCGCAATTGGTGGCACAAGAGATCGCCAATAAAAGTATCGCCATGTTCCGCATGCTTTCTCAAAATCGCGAACGCCCCATCCCCATTCTTGGAGTTGTAGAGAATATGAGCGGCGGGCCTTTTGGCTCGGGCGGCGCCGAGATGGCTGCCAAACAGCTCGATGTCCCCTTCCTCGGTCGTATTCCGCTTGATGCCGCCATCTGCGCAGGCGGCGATTCCGGCACCCCTGTGGTTATCGGCGCTCCCGAATCGGAAGCGGCCTGCGCCTTCCACAAAATCGCCTCCTCTTTGGCCTCACAGGTAAGTATTCTGCAGTATGCCCAAGACATCGAGGCGGCAACCGGTGACCGCACAGACTCGCAACAGACCATGATGACCGGCACGTAGCCGTCGCGTGGAGGCGCGGCGGCCGGCGTCGCGCCCAACTTCCTCTTTCCCAACTTCGAGGGGCCGACGCAGAGATGCGAAGGCTCCTCGAACTTTTTAGAGGCGTTTTACGAAAGATTGCTCCTCTTTCCGACAATTTGAAAGAGAGTGCACCGACATGCAGCGATCGGAGAAAGGATAACCGTATGACAAAAACCAAAGACATCCTTGCCCTCAATGAAGAGGGTCTGTTAGCCGAGGTGCTCGGATACGAAACCAAGGAGGTTGCCCAAGAGGCGCACGGGGCCGAAATAGATACCTATGCAGGGCATCATCTTATAGACTTCACGGCGGGCATCGCCGTGCACGCCTGTGGGCACACACACCCCCAAATCGCACGGGCCATTAGCGCCCAAGCGCATCGAGTGCTCCACGTGTCGGATACCATGCGTCACGCCCCTCAGCTGGAGCTTGCCGATTGGATGCGCCGCCTTCTCGATCGCTTGCTTCCCGGCCCCTCCCCCTGGACGTTTCTGTTCATGAACAGCGGCAGCGAATCCATTGACGCAGCCGCCAAGCTTGCGCTGAAGGCAACCGGGCGCAGCGAGTTTCTCGCGTTTTTCGGCGCGTTTCATGGTCGTACGCTCTTTGCCACGGCGCTCTCCTACTCCAAAATCGCGCATCGTGCCCCGTACATGGGGCTACTCTCCTCGCTTCGCGAACACATTCATCACCTCCCTGCACCGCGGTGTCAGGGCTGCTTCAACGGTCAAAAACGCCCCTGCTGCTGCCTCGAAGCGCTTGAACGGATACTAGAGGAGCGTAAAGAGCAGATCGCGGCCCTCTTCTTCGAACCGGTTCAGGGCGAGGGCGGCTATGTGCCTCTAGACCCCCGCATGGCACAACACATGCAAGCGCTTTTGCGCAAACACCATGTGCTGCTTATAGCCGATGAGATTCAGACCGGGTGGGGGCGTACAGGAAGGTGGTTTGGCTTCGAGCACTTAGGCGTAGAGCCTGACATCCTCGTTTTCGGGAAAGCGGTGGGAGGAGGGTTACCTTTGGCCGGTTTGGCGGCACGCAAGGCGCTGATGGATAAATGGGAGCCTGGCGAACACGGGACTACCTTTGGGGGCAACCCGGTGGCCTGCGCTGCCGGCTTAGCCGCCCTGCACATTCTAGAGCGTGAGGGGCTTGTGGAACGCGCGGCAAGGCTCGGAGAAGCGGTTCAACAGCGTCTTCGTCCCCTCATCGGTACCTACGGGGTAAGCGATGTACGCGGCTGGGGCCTCATGATAGGGATCGAGTTCCGCAACACACAAGGTCAGCCGGACTACACACGCTGTGAGCAGATCAAGCAGAGGGCGAGGGAAAGAGGCTTGCTCCTGCTCACGTGTGGCGCCCGTATAGGCGACCCTGCGGTAGACAATGCCACCCTGCGTCTCATTCCACCGCTCAACATTTCCGAGGAGACGCTTTGGAGGGGGCTAGACACGCTGCTTGAGGTTATTCGGGAGACCGCTTAGCGGTTGGCGATCGGCGGGCGACATAGAACAGCCTGTCGGAATAGGGTGCCGGCGGACGCAGTGTGTAGGCATGATAGACGGCGATCTGGTCAAAACCGGCTTGCGTAAGAAAAGCGCGCACCTCCTGCTCCCGATAGGCGTATTGCCAATGCACCTCCTCGAAAACCCTCTGCGAGCCATCGGGTGCTCGCCAGGTGAAATGCATATCCACTCGGCAGAGCCGTTTTTCAGGGAAGTAGGTACTTCGCCAATCATAAAGAAGCGGTTCATCGCTCCCGAGATTGTTCTGGTCGAAAAAGCGATTCGCTAAAGCATATTCGGTGTTAAGATCGAAAATGAACAGCCCTCCCACCACCAGATGGGCTGCCACTCGTTGAAAGGCCTTTGCAAGACGCTCCGGCTCAATAATGTAGTTCAGGCTGTCAAAGAGGCTCACACAGAGGTCGAAGGGGGCTTCTGGAAGCTCAAGCGCAGCGGCATCCTGCACATAGTAGCGAATGGGGAGTTGGCGTTCGGTAGCCTTGCGCCTTGCCTCCTCTATCATCGCGGGGCTAACATCCACCCCAACCACCTCCATACCCATCGCGTGAAGATGCTCGGCAACATTACCCGTGCCGCAAGCGAGGTCGAGGGCACGCTTTGGTCGCGCCTGTCGCTCTTGAAGCAGTCGTTCCAGATAGCGTGCCCACTCTTCGTAGGGCACTTCTTGCATCAGGGTATCGTAAAGAGGGGCAAGCTGCCGGAAGGCACTCGGTTCACTCATCGGCACGGCTTTGGATCGCTCCTCTAAGGCATAGCCGTTGCCGGCGGCGGAGGATAGAGCGTTGCTAGATTAAGAAACGGCACGGCATCGTAACCTGTTCTCCGAAACAGCAACTCGATGGTTGGCAGAGGATCGAGAGGAAGCTGCAGGTTCATCACCGGAGGGGCTGTTTTCGTAGCCAGTTCGAAAAGGCGTTGTGCCTCCGCCGAGTTCTTTTGGGCCAGGTAGTAGGCAGAGAAAGCCAACAACACATCAGGAGCGGAGGGCATATCCGCGTTCAGTTTAGAGAGAATGACGAAGGCCTTTTCCGGTTGCGCCAGCTCGGTAAGCAGCAGAGCCTTAAGAATGAGAGCGCTCGGGCATTTTGGGTCGTTTTGCAGGGCCATATCGCAGAGGTCTACCCCCATATTGAACAGATGTTCTTTGAGTTGCAAGGCCTTGCGCACCCCATAATCGAGATAGGGGCCGGGCTGGAAGGGGGCCAGAGAAAGCGCGTTGGCGCTCGCTCTATCGGCAATGCCGAGGTCAGGGGAGGTGAGCGCCAGCAAGTAGGCGGCATCGCCAGATTCCGGCAGCATGGCGGCAGCTTTCTGGGCGAGATCGGCAGCCGCTCGCCGATTGCCCAGTTGCAGGTTCGCCCATGAGGCGACGATGAGGTCTGCTGCAGAGGGCTGATCCATGTCGGGCTTTAGGAGGGTTAAAGCGCGGTCGGGATAGTGCAAGCGCACCAACAACAGCCCGGCCACTGCGCGCGACACTGCGTCGGCACGATGCTCGATCTCCAGTATTCTCAGTAAGCTCGACGCCTCGCGATACTGTTCCGTGTAGATATAGGCCAGCGCGAGACGGTTTACCGCTTCAACGGGAGCCTTTTCGCCGGAGGCAAGCGGTTTGTAGGTGTCTGCGGCCTCTTGGTAGTGGCCGGCATTTAACAAGGCATCGCCCAGGGCCAGTGGAGTGCTGGTTTTGTTGGAGCGCACGCCCTCCACGGCCAGATCGGCGGCCTTATGTTGAAGCGCAAGCGCCGCCTGAATCTCATCTACGGCGTGCTGCTCGTCCACCCCCGGTCGCAGGGCTATCCGCATGCGATAGGAGGCGAGGTCTAACATCGCCTCACTGCTGCTATTAAGATTTTTCAAGCCGGCTAACAGCTGTTCCGCCTTCTCATAATCTCCCGTCTGCGCATAAAGTTTGGCAAGCACACGCGCGGCCAACACGTTGTTCGGGTCGGCCTTTAGGGCGCGTCGGCTGTAGCGCTGCGCGGTATCGAGGTCGCCGCCGGTTAAAGCCTGCTCGGCCTTTTGGGCCAACGCCGCAGCGCCCTCCTCTAGATGGTTATCAATAACAAGTTGCAGCGTTGCCGAAGCTGTGTTGCCGTCAATATCCATTGCGGTGACTTTTAAGGTATGAGGCCCCTCTTTGTCGGGAATGGTATCCCAAAGAAACTCGTACGGCACGCTTGTCGCTTTTGCCCTCTCTTGCCCATCTACATAGAAGTCCACCTCGGTGATGAGGTTAGGACTAGACACATGGGCCACGATTCGCGCAACATCGCTGATGTGGTCGCCATTTTTAAGGTCAAAAGTTATCTTGATGTCGGCTTGTGCCGTCAACGACCCAAGCAGCAGAAAGAGGCCGGCCAAAAGAGGCGTCCAAAACGCTGCCAAGCGTTGGCAGGGTCGAGCAGTAGCTTTAAAAACCGTTTGCGAGCACATTCTTGATGGTTCTCCTGTTAGAAAAAACGTAAAGGTTACTCCGTGTTTAGGCTCAGCGTTACCCGTATCGGCCCGCCGCCGGCCGTATAGATGACCTCTGCCGGGTAGTCGCTTGGAGGTGTTGAGGACATCGGGAGCGCACGCAGCGTGAAGTTCGCCACAACGGCCTGCCCTGGGGCGAGATTTGGGAAGACGGCGGCGTCGGCAGGGGTACATTGAAAGTTAGCCGATAGCTTGTCCAGAAGCATGCCCAGCTTCACCAGCGAGATGGTATGAAGGCCTCCATTAGAGAGGGCCAGCTGAACCTGATAGACCTGAGATTGGTTCATAGGGTTCTGATCGAGGGGCGGCAGAACGGTCATATCGGGCGCTATACCCAGTAAAACGGTTCCGATGACGGAAATGCTGTCGGCCACACGGCCAAGCGCGTCCTCAAGCGTCTCTCCTAAACCTGCTGGAATAACGTTATCTATCCGATAGTTTCGGCACAAGCTTTGTGCCTGTCCGACAATGAGAGAAGCAGCCCTAAGGCTTTGAATGCACTCCTCCGAATCGGAGGCATTCAAAAGGCGATGATAGTCCGCAGAGCCTTCATAGAGGATGTGACGCAGGCGATTGGCGGCGCTGCGCCTCTGTTTTGCGAACTGGTGTAGCCCCTCAAGCGCATCGGAAAGCGCTTGCTGTAGGGCGCTCCGTTCGTCTGTAAAGCGGTAGATAGCAAGCTCACCCGGGGCAAGCCGATCGCGTTTATCCACGATGCCGGCTCGCTTTAAAATCACCCCCTGAAGCCAATGCAGATCAAGCCCCGGCGGGCTTTGCTCGGCAATGGTGCGAAGGGCTACCTGCGGTGGGATGACGGTAGAGAGCCTTTCGATGCGATAGATGCCTCCCGACAGAGCGGCGCTCAGCTGGAGGTTTATCGGCTGCGTAGAGGTGTTTTGAACCAAGACGCCCAGCCCTTCCGAGGTGACGGCGGCATAGGCCATGAGGGGGAGGGCGTCGGCCTTGAGGGGAAGGGCGCCCTGCCCCAGAAAATCTTGCGATTTTCTGGGGACCCCTATATCGGCCTTGAGGCCTGGCGCCGCCGAATCGGAGTGGATACGAATGGCCACCGGGGTACCGTTCAATCGCCCCCATTCCCACCACATTTGACGGTTACGAAACGCATTTGGAACCTGTTCGAGGCTCGTCTTGATGATCTGGAGGAGATCGGGGTCTGGCGCTAACCGGTGCGTGGGGTCTACGTCAATCTGCACGTTGCTGGGGATGACAAAATCGGGCGTTTGGGCGGTTGTTTGAGGTTGGGTGCCCAACAGCGCGGCCACCATCCCTCCTGCCAGCGAGGCGCTAACCAGGGTATAGAGCCATCGTTTAGTTTTTGGGAGGAGGAAAAAGTTACCGTTCATCGTTCCATCCTTTTCAGCGACGCATCCTCTTCGGGGTTAAGCACCTTACGAACACGCCGTTCGAACTCCTCGCGGGGCAGCATCACTCGTCGCTTACAGCGCAGGCACACGGCGGCAATGTCGGCCCCTACGCGCGTTACCGTCCACAGGTCGCCCCCGCAGGGATGTTGTTTTCTTAGTTGAACGGTCATGCCCACCTTAATAAGAATGCGTTCGGGCATAGAAGCCCTCCTTTAGGCTTCTCGCTCAAGGCCGAGCGAGGGGACGCTGCTCACCGGGTACGGTTCGCAAGCAGAGGAGACCCCTCCGGCACACCCAGCGGCAGAAGCTGATATTGTGTGGTGCGACGCATCGGTTGGTAACCTGCCGCCCGAATCAAGCGCTCGATCTCCTCAATCGGCATAGTAAACGCGCATCCGGCAGCCGAGACTACATTCTCTTCCATCATGGTGCTGCCGAAATCGTTGAGACCATAGCGCAGCGCGATCTGGGCGATCTTCGGCCCCTGCGTAACCCAGGAAGCCTGCATATGGGGCACGTTATCGAGCATGAGCCGAGAGACGGCCACCGTGCGTAGATAGTCGAAGGCCGAAGCGCGCTCCATCGGCAGCTCCGTGCCCTCCGGTTGGAACGACCACGGGATGAAGGCCGTAAAGCCGCCTGTTTCATCCTGCAACTGGCGTATACGCAGCAGGTGCTCGACACGGTCTTCATACGTCTCCACCGAGCCGTACATCATGGTGGCGGTGGTGCGCAGGCCGGCTCTATGGGCTTCACGCATACAGTTTATCCACTCGTCCGCCGTGTCCTTATAGGGCGCGATGATCTCGCGCACGCGATCGGTAAGAATCTCGGCTCCGCCTCCGGGCACGCTATCCAGCCCTGCCGCTTTCAGGCGCCGAAAAAGCTCTGCCAGAGAGATTTTACTGATTTTTGCGATATAGATAAGCTCGGCAGGAGAGAAGGCATGCAATATGATGCCATAGGCACCGAAGCGCTCCTTAATACTGGCCAAGAGGTCTTCATACCATTCCAACTTCAGCTTTGGGTTGAGACCTCCCTGCATCAGGATTTCGATGCCTCCCAAATCCACCATCTGCTGGATTTTCTCGAAAATCTGCTCCTTCGTAAGCACATACCCTTCCTCATGCCCCGGTACCCGATAGAAGGCGCAGAACTTGCAGCGAACCCAACAGATGTTGGTGTAGTTGATGTTGCGCCCCACCACGTAGGTCACGATATGGTTAGTGGTAGGATGCAGACGCTCACGCACCACGTTGGCCAGATGCGCCAGCTCGGGCAGGTGTGGGTAGTGAAAGAGCCAAAGGCCCTCCTCTGCCGTGAGACGCTCTCCGGCGTAGACCTTCTCGGCGATGCTCTCTATAGATAGAGGCGCTGCGGATTGCAGGGTTGGCATGAAACAAACTCCGTTATATCGCTCAACAGCTCATTATACCCGTAAAACCCTGCTAGCCTTGCAGGCTTCTCCTTCCGCGAGGTGGCCACTTTCACCAAGAGCGCCTTCGCGAACACAGCCCTTATAAAGACGTAATAGTAAGCAGGAGGTGCGGCCTTGGGTGAGTTCCAATTTCACCATATTGCCCTTGAGGTACCCCATATCGCAGAGGCGGTAGATTGGTACAAAAATACGCTGCCCGACGTGCGGGTGCTCTACCAGGATGAGACATGGGCTTTTATTGAGGTAGGCGGCGTGAAGATCGCCTTTGTTCTGCCCTCTCAACATCCCTCGCATATTGCGTGGCGTGTTGGGGATGAAGAGTTGGAGCGACTGGCACAACGGTTCGGTGCCACCATCAAAACGCACCGAGATCGTTCACGAAGTTTCTATCTTGAAGCGCCTGGCGGTTTTCACATCGAGGTCATTTCTCTGGACAACAGTACCCTGAAGTAGCCTCTTTAGAGCTTGTAGGGATTGTAACTCAAGATTTCTCGCCTTCGGCTCGAAATGACAGTCGTATCACCGGCTCGAAATGACAGTTGTTCATCTCGTCTTCGACTTGGTATGACAACCGTATCACCGGCTCTTCAAGCCCCCACCCCCCCGCCCCTCCCCCCATTGGGGAGAGGGGCACCTCGCGGTGGGCGTCCTCGCGGACGGCGCCTTTGCGGCCTGTGTCGTTCCCGTAATCGTCTCTTTCTCTAGCCGCTGCATCGCCGTGCGCTAGCACCTCCCGAATCGGGGGAAAGGAAGGGATAGGGGGCGAACAAGACAGACTTGCTTGGTTAACTGCCTCTAGAACTGTAAAGCCGGCAGTCTCACCAGTCCCACCCCTTCCCCTCAGAACCGGTGGGGATTGAAATTTAAGATTTCTCGCCTTCGGCTCGAAATGACAGTTGTTTATCTCAGCATCGACTCGAAATGACAGGTGTATCGCCGGCTCTTCAAGCCCCCACCCCCCCCGCCCCTCCCCCCATTGGGGAGAGGGGAGACCAGTAAGCTCATTGGCAGTTTTCTATGATAATCTTCCCTTCGGACACTAACCATAACCGCCCCCTTTCTCCCTAATAGGGGGAAAGGAAGGGATAGGGGGCGAACAAGACAGACTTGCTTTGCAGACTAGCTCTAGAGCCGCAAGAACGACAGTCTCTGCAGCCCCACCCCCTTCAAGCCCCCACTCCCCCCGCACCTCAAGGCCAACGGTACCGTGCCTTTTCCCTCATCTGCTAAGATGGATAGGAGCAGGCTCCATAGGCCTGCTGTGCAGACTATCTCTAGACACGCCCGCCTAAAACACAACCCATCCCCCTGCGTCCTCAATTGGGAAGCTTGTCTTAGAGCGATAGCCCTGTTAGCGGTGCTCCTTCATTACCTGCAAGAGAGCTGTGCTGGCCTCGAAAAGCTGCTTTGTTTGGGCCTTCATCTGCTCCCACTGATCGGGCGTGCAGTTGAGCCATTCCTGCACATCGGGGTGCAAGGCGTGCGGCTGCGTATGTTCTGAAGCCACATAGCCGCACTCCCATGCCAGAATATCACCGGCATGAACTGCGGCCACAAGGTCGAAGTTCTCGCTTCTTAACGAGGGGCGGTGGTGCTCGCCGATCATGGCCACAAGGTGCGAAGGAAAGTTCCAATGCTCGGCAATGCGGCGCCCAACCGTGAGATGGTCTATGCCCAAAACCATGCTCTCCGCCTCGTCTGAGGTCTTCTTCTCGCGGGCGGCAAAGGCCATGGTGACGGCGTACTGAACGGGGAAGTAGCTGTCGAGAAAAAGCGCTCCGATGTCGTGTAGCAACCCGCCGATAAAGCTCTCTTCCTTGGCATTGCGGGTGCGGGGCAGACGCTGTTGGGCTACAACACAGGAGGCCACCGCCGTGGCGACCGAATGCTCCCAAAAAGCCGTGCGGTTTAGGCCATAGGGCATAGATTTCTGATTGAGCTGCCCAAAAGCAGAAACGCCTAACACCAGGTTCCGTACGGTGTTGTAGCCCAAGATAACCACCGCGTGGGTCAATGTGCTGATCCGTTTCGGAAAACCGTAATAAGCTGAGTTAACAATGCGTAGAATCTTCGAGGCCAATCCCTGATCCATCGAGATAAGCCGGTTCAGCTCTTCTGCCGATGAGTTGGGGTCGTTGACGGTCTGTAGAATCTTGCTCACTACGGCCGGCAGGGGCGGCAGATCGGAGAGTTTCTTCTCCAATGTCTGCTGAAATACATTGCGATCAATGCGTACAGATTTGATTTCAGGCGGCATGCGCTTTCACTCCTCTCTGGTGGTTGGCAAGGTTCAGTATGCCTTCAACGTCAAGAATAAGGGCCATACGTCCGTCCCCCAAAATGGTGGCGCCGGACACTCCTTGAACATCTCCGATGAACTTGCCAAGCGTTTTTATAACGATCTCTTGTTCTCCTATAAAGCCATCCACAATAAGACCGATCCGTTCACGTTCAAGGCCTACAACAACCACATTAAGCGCCTCAAGGCCGACGGTGCTGCGCACGGCGTCCTCCTTCCTCTGCAACTGGTGCATAGGCTCCGACTGCACAACGGCCAAGGCTTTGGCCGATTGCGTCGCACGAACGGGCAAAAGACTTTGAAGATGGGCCAAACACAACGTCTCCCCACGCAGCAGAATGGTGGGTTGGCGGCGCACCGAGCGCACGCTTTGGGGGGAGACCCTTAAGGTTTCAGCCACAGAGTTGAGCGGGATGGCGTATACGGCCTCTCCCACGCGCACCAATAGGCTTCGGATGATGGCCAACGTGAGCGGCAGGCGAATGCAAAACCGCGTGCCTTTGCCCACCCAGCTTTCAATGTCTATAGTGGCCCCTAGGCGCTGCAGGTTGCTGCGCACGATGTCCATACCCACCCCTCGCCCCGATACATCCGATACCTGCTGTGCGGTGGAAAAGCCGGAAGCAAAGATGAGGTTAATGGCCTCGCGATCGGAGAGGCGATGGGCGGCCTCGCGAGACATCAGGCCTTTTTTAACGGCGGCCTCACGCATCTTGGCGGGGTCTATGCCGCGGCCATCGTCTTCCACCTCAATAACAATGTGGTTCTCCTGATGTCGCGCACGCAACCAAACGGTGCCGGAGCGGGGCTTCCCTAAACGCTCTCGCTCCTCCGGTGGCTCGATGCCGTGGTCCACGCTGTTGCGCAACATATGAATGAGGGGGTCTCCAATGGCTTCGATAACGGATCGATCTAGTTCGGTCTCTTTCCCTTCGATCTCAAACTGAAACTCTTTGTTGAGGCGCTTGGCAAGGTCGCGCATCATGCGTGGAAAGCGATTGAACACATTCTCAATAGGCAGCATACGAGCTTTCATCACCTCGTCCTGAAGCTGGTCGGTGATGCGGGCGATATGCACGGCGACCTCCTGCAGGTGTTCCACCGTGACATCGTTCCCCAGCTGATGCCCTATTTGCGCGCAGAGTTGGGCAATGCGCGTGCGGTCAATGACAAGCTCGCCTATAAGGTTCATCAGGTTATCGAGGCGGTTTACGTCTACCCGAACCGTCTGCGGTTGGGGAGATGCTGCCGTCCGTGGGCCGCTCTCTTTTGGCGGCTCTTCTCGAGAAGCCGTTTGAACTTCTTCATTAAAGGGCGTTTGCTCTGCTGCGGTTTGCGGATTTGCGGAGGTGGGCGGCATCCACGGCACTATGCGCACTTCGGTTACTTCGCTAATGCGCTCCACTTCGGCACGCAGCCTCTCCACGGCTTGGGAGGTGGCCACCAAGGCGGTGAAACTTGTCTCAAAGCGTTCGTTCTCTAAAGCTTCTTCATCCGGCTGGGTATGTAGCACGGCACCAACCGTTTCCAACCCCTGCAGTGTCATCAATGCCCGAACCGATTTTAACATGGAGTCGGGAGCGAGGAAAACGTCAATACGATACAACGCGTGGCCGGTGGCAAGCGCCTGTTGACATGCCTCCATGGTGCTTTCGGAAAGAGCAAGTTCCTCCACTTCGGCGGTCTGATGTTGGGCGGCACCGGTTGTGGAGGCCTCGCAACGGGCAACGGCACGCAGTTGGGCGGTGAGCGCCGATGTGTCTTGTTGGGTCGTGCCCGAATCGGCGATGTCACCGAGCATCGCTTTGAGAGCGTCCAGCCCTTGAAAGAGCGCGTCAACGAGTTCGGGTGTGACCTCGATCTGGCGGTTTCTTAGCAGATCGAAGAGGTCTTCCATGGCGTGCGTCAGCTCTCCCATGGCCTGATAGCCCATGGCACGTGCTGCGCCTTTTAGGGTATGGGCGGCACGAAATATCTCTTGCAGCAGCTCCGGTGAAGGCTCCTGCTCGAGTTTTAGGATGTCCTGCTCTAAAAGCTCGATCTGCTCGTGGGCCTCTTGCAGGAACACCTGAAGAAACGGACGCATTTCCTCGTTCATGCCCAAGCTTCTTTCCTTAGGATGGCTACCATCATGCCCGTTCGGCGGCATCGGAAGGTTTCAGCACAGCCTCCACGTTGAGGAGAATGATCAGCTCGTTCTGATGCTTGCCGACGCCTAGAACAAACTCCGAATCCACCGATTCGACCATCTCGGCAGGCTTCTCGATGAGGGTTTCCGAGAGCCTTAAAACTCCCACGACGCTATCTACCTCAAGCCCCACGAGACTGCCATCGTAGTTCACAACGATAACCCGCCGGCTCGAAGCCAATGCGCTTCTCTGTTTTTGGACTTCTTCAGAGCCGACACCCTCCCCCTCAGTTTCAGGAAGCCCTAAACGACGCCGTAGGTTCACAATCGGCACAATTTTGCCGCGTAGATTGATGATCCCCTCTAGGTCTTCGGTAGATCGAGGAACGTGGGTAACCTCTTGCGGGCGAATGATCTCATTGATGGCGGCAATGTCAATGCCGTAGGTCTCTTTGGCCAGGCGAAAGGCCACGAGTTGCAACTCACGCTCCACCGATTCAAGGCCGACGCCCTTCCCCTCAAGGCCGACGCCCTTCCCCTCCATCGTTGGTGCCAAAGTTCGCTTAACCCCCTTCTCTTTTTCGCTATTGCGAAGCTATTTTCGGTAAAAGTAGGAGGGAGCTTTAGAATTTTTAGGAGGCGGTCCATCTCACAGCTCTAGAGGCAGTTCACAGAGCAAGCCAATCTTGCTCGTCCCCTATCCCGTCCATCTGTCCTCGCGGACAGCAATGCAACTACCTGAGAGATCGAGGGTTAAGGGAGTGCCAGAGGCCCCTGCGGGGCTTACTTTGTTGTGAATGAGGAAAGGGGGCGGTTGTGGTTAGTTGCCGGAAGAAAGGTTATCACGAGAAACCGAGAGTTAACTTGCCGGTCTCCCTCTTCTATGGCCTGGGCAAAGGGTCTGCTACTCCAATTCGGCCTCGATCTGTTGCACAAACAAAGACATCGCTTCGAGGGCACGTTCCGCCTTGAGGCGTGCTTTTTCACGTTTATCTCGTATCGTCAGGCCTTGCAACTCGGGCACAAGACCCCAATTGGCGTTCATAGGGGCGAAATGTTTGGGATCGGCCTCTACCAGATAGTGGCAAAGGGCGCCCAAAACGGTCACTCTAGGCGGTACTGCGGGCGGCAAACCTTTCAGCCATCGCAGGGCATTGATGCCGGCAATCATCCCAATAGCGGCCGACTCCAGGTAGCCTTCCACACCGGTGATCTGGCCGGCCAAGAAGATGCCTGGGTGTTTTTTCAGTTCGCAGTGGGCGGTAAGCACCAGCGGCGCATTAACGTAGGTGTTACGGTGCATAACGCCGTAGCGCACAAACTCGGCGTTCTCAAGGGCGGGGATCATGCGGAAGACGCGCTTTTGCTCGCTCCATTTCAAGCGCGTTTGAAACCCCACCAGTCCCCACAGGGTGCCCTCTCGATTCTCCTGACGCAACTGCACCACGGCGTAGGGGCGCTTCCCTGTGCGCGGATCGATTAACCCTATCGGCTTCATGGGGCCGTAGAGGAGGGTTCGAGGGCCGCGTCGTGCCAGTTCCTCGATGGGCACGCACATTTCGAAGAACACCATCTTCTCTACCGGCTCGGTCTGCTCAAAATCGTGCAGGGGAGCCAATTCCGCATGACAAAGCGCTTCCCAAAAGGCCATGTACTCTTCTTTAGTCAGAGGGCAATTCAGATAGTCGGCGCTTATCGTTGAGGCCGATGCAGTGGGCCCCTCTTCGCCATTAGCACCGGCCTCTTCTTGCCAGGGGCCGCGTCCTCGTCGCGAGGCACGAAACAGGCGGCTGGTGTCCAGACTTTCGCCGAGCACGGTGGGGGCAACCGCGTCGTAGAAGGAGAGGGCGAAGTTGTCTGTAAGGCGTTTAAGCTCCTGCGCCAACGCGTCGGAGGTGAGGGGGCCGGTGGCGAGAATCAGCGGGCGCGATTCGGGCAGTTGCGTTACCTCCTCCCGAATGACGGTGATATTGGGGTGGCTTTCTATAACGGAGGTGACTTCACAGGCGAAGCGTTCTCGGTCTACGGCCAAGGCTTCGCCGGCGGGCAGCGCGTGGCGTCGGGCGATGGGCAGAATGAGCGAGCCTAGCCGGCACATCTCCTCTTTCAGTACGCCGCTGGCGTTGGTCAGCAGGGTAGATTTAAAGGAGTTAGAGCATACCAACTCGGCCAGGTCGGCGGTGCGATGGACGGGTGTTTGGCGTTTGGGTCGCATTTCATAGAGGCGCACTTTGGCTCCGCGCTGTGCACACGCCCAGGCCGCCTCTACTCCGGCGAATCCTCCCCCAACGATAGTTACCGTCTCCATTCTCCGTTGCGCTCCGTTTTTGGCTATTCTTATCGGCTTCAGATGCAGTGGTCAGCGGCTTTCAAAGAGCCGGTGTAGCCGCATTCGTTTTATTATACACGGAGAGCAGCTGGGCAGTGACGCGCCAAAGTGAGTCTCAAGTTGCCATCCCACCAACTTTAAGGGGAAGGACGCCCTACCCCAGAAAATCTTGCGATGTTTTGAGGGCCCCTGTATCGGCCTTGAGGAGCTGGCGGGATAGACGACTGTCATTTCGAGCCAAAGACGAGATGAACAACTGTCATTTCGAGCCGAAGGCGAGAAATCTTGAGTGTCAATCCCCACCGGTTCTAAGAGGTGGGGGTGGGGCTGTATAGCGACTACCAATCTCGCGGTTCTAGAGGTAGTTTACAAAACAAGCCTGCCTTGTTCGCCCCCTATCCCGGCCTTTCCCCCTATTAGGGAGGTGCTAGCGCACGGCGACGCAGCGGCCAGAAAAAGAGGCGGGTAAGGCAATCTTTCTGGCCGCAAAGGCGCCGTCCGCGAGGACGCCCACCGCGAGGTGCCCCTCTCCCCAATGGGGGGAGGAGCGGGAGGATGGGGGCTTGAAGAGTCGGCGACTGTCCTTTCGTGCCACAGACGAGATCAACAACTGTCATTTCGAGCCGCAGGCGAGAAATCTTGAGTTACAATCCCCACCAACTTTAAGGGGAAGGGCGTCGGCCTTGAGGATCCGGTAACACTTCTATTGTATCACAGAATCTGTCAACAATCAATACTTCAGAACAAAAAAGTGTCACATAGAGGCCGATTCGGTGAAGCTTCCACCACAGAGGCTCCGACCCACAGCAGGTAGCTGCTCTGTTAGGCCGGTTATTCCGACGTAAGCGGTGTGAGCGGCTCGCTGCCCCCATCTCGAATGGAACATTTATCGGCAACAACTCTCTTAGGGAGGACGATGCGAGCGACGATGGGATAAACGAACACGATGATGGTGATGCCAACCTATGCGGCTCTAGCAGGAAACGGCGGCAGAATGGCGAATTTTTTTCTGCACTTGAAAGGAGTTGAAATTGACGATGGCGGATATGCCCTTACAAAAAGAGCCGTTTCCTCACCTGGCGGCAGCCCTACCGGAAGGCCAACGCCGGCCCTACGGGCGCTCGCTTACCTGGCGGGTTGTCCTCCTTTGCCTTATTCTTATTCCCCTTACCGACTTTTGGCAGGTGGAAATGGAGGTCGTGCGCTATTCCGCCCACCCCACCACCATCTCCCTGTTCTTCGATACCGTGTTCGTTCTGCTCTGCCTTACCGTGGCCAACCAGGGCCTGAAACGTTTCGCTCCGCGGCTGGCCCTGGAACGCGGTGAACTCCTCCTCACTTACTCGGTTCTCTGCATCGCCGCCGCCGTCAGTGGGCACGACATGTTGGAGGTTTTCGTCCCCATGCTTACCTGGCCCTTTAAGCACGCCAATGCCTCCAACAACTGGGCACACCTCATCATCCCACACCTGAAGCCGGCGCTTTTCATCAGCGACCCCAAAATCTACAAGGGCTACTACGTGGGCAACGACACCATCTTTCGCTGGGTCTACATTCGTGCCTGGCTGCCTGTCGTCTGCATCTGGACGGCCTTCGTTTCCATGCTGCTCTTTATTATGCTTTGCATTAATGTAATATTGCGTAAACAGTGGACAGAGCACGAACGACTCACTTACCCCATTATCCAACTGCCTTTGCAGATCACCTCAGAACAGGCTTTTGCGCCGAATGGGCTTTTCCGAAACCGGCTCTTCTGGCTTGGCTTCGCCATCGCCGGCTCCATTGATATGATCAATAGCCTTAACTACTACTATCCTAATATCCCCACGGTTCTCACGCCGGGGTTCGGCCAAAGCTTCCTGGATATAGGTCAGTACTTTACATCCAAACCGTGGAACGCCCTTGGTTGGACGCCCGTCTCGTTCTACCCCTTTATGATCGGCTTAGGCATGTTCATGCCGCTGGACTTCCTGTTCTCGATGTGGTTTTTTTACTGGTTTTGGAAGCTGGAGCGGGTCGCCGTCGTGTGGCTTGGCTACGACCGTGACCCGCGCTTCCCCTACATCGAAAATCAGTCGTTTGGGGCCTATCTCTCCTTCTTCTTCTATGCTGCCTGGCTTAGCCGTAATTACATCAAGCAGGTGCTTCGCTGCGCTTTAGGGCGGCCCTCCGAACTCGACGACAGCACCGAACCTATCCGTTACCGATGGGCTGTCTTGGGCGTGATTGTGGGGGTAGGCTCGCTTGTCGCCTTCTCCACCTGGCTGGGGATGGTCTGGTGGATCGGCATTCTCTTTTTCTTCATGTATTTCATGCTTGCCATCGCCATTACGCGCATGAGGGCCGAACTGGGCACCCCCGTTCATGATCTCCACTTCACCGGCCCTGAAATGATCATGACGCGCGTGGCCGGAACCGACAGCTTTTCTGCAAATACACTCACCGTTTTCTCCCTCTATTTCTGGTTTAATCGCGCCTACCGCAGCCACCCCATGCCGCACCAGTTGGAAGGGTTTAAACTGGCCGAACAGACCCACTCGCGCTATCGCAGCTGGTACTTCGCCATGCTTTTCCTCGGCATCTTTGGGGTGTTTGTAGCGTTTTGGAACATGCTCGGACTAATGTACCACTACGGCGCCGAAGCCAAAAGCGTGCTGACCTTTGGGCCGGAACCCTACAACAACCTAACCTCATGGCTTAACACGCCCACTCGCGGCAAGTTCGGCGAGCTGATGTCTATTTTTGTGGGATGTGGCATCGCCTTCTTTCTCCAGTGGATGCGGGTGCGGTTCCCCTGGTGGCCTTTTCATCCGCTGGCTTTCGCCGTGACCTCCTCTTGGGAGATCAACCTGGTTTGGGGGCCGCTGTTCCTGGCATGGATATTCAAAGGTCTTATCCTTCGCTATGGAGGCCGAGGCGCCTTTCAGAAAGCGTTGCCCTTCTTCATCGGCCTGATGCTGGGGCAGTTTGTAGTGGGTAGCCTGTGGAATATCTACGGCATTGCAAGGGGCCTGCCGACTTACCAGTTCTGGCAATAGCCTAAGAAGGGGCTCTAGGGCTTTGCGGGAACATAACACGTGGCGTTAGGATAGGTGAGAATAAGATCGTGACTGCAGATAAGTGCGTGCGTTTTAGGGGCGATTTGGGCGTCTATAGGGTAGCTGGCCTTACCTATCTTCAGCCATAGGCGGTTAGGCCCCTTTAGCTCGTAGGTGCCCTGCCATCGAATGAGAAGAGTCTGCCCATCATCGTCGGAACTTACCTGTTGTACGCTTTTATCGGGGAAGGGCATTTGGGTGGTGCCATCGGGTGTGTCGGCCAAGAGCCGGGTCGTTCCGGTGATCACCCCATGGGCGAAGGTTACCTGCTGATCAAGAATAGGGCAACCGCTTTGAGGGCCGGTAGGCGTTTTACCGATGCTCTGCAAAACCCACCGTCCCTGCAGCTTTGCCTCTGTCAGTCCCGTTGCTGCGGCTTTAGGATGATGCGGCACAAAAAACGCAAAGCAGAAGGCGACGAGCGCCACAAAGGCAGCGGCAAAAACCTGTTTGCGACCTCGTTTGCGCGGGTCGGGCAGAGTAACGGTCTCGTCAAGGCCTGTATCGGGGTCCCCAGAAAATCGCGAGATTTTCTGGGGCGGGGCGCCCTTCCCCTCAAGGCCGACGCCCTCCCCCTCAAGGCCGACGCCCTTCCCCTCAGTCTCTTCCTTTATCTCTTGAACGGCAGGCTCTGCCACCTCTTCGGAAACTCCTTACAGTTCAGTTGGCACGGAGTTATAATCGGCGTTTCCGCTCAAAAAATGGAGGGTGAGCCTGTACCGGCCGAGGGTTTCTATTTCTCTAGCCCCGTTCGATCTCTTCGCGCAAAAGCGTTAGCTGACTTTCAAAGGCGGCGAGTGCCTGCAGCAGTTCCTCCCGATTCTGCAAGAAAATCTCCCTCCAAAGCTCTTTATCTGCACCGGCGATGCGGGTAAGGTCACGAAAGCTGCCGCCGGCCAACTGCTTCGCCAGCTCCCGATTCGGGTGGGCCTCGACCATGTTCATAAAAGCGAAGGAGAGGAGATGCGGGAGATGGCTAACAAGGGCCGCCAGACGGTCATGTTGTGTCGCCTCCATCGGCAAGGGGCGCGCGCCCAGCGCTTTGATAAGCGTGGCCAGCGGACGCGCCCAGAGGTCTTCCTCTAAGACGAAGGGCGCCGAGCGCACGATCGCCCATGCGGCCCCGCGAAACAGGTCGGATTGTGCGGCCTGCGGCCCCGATTGAGGCCCTCCTGCCATGGGATGCCCGCCTACAAACCTCGGGCCGAAGAGCGACTCGCCGTGTTGCACTATCGCTTCCTTTACGCTGCCGAGGTCGGTGATGAGGGCGTGAGAGGGAATATACGGTGCCAAAAGCGAAAGCTGCTCCACAATGGCCTGAGGGGGAGCGGCGAACACTACCAGATCGGCCTCTGAAATCGCCTCGACCGGTGTTGCCGCAGCCCTATCTAGGGCGCCCTGCTGAGAGGCTATGTGCAGATGGCTTGGCCGAACATCGTAGCCGACCACCGTTTTGGCAAGCCCTCGCCGACGCAGGGCCATTCCCAACGAGGCGCCCATGAGGCCTACACCCAGGATGGCCACCTGGTTGAAGAGAACAGGGCAAGCCCCCTCTTCAGAGGCCCTCATAGGCGCTTACCAACGGCCTCCGCCACAGGCCTTACGGCCTGCATCAGTTGTCCAAACTGCTCGAACGAAAGAGATTGCGGGCCGTCTTTCACAGCCTTTTCAGGGTTGGGATGCACCTCGATAATCAGCCCATCCGCCCCTGTGGCCACCGCCCCCAAGGTTACTGCCGGAACCAAACTGCGTTTTCCCGTGGCGTGAGAGGGATCGGCAAAGATGGGCAGGTGCGAAAGCTCCTTTATGGCAGGGATGGCGTTGAGATCGAAGGTGTTGCGGGTATAGGTCTCAAAGGTGCGAATGCCGCGCTCGCACAGGATGATCTCGTAGTTGCCTTGGCTTGCGATGTACTCTGCCGCCTGCAGCCACTCCTCAATGGTGCTGGCCCAGCCGCGTTTCAGCATAACCGGCTTGCGTGTGTTCCCCACCTCGCGCAGAAGGCTGAAGTTGGTCATGTTGCGCGTGCCGATCTGAAAGATGTCGGTGTAGCGCCCCACCAGCTCCACATCGCGCGTATCCATGACCTCGGTGATGATGGGCAAACCGGTCTCTAGGCTCGCCTCCTGAAGAATCTTTAGTCCCTCCTCACCGAGGCCGTGGAAGGAGTAAGGCGACGTGGAGGGCTTAAAGGCCCCACCTCGCAGGATATGCGCCCCCATTTTCT
>Ga0209061_1002584_pt1 | contig 22284 bp, 20 predicted proteins | sample Coa_R1_10_FD_187157 | JGI IMG/M metagenome (GOLD analysis project Ga0209061, IMG submission 187157) | Surface soil microbial communities from Centralia Pennsylvania, which are recovering from an underground coalmine fire - Coalmine... | ecosystem: Environmental > Terrestrial > Soil >...
AACACCCAAAGGCTACCATACGTTCCGATTATCTCTGATAGATAATCCAGTCGGGTTTTGAGCGTGATATGGACAGAGGTATGTGACTGTGAGTAATGCTTGTCGTATCTGCCCCTTGGCATTTTTTGGTGCGAGGCTTCTCTATCTCCTGACTTCCCTGTTTCCTGGTGGACAGCGCAGCGTCCATGACCTGCTCTCTGGCATCTGTACCACTCGTATCATAGTGAGACGCCCTGAGAAAATACCTGCCTGATGGAGTGGTAATGAATGATTAGCGCCAATCTGCCAGAGGAAAAAGGAAATGGGCGGACAACGTTGTCCGCCCATTTCCTTAACTAACGAAAGAGCCAGTTGCGGAGAAGGAGCCTGTTTTACTTACTAGCAGCGACAAAGCCTGTCATATAGGCAGGAGTTGCGGTCTTCCTTAGAGAGGAACTGAGAACTTCCTTCTCCAACAACGCTGCGCGCCTTACTCGATGGCCGCAATACGCTCTCCCAATGGCAGCCTGAAGAACGCCCGGCGAGTCTCCGAGCCGAGGATACTGGCAATCGCCGCGATCCAGCTAAACAGCCCACAGGCAACTGCCACCCAACCTCCCGCTATCACCAGGGGTCTTGCAGCGGTAAGGAAGCCGATGGTTAGCAGCAGGTAGGCCACAAAGAGCAGGGCCATCATGATTACTAACGAGGCGTTCGTCCTCAGCGTCCCGAGCAATAACACACCCGAGAAAATCGTCCAGCAGAGGAAGAGCAGCCCCAGGAAACCGGTCAGCAGAGCAACGCCTGTCAGATTAAGCAGAATGCCGAAGCTCAGGATGAAGACCAGGCCCAGGGCAGTAATAAAACCGCCATACGAAGTGAAGATGGTCGCTGTCAGCATGGAGTTCTTGCGATACTCCCACATACCCGCCAGGACCATGATGATGCCAGCTATCAGTAACACCGCCCCGATAGGTATGTGCAGCCGTAGCGCGGCATACGGAACGATAAAGCCCGCATAGTAACAGCCGATAATAGCCGTAACAAACGCGAGAACGTTCAATCCCAGCGGCGCCGGGCTGGCAATCGGTGGAAATGCATTCTCTCGCGCGACTTCATGCGGTTCCGGTTGATTCGGTACTGTGTACTGTGCCATGACAACTTCTCCTTTTCTTCAATGACCGCAATCATTGCTGATTCATGTGCTTTGTCACTGTACTTCTATATATCAACACGTTTTTTTGGGTTAGAAAATGGTCAGAGCAAGTTTAAGAATTCCTGAGAAAGCTTTAGAGAAGGTTAAGCATACTCGTCCGCCGCTATGTACTACCATTTCCTGTTCAGAGAGAGAGCATGTTACATCTTTTCCCAACTCACGTTTAGGTAAACATAAGGTAATGAACTCAGCAGTGCCTGAAAAGCTGGCGCGACTCACCCACGCGGGAGAGTCGCCTTTGTCTTATCAGGGCAGCTACATTCATATCCTGGAATTATTACCATTCGTACAATTCTGGTAATAGTATTCAGTCAAGGTTGAGGAGAGAAGGTGATGCAGGGACCTCCCCGCACCCTGCCAGGGGCTGGCGCCCCTGGACCCCGCCTCAATAGAAAGAACTTGTCATGGCGGACACTGTATCAGAGACGATCCTGCTTTCCCCAGAAAGCATGCAGGTTGAACCCGACCTCCTTGAGGACAAAGACCTTCGCGGAACGACGTATAGCGCCCCCATTACTCTCAAGAGCGGAGACGCTTTTCTGGTAGCTGATGTATGCGCTGATTTTGCGGCAGCAAGCCGGGAGATGGGCCTCTTCTGGCGTGGCACCCGTTTCCTTCGCGCATGCAATCTTACATTGGAAGAACGGCCGCTGCTGATGCTCTCCCATCATGTCGCCGAGATGGGCAACGCCTGCCAGGTGGACCTGACCAACTATGCCTTTACAGCGGATCACGATGCCTTCGTGGAACAGGGGGTTATCCATGTCAGCCGCCATCTGGAGTTACATCCAGAGGCGTTAGTGCAGGTCATTACCGTGACCAGTTTCTACACGGTTCCCGTCCCGTTGACGCTGCGCCTCAAGATAGGCGCCGACTTCCGCGATATCTTCGAGGTGCGGGGTACGATGCGAGCGAAGCGGGGCATGCTGCGGCCTCCTACCCTGGCCGATAACACGTTCACTTTTAGCTATCAGGGGCTGGATGACGTGACGCGAGAAACACGGCTCACGCTCTCCCCGCCAGCTGACCATGTGCGCGCTGACAGCCTGTCCTGGAACCTTCAGCTTAAACGCCATCACCCCGTAGAGCTGCGCATTACTGTGTGCATGAACGAGTCGCACGCGCCGCAGCCGGCATTAGCCGTGGAAAACATGGGGGCACGCGCACAGCACGATCCGACACACCCCGAACTGCGTACCAGCGATCCCCTCTTCAACCAGTTATTGCAGCGCGGTATGAACGACATCGTAATGCTGAGCACGACGACGCCATACGGGCAATTTCCCTACGCGGGTATCCCCTGGTTCTGCTGCCCCTTCGGACGCGATGGCCTGATCGCGAGCCTGCAATTTTTGCCCTGGTTTCCGCAGGTGGCGCGCGGCACGCTGGCATTCCTGGCAGCGCACCAGGGCACAAAGGTCGAGCCGTTTACAGACGAGGAGCCGGGCAGGATGCTGCATGAGATGAGAATGGGCGAGATGGCGAACTGCCGCGAGGTTCCCTACGTCCCCTATTACGGCAGCATCGATGTCACGCCGCTTTTCCTCATTACGCTCGCCGAGTACATACGTTGGAGCAACGACCTGCCATTCCTGGCGCAGCACTGGCCGCATGCACTGGCCGCCGCGCGCTGGCTGACAGATTATGGAGACCGCGACGGCGACGGTTTCATTGAGTATCACAAAACCTCCGACAAGGGCCTGGTTAATCAGGGATGGAAAGATGCCTGGGATTCCATCTCGCACAGCGATGGCCGGCTCGCCACGCCGCCCGTCGCTCTATGTGAGGTACAGGGCTATGCTTACGCTGCTTATCACGCCATAAGTTATCTCGCCGAACGCCTGGGCAAGACGCAGGAGGTACAGGCATGGGCAGGACGCGCCGAGGCTCTACGCGAGCAATTCCTGCGTACATTCTGGTGGGAAGATGAGCAGGTCTTTTACCTGGCGTTGAATGGCGCGAAGGAGCCATGCGATGTGGTATCATCCAACGCGGGGCAATGCCTCTGGAGCGGGATTGTACCGGAGGAGAAGGCGCGACTGGTCATCGCGCGGCTGATGCGCGAGGATATGTTCAGCGGTTGGGGCATACGCACGCTCTCAGCGCATGCGCAGCGCTACAATCCCATGAGCTACCATAACGGTTCTGTCTGGCCGCACGATACAGCAATGGTGGGAGCAGGCTTCGCACGCTACGGCGGCAAAGCCGAGGCCGGAACGCTTTTGCGAGGGATGTACCTGGCGAGCCTTCATTTTGAAAGGGCGCGCCTGCCGGAGTTACACTGCGGCTTCGCCCAGAGGCCGGGCTATGGTCCCACGCGCTACCCGGTTGCCTGCTCACCGCAGGCGTGGGCGGCGGGAGCGCCCTTCATGCTGGTGAATTCTCTGCTCGGTTTCGAGCCGGATGCGGAGCGCGGCCATCTCACATTACGGAATCCCACTCTCCCGGACTGGCTGCAACATCTGGAACTGAGCGGCCTGTACGTGGGCGGCCGGCATGTGCATCTGCGCTTCACGCGTGCCGGCAGCCAGACCAGGGTGGTCGCAGGCGCTGATAACGAGGTAAGCCTGTTTCAATCCCTGACGGGCTGCCTGTGACATCCAGACACGATGTAACCTGAGCATCAGGAAGCCGTGCAGGCTTCCTGACGCTCAGGTTACATTGACTACTACTCCCTTAGGGAGAGGCTCGGTGGCCGGCTGAGGGTGAGGAGGAGACGAGAGATCGAGCAGTTCGTTAATATCATCTATCTGCTGCTTCATCCACAGGTTAAGGTCGCTGCGCTCGACAGCCTGGCGGGCGAGCGTCGCCTTTACGTGCCTCTCCTCCGGCGAGAGGTTAAGCGCCTTGTAGAGCGCCTGCGCCGTCTCCATAACATCGGTAGGGGAGGTCGGTATCGATCCCTTCGCCAGTTGTTGAAACGCTCCGGCGGTGCGCGAAAGTACCAGTACGCCGTCGCGCTGATTGACGACAGGCCCCTCTTTTGCGACCAGATTCATGCCGTCGATGATCGGATTCACCAGCAGGACATCATAGAACTGCATAGCGGCCAGCGCGCGCGTCCGATCATTTTCGTAGAAGGTGTGGATCGGCGTCCAATCCTGGCTGCCATATTGCCTGTTGATACGCTCAATGGTGGCAAAAACCTCCTCGGCTGTCTTGCGATACCGGGGCAAGCTCTGGCGTGAAGGAACAAGGAAGGCCAGGAAGGTAACTTTGCCGTGCAGTTCGGGATGTCTTTCGAGAATAAACTCATACGCTTGAAAGCCGCGCAGGATATTCTTGGTAGGTTCCAGGCGGTCAACGCGCATAATCGTATGCTCGCGCAGCAGCGGTTTGATCTGTTCGGCAGCGCGCCTGCCGGCAGCGCTATTTACCACGCGGCGCTCCTGCGTCACCGAAATGGAGATGGGATAGGAACGCGCCTGCGTGTGATGGTCCTGCCACCAGAGCGCGCCCTCCTCGAAATCAACGACAGCGCCATCCAGCATCGTGCGCGCACCGTCAAGGAAATTACGGGCATCGCGCTCGGTCTGAAAGCCAATGATATCATTGCCCACCAGTCCACTATAGATATCCTGGACAATGTTGGTGGGCAAAAAGTGCCAGCAGCGTACATCGGGCCAGGGAATATGGATGAACTGCTGCATGATGATATCTGGATGGCGTTTGCGAATCATCGACGCAGCCAGGTAAAGGTGATAGTCTTGCAGCATCACTACGGCGCGGCCCATCTCGCGCTCGATCTCAGTATTGACAGCATCCGCGATAGCCTGATTCGCCAGGTAATAGCCATTGCTCCAGGCGTCCTGTAATGTTCGTGTAGAGGTCTGTTCATGGTCGTACATGTAATGTTGTAGAAACCAGAGCACCTCATTACTAATCCTATCGTAATACTTGCGATAGGTAGCTTTAGGGATGGCAACGTAGTGCAGCTTCATACGCTGACCGCGAATCGGCGACTCCATTAATCCGCCGTGAGCCTGTGCATTGCTGGCGGCTTTGCGGTCCCCCTCGGTCATCGTCATTGCTACCCACGTTACATCCATGCTATTGCCTGCATCGATGAGGGCAGTCACCATACCCCCGGATCCGCGCCGCGCCTTGAGCGCGTTACCCCGGCTCAGTTGAAACTCCACAGGACCGCGATTAGAGGCGATGATGAGGCGACTGGCATGCATCAACTGCGGAGGATGAGTGTCCATCTTCATCCGCGTGGGCATGAGTTTATCCTTTCTAACAGGTGCTTACTGTTCTTGCCTTGTGACTGTGCTCTCTAGAGACTCGGGATGGCCTGGAAATGTATGAGCCATCGCTTCACGAAGAAGGCACCTGATACAGTCTGACTTACGAACACACCTGATCGTATACGACGGCGTTGCGCAAGGCACCATGTGTAATGTTACCATACACCGGCATAAAATTACCAGGAATCCGCAAATGATAGGATGTCCGTCTCGCTTTGCGGCCCGCCGAAGCGGGCATTCATCCCCTCTTCTCTACAGACACATTTTCTCCTTTCTGTTCAATTAACTCATCCTCGCACCTGCCACGCAGCGGCCCATCGGAGCGTGCAAGAAGGCTGAACATCAGGCATTCTCTATGGAATCGAGAGCGTTAGCTTGACGGCTATCCTAAGATTAGGAGCAGGACACCATATCCGTACCTTAACTAAACTAACCCCATGTGCATGTTGTTGTGCGCCTGCGGCGCATCCAGGAGAAGGAGTGTCTGTGGGCTGCGTGCCGCAGGCATGCAGCCCACAGACACTCCTTCTCCTCGCGAGCCGCGCAGCGGTGAGCTGTCATGAAACTTGCACATCGCGTTAATTATAAATACGCGTTTCCTGTACTCATGAGTAAACGAAACAGAGAGGTCACTATGATGACACGTATTGATGGGCGCACCGCAGCGCAATTACGGCCTGTGCGCCTCACCGTCGATTTTCTGGACTACGCCGAGGGATCGGCGCTGATCGAAGCCGGGGCAACGCGCGTGCTATGCGCGGCCAGCGTGGAGGAGAAAGTGCCGCCGTTTCTGGAAGGCAAAGGGGAGGGCTGGGTGACAGCAGAATACAGCATGCTGCCACGTGCAACGCTTACGCGCAGTCCGCGCGAGCGCGATGGCAGGGTGAGCGGACGCACGCAGGAGATCCAGCGTTTGATAGGGCGCTCGCTGCGCGCCGCCGTGGATATGCAGGCGTTGGGCGCGCGCACCATCACCCTCGACTGCGATGTCTTGCAGGCCGACGGCGGCACACGCACCGCAGCGATTACGGGGGCTTACGTTGCCCTGCACCGCGCCTGCTCGCTGCTGGTGAAGCGCGGCGTCCTTCCTGTCCATCCGCTGCGCACGGCTGTCGCGGCGGTCAGCGTAGGCGTTGTAGGGGGAGATCTGCTGCTCGACCTCTGTTACGCGGAGGATTCGCGCGCCGATGTTGATTTTAACGTCGTCATGACGGCTGAACACGAGTTTATCGAGGTGCAGGGCACCGGCGAAAAAAGCGTTTTTGGTCGCACGGCGATGAATAATCTGATCGCCCTCGCCGAAATGGGCATTAGCGAGTTGCTGGAGATCCAGCGCCGCTATATCTAAGCATGTATCTGTTCCTCAGCTTCCTTCCGTTCTGGCCGGGCATTCGCGCGGCTGCGCCGCGCCAGGAATAGATAGTGTGGTGTGGAAAATGCACGAAGCGCATTTCCACACCACACTATCTATCAAGCGAGCGCCGCAGGCGCGAGCAAGCGCAAGGAAAACAGGGGCAGCGGTACTATGGTACCCCTCCGCTCCACTTTCTTACCGCTGCACGTCTTAGTAAATGATAAAATCGACATAACCCATAACTACCGGTTGGCGCAACAAAACTTGCCGATCACCGGGGCAGATGCTAGAATCGCTTTGCGAGAAGCGGACCGGAATCGCCCCGCAAGCAGTGAAACAGTAACATTCTGCCCGAGCAGCGACAGAGTTGAGAGGAGTGCACATTGGAAGAGACGACTGGCAGGAAATGGTTCTGGCGCATTCTGGATTTCATCAATCCACTTCGCGATCCGAGCCTGACCGTAGCCGCCGTACTGACCTTCATCGAGGAAGCGGGGCAGCATGACGCCTGGTACTGGATCGTTATCATTGCGCTTGTCAACTGGCTGGCCGTGCGCGGCGTGGTCTGGCTTGTCGTCAACTTTACTTTTGCCTCTACTTTTATCGCGCGCCGCGTCTGGTGGGCGATCAAGCATCCGCGCCTGGCATGGCGCATTCTGGATGCCGTCGGGCACGAAGAAATCGTAATCGGCGGGCTGCCATCTATCTCCGACGGTATTTTGCTACAAGATGGGACCGCAATTATGAGTCCGACGCTGGGCACGAGCGGCATTCAGGTGATTGGCGAACTCCCGGCAGGTACAGAGCTGCCCGTGCTGGGCATGCCCAACGGGCAGGTGACAGCGGACCTTTCGGCGCTGGCAAATACAGGATTTTTCCCCGGTATCAGCAATCTCAATACAGGCATTTATTCCAACGCTTTTACGAATCAGGCGGCATCGGGCTATCAGCAGATGGGGAACAACGATTTTGTCAGTTCACAGAGCACCGATAGCCTCCCGCAGAGCTTCCCACAGCGCCCCTCACAGGAAGAAGAGCATCTGCGCCAGCAACTCGCCTCGTACATGCGCCTCCTGGAAGACTGGATACAGTTCACCGAGGAGAAGTGGCGCACTGTCAGCGACAGCCAGCTTGGCTGGAAGCCGCTGCGCGGGAGGTGGGGAAGCTGGGAGGATATCTTCCAGGATGTCTATGCCGCGAAAACGTCGGATCCGATGGCCGAGGCCGCGCTTTCATCAGGCGAGGCAACCGCCAGGCGCTTCGAGACCGCGAAGGACAAAGGCTCCGCCGCCTCGGCAGTCGCGTGTTTTATGCGCGACATGATGACATTACGCCGGGGACTGGAAATGATGGAGCAGGCGGCCGGGCGTGGACCCGCCACATCAGATATACAGCCGGTAGTGCCACCGTCTAATAATCGCTTTGGGGGCAACAATAGTGGCCCCCTGCGCAATACTCCCTCCGGCAGCCTCTCGCCACGCAATACGCTCATCCGCCGGCCCGCGCAGATCTTCGTGGATGCTGACTCCGATAAATAGTCAAACTCACATGGTCATTTCGCCCTTGCCCAATCGCCGCTTGCGATGTACAATAGCTCCGCCAGCTTAAGAGGGTGTCTGATTTTCTCAACGTCCTCGCCCTTTCTGGCCGGGTGTTCGAGCGGCTCAGCCGCACCTGGTAGAGAGTATGCTGGTGTGGAAAAACGCGGAAGCGCGTTTTTCCACACCAGCATACTCTCTCTGGCGAGCGCCTGCGGTGCGAGCAAGCAACTGTGCCGGCAAATAAACACCCTCTAAAGAGTAAGTGGAGGATATACTGATGTCGAATAATACAAACGATTTGACCACTATCGAGGAGGTCACAGCCCGCGAAATCCTCGATTCGCGCGGCAACCCTACAATTCAGGTCGAAGTGATCCTGATGGGGGGCGCGAGCGGCGTCGCGGCGGTTCCCTCCGGGGCGTCAACGGGCGCTCACGAAGCGGTGGAGCTGCGCGATGGCGATAAAAGCCGCTACGGCGGCAAAGGCGTGCTCCAGGCAGTCAACAACGTGCGCCAGCTTATCAGCGAGGCGCTGGTTGGACTCAGTGCAACCGATCAGGCGATGCTCGATGAAGTCATGATCGAGCTGGATGGCACACCGAACAAGGCCAAGCTGGGCGCGAATGCAATTCTGGGCGTCTCACTGGCGGCGGCGAAGGCGGCGGCCCAGGCTCAGTACCAGCCGCTTTATCGTTATCTGGGCGGCGTCTCGGCACGCACTCTGCCGGTACCGATGATGAATATTTTGAATGGCGGCAAACATGCCGATAATTCAACCGATATGCAGGAGTATATGGTCCTGCCGGTGGGTGCCTCTTCGTTCCGCGAAGCGCTGCGCATGGGGGCCGAGGTCTATCAAGCTCTGAAGAAAGTGCTGCACAGCAGAAAGCTCAATACCAATGTCGGCGACGAAGGCGGCTTCGCTCCGTCGCTTGGCTCTAACCGCGAGGCGCTGGAGGTTATCGTCGCGGCCATCGAGACAGCCGGCTACAGGCCCGGCGTCGATATTTTTCTGGGGATGGACCCGGCGGCCAGCGAATTCTACGAAAATGGCAAATATGTGCTCGCGCGCGAGGGCCGCACGCTAACATCGCACGAGATGGTGGATCTCTATGAGCAGTGGATCGGCGAATATCCGATCATTACCCTGGAGGATGGGCTGGCCGAGGACGATTGGGAGGGCTGGAGCCACCTGCGCCAGCGACTCGGGGACCGCATACAACTGGTGGGCGATGACCTGTTCGTCACCAATACCGAGCGACTCCGGCGCGGCATCCGGGAGCGCTCGGCCAACTCTATTCTGATCAAGCTCAATCAGATCGGCACGCTGACCGAAACGCTGGACGCTATCGAAATGGCTAAGCGGGCCTCGTTCAGCGCCGTCGTCTCCCACCGCTCCGGCGAGACCGAGGATACGACTATCGCTGACCTGGTGGTAGCCACCAACGCCGGACAGATCAAGACCGGGGCGCCAGCCCGCAGCGAGCGCGTAGCAAAGTATAACCGCCTGCTGGTAATCGAAGATGAACTGGGCGAGGAAACGGCGCGCTACGCGGGTTTCAGCGCATTCTACAACGTGCCTGCCCTGTACGCGAAGGCGTAATTCACGCTATAGTATCTACAGGAAGGAAACGGGAGCACGGGGTATCCCCGAAAAACCTTTTTTCCTTTCCTGTTCCTGATGATAAAAGCAATAAAGGGTAAGTGCTTATGGCTAGCAATACATCGAGCGCTGTCGGCGGCCCGGTGCGCCGCACAGCCCACGTCATCCACTACAATCTCAGCTATCTCGTTCAGGGCGAGGAGCACGGCCCGGACGGCGCTATCGTCCTGCTCCATGATCTTCTGGCAGGCGCCTTCGCATGGGAAAACATCATGCCTCAACTGGCCGGATTGGGCCGTGCGGTATACGCCGTCGATATGCTCGGCTACGGCGAGTCCGAACATCCCTGGCCCGCCGATACTTCGACCTGGGGCCATGCCGATGCGCTGACCTTCCTTTTCCAGCAGCTCCATCTCACGAACGTGATCCTGGTCGGGCATGGACTGGGAGGAGGCGTGGCGCAGATCCTGGCGACGCGTCTCTATCGCGAGCAGGTCGCGGCGCTCGTGCTCATCGATACCATCTGCTATCTGCATTCCTTCGATGAGAACTGGCCGCTGCCCGACATGTCGAAGCTCCAGGATCTCGACGCACCCAAGCATGCAAAGCTTGAGGATGTCATACGCGACCTGCGCGCCACGCTGCCCAATGGGGTACAGAATACCAGAGGCTTCGCGGATGTGATCGATAAATATGTCGATCCCTGGAACAGTGAACTGGGCAAGGAAGTGCTTTTCCAGCACATTCGCCTGCTGGTGCCATACTATACCAACTCCGTAGCGTCCGACTTGCCGGTGGTGAAGAAGCCCATTCTGATTATCTGGGGCGAGAAGGATCAGCAGATGCCCATGAAGTACGCCGAGCGACTGCATCGCGAAATCCCGGGGTCGCAACTGGTGACGGTGCCGGGGGCCGGCCACCTGATCCTCTTCGATGCGCCCGATGCTGTTGCGCAAGCAGTGATTGATTTCGTCAAGAATGTATGAAGCGAGGGGTGTCGAACTGGCTGCGCGCAGTTCGACACCCCTCGCTTCTCTCTGACAAATGAGAGGCTCACGATGCCTTGCGCTCACGCCTGCCATCCTGTACGATGGGCGTGAGCGCCTCGCAGCAGCGGTTATATTCCTCGACTGCCAGCATGTAGGCGTTGTACATGCGCTCCAGCACTGGTATCGAGGCCCCCTGCTGCTCCGCCATTACCAGGTCATGCCATTTCTGCTGCATGCGCTTTTGCGCATGCTCAATCTCTGTAAAAGCCATAGCTCGTCTTTCTCAGGAAGCCTTATTGCTCTGCCTGTACTCCCTGTACTCGGCGGTGAGCTGCTGGATCAATCGCCTGGCGCCGAGATAGCTGATGGCGGTCACGTTCTCCGGCTCGGACTTGCCCAGATGTTCGCACAGCTTACGAATGCTGGCAAGCTGCTGCTCCGTGGCGCTGGCGTTCTCCGCGGTCCCATCCGGTGCGCCATTGCTATTCGCACCATTAGAGGCCGCGCCACTGGCATTATTGACGTTGCTCGATCCGTTGTTGGCGAAATCGACGGGGCTATCGACGATGCGATGCTCTTCATTAAGCTCTGGCGCGAATTGCGTGCCATAACCCAGAGCTGCTAATGCGCGGCCTATACTTCCGGTCTCGGCTTTCTCAAGAAAGTCGGCAAAAGAGGCGGCTTTCTCCATCTTGGTGCCGGTTGCTACGCCGCCCTTGCCATCCCTGACGGTGGCCTTGAAAATGGCTACACCCTTCGCCGTCTTCACGACCTTTTCGCTGCGCCGCTTCTCACTGTTCCAGACGAAAGCCTCTTCCTCAGCCTCTTTCTCCAGATCGAGATGCACTAACTCGGTCTCAATCGTCCCGTTGGGACACTCCTGGCGAAACCAGACTAACCTCCACTGGACAGGTAAGTATTCGGATGAACCCTGCCTGTTTTTTAACGATATCAGATGTTCTCTCGGGTTAAATGTATCGCTCATCGCTGACTTCTCCTGTTCTGGAGCCTATGAACGTGTCCTCTATCTAGAAATTTTGTTCTAATATTATAGAACAGCCCTGATATTCTGTCAAGTAACGGGCAATGAACTATTCTTTTCGAGCGAGGCAGAGGTGGAAATTTTAAGGTGAGCACCGCAGGTGCGAGCAAGTGTTGGGATAGGAATACCCGCTTGCCTGCTCTATGTTGTAATATAATATAAAGGGTTTCAGCCTCATAGTACTCAACGATTGAGTAGTGTGAAATACGCAGCAGAGACACAGGGGTAAGGTCAATGAATGCCACCAATATCTATCATGAGATCCAGGCATCGCTCCAGCGCGGCGAGCGTGTCGCTGTGGCGACGGTCATCAAAACGAATGGCGCCACGCCATGCGGAGTGGGCACCAAGATGGTGATTCGCGCCGACGGTACAACGCAGGGTACTTTCGGCGGCCCGCAGACCGACGCCAAAGTCGCGAAGGCGGCCATGCAGGCGATCCACGAGGGACAGACATATTCCACACACGTCCACCTGGATGCCGACCAGGGTGAGGCCGTCGGCAGTTGTGGAGCGACGCTTGAAGTCTTCTTCGAGGCGCTGCGCCCGGAGCCGCGCCTTATCATCGCTGGCGCGGGCTACGTGGCCCAGGCGTTAGCGCGGCTGGCTGCACGCCTCGATTTCCGCATCATCGTCATTGATGATCGCCGTGACCTTGCCGATCCACAGGCTTTCGGCGAGAAGGTAGACCTCAGCTTCGGCGATATCCCTGAGACTATTCGCGCGCTGGAGCCTGACGAGTCGAGCTGGATCGTGATCGTCACACGCGGGCACAATCTCGATAAGGAAGCGCTCAGGGCCGCTCTGGAGACGAACGCCGCCTATATCGGCATGATTGGCAGCCCTGGCAAGGTCAGGCAGATCTTCAAACACCTGCTCAATGAAGGAGTTCCGCGCGAACGCCTGGCGCAAGTGCATGCGCCTATCGGCCTGGACCTGGGCGCCGAGACGCCTGATGAGATCGCTCTCAGTATCGCCGCAGAGATCGTGATGACGCGCAAGGGAGGCAGCGGCGCACAGCTCAAGGATACGCAGAACCTCTTAGAAGAAGAGGCCCTGGTTTCGTAGAGGAAACATCATTATCTGGCGCCACGAATGTAACGGACCGTCACCGTCCCGACGATGCAGTAGATAATCGCCATCGCGAAGAGCAACTGGAAGCCGAGTACAGCCTGACCACGGCGCGTAAAGGCGTCGATCAATGGTCCGCCCAGCACGGGCGCGATGACCTGCGGCAGCGAGAGCGCGATGTTCCAGACGCCCATATCGCGAGCGTAGTCGCGGTGCGATGGCAGCACGTCGGCGACCAGCGCCCAATCTACGCTCGTGTAGCCTCCATAGCCCAGCCCGAAGATAGCCCCGGCGGCAAGCACAACTGGCAGCGAATGGGTAACGATAAAAATAACACCCACGCAGGCCATAAAGCCGCCGGCCAGATAGACCATGCGCTTGCGCCCGAAGCGGTCCGAGAGCCAGCCCGCCAGCAGAGCACTGAAGAAGCTGGTGATAGAGACAAGGATGACGAAACTGGTTGTCTGCTGCTCAGGATGCGGCGCGCCAACCACGTCGCGCATGTAATATTGCAGGAACGTCTGTATCGTATAGATCCCCAGCATCATTACCATACGTGTGATGAATACCCAGGCAAAATCGGGATCGCGGCGGGGATTGAAGTCGAAGAGGCGCAGCAGGCCAGAGGTCGCGATGATCTCCAATACTACCTGCTGCACGTCACCGCCAATTTGAATGCCCGCGATATGCAGCATATTCCATGCGCTCATAAGGCTCCAGGCGATCACTGCTGCCGCAATCGTACCCGCAACAGTAAGCATAAGCGAGCGCGTCAGCCACGCGGGACGGCGCCAGGGGCTTTCAACAGCGGGTTTTTTCACCTCCTGTTCGCGCTCGTGCGCGATGAGCTGCGCCGACAGGCCGGCGTTTTCACGCACGGCGATTATGGTGATGAGCATGAGCGCGAGCAGCACAACGATGATTGCGCCATAGGTAATCCACAGGCCATGCTGGTAGGCCGGCAGTGGTCTGGACGCATCGACAAAAAGGCCGGCGACGAGGACGCCGCCGATATTGCCGCCGATGAGCAGGAGGCCCATGATACCGGAGGTCAGGCCGCGCTGCTCAACTGGTACAAGATCGGGTAGCAGCGCGTGAAAGGGCGCCTGGGCCGCGTTGCTTGAGAACTGCACGACGATATAGCCAAGCATCAGCGCAACGATATCCCTGGCAGTCGCCATCCAGAGCAGCGCAGCCACGTTTACCAGCGTGCCGCATAAAATATAGGGACGGCGCCGTCCCCAGGTCGCCAGATTCCCCCGTGTGCGATCACTGAGCAGTCCAAAGAGCGGATTTGCAAAGAGCGCCACGAACGCGCCCGGCACCAGCACAAAGGCCAGCGCCTCACCCTCATGCAGCTCGCCAACCAGCTTGAAAACCTGACTCGGAAGGATGATAATACCAAGAGCAGACCAGTGAAAGTTGAGAGCAAACCAGAAAATGCTGATCGCGAGAATCTGTGTCCAGCGCAGTCTGGGAAGAACGATTGTTTGCGCCATAATCCTCTGCCTTTCCCTGGCTTCCTGCGCCACAGCGCCTGCACAACATTTGAGCGCCACACCCACCACGAAGACCGTCATTATGCCGACAGTCTCCCTTCCTTCGCCGACGCCTGCACCCGCTACCGCGCCCAAAAGCTATACGACGAGTATTGTGCTGCATGGCGCCAGCCGGCCCGATGACCTGGCCTTCGATCAACAGGGGCGCCTGCTCTTTAGCGATTTTTACAATGGAACCGTCAGCCGGCTGAACGCGAACGGTTCCGTGACTGTCCTGCTGCACGGCCTTGCCGGCCCCGAAGGGATCGTTGTGCTCGCCAACGGCACTATGATTATAGCAGAGCAGCGCACCAATCGCATCCTCGAATTGAAGCCGGGCGCGTCCTCGCCGGCGGTGCTGCGCATGCTGCCGGGAACGCCCGGCACGGCGCATTGCAAAGATGGCGTCGACGGCATCGCCTTCGATGCGACCAGCAATACACTTATCATACCCGATAGTCCTGCTGGCAACGTCTACCGCATGAGCCTTGACGGTAAAAGCCTGACGTTGCTGGCAACCGGCATTCCGCGTCCGGTTGGCGCGGCGGTTGACGCGCAGGGGAATATTTACGTTGCCGACGAGTGCGGCGGCGCGCTCTGGCGCATCGCCCCCAACAAAACCACAAAGCGCATCGGCGGCTTTGGAATGCTCGACGATGTGGCCCTCGACGCCTATGGCGACGTACTGGTGACGGACCTCGATCCCTCCATCCACGCGCTGATCCGTATGAACCTGGCGACGGGCAGGCGCGAAACGCTGGTCAGCCGGGGCCTGATCGAGCCACAAGGGCTGGCGGTCAATAGCCACGGCGACCTCTTCGTTTCCGACGATTACGCCGATCTGATCATGGAACTGAAACCGGCGTGATGGCAATAGCGCGCACAGGGCTGCCAGAGCCATTGACGATCTTGAGCGGCGCGACAATCAGAATTGCGCCCGCCGGCGGCAACTGATCCAGGTTAATCAGGCTGGTGAGGCCGAACTTGCCCGCACCATGCATGAAGGTATGATTGGGAAACGGCGGATCGAAGCCGCCGGCCTGGCCTGCATCGGTGCCAACCGTCTCTACGCCGACGCCCAGCACATCTCGCTCCTTCGCCAGGAACTGCGAGCACGTCTGGTGAAAGCCGGGAGAGTGCGCGCCATCGGCCTGCACGTTCAGAAACTCTTCACGACTGGTCCTCCGGCTCCAGCCTGTGCGCAGCAGCACCCACGCGCCCGCCGGGATACGCCCGTAGCTGCGCTCCCACTCTTCGACGCGCTCAATGGTCAGCAGGAAATCCGCGTCTCGCTTCACGTCGGCAGTAACATCGATTACGCAGGCGGGACCGATAAACTTGCGTGGGGGAATAGTATCGGTGGCGTTGTCGGGCAGGTCCTTACCCGTTACCCAGTGGATCGGCGCGTCGAAGTGTGTGCCGGTATGCTCGCCCAGGTTGAGGATATTCCAGTACCAGGCGGGGCCACGGCTGTCGTAGCGCGAGATCTCGGTAATGGTCAGCCCCGGCGAAGGCGCGAACATCGGCGGCAGATCGATGACCGGGGTATCGGGTCCCAGCGGCGTCGTAAGATCGACGACTTTGAGACGACCTTCATTCAGTTCGGTGAGCAATTGTGTCAAAACACTGGCATGTTCCATCGTTGGCCTGCCTTTCAAATAATATTCAATAATATTGTGCAGAAAAGGAGAAAAAGGGAATTCGGGGACATCCCGTACCCCGGCAGGGGACAGCCGTCCCCTGCACCCCTGTTTACACAGAACTCTGGCGGCGCATGGCCTCCAGGGCGCGCTTGAACTGGAAGCGATTTTCGAGCAGGGGCAAATCCATATGAAACGACTTTGGCCCGACGGCCTCAACTTTGGAGATAATGGTCGTCAAAGTGTTGCCGGCCAGCGCCTCCGTTACGCTCGCCTTGAGCGCTTCGGGCGTGTGCGCCTCCCGCACACATGGCACACCCGACGCCCGGGCGATCCCGGCAAGGTCGGTTCCAGTCGCCGTGGCCGTAGGGAATCCTCCTACAGACAACAGGCTCTCATTATCGAAGACAATGTGCAGCAAATTGCCGGGCCGGTAGCGGGCCATCGTGCTCAAGGTACCGAGGTTCATGAGCAGCGAGCCATCGCCATCGATGACGATTACCTTCTGTTCAGGCATCGCCAGCGCAATGCCCAGGCCCATCGAAGAGGCCAGGCCCATCGCGTGTTCAAGGTAAAAAAAGTTCGGACGATGGCCGAGCATATACAGTTCGGCGGCAACGGCCCCCATGATCGTCACCACGATCCGATCTTGCAAATCGGGATAAATAGCCTGCAAAGCATCGGCACGTAACATAATCAGTCCTCCCACATCAACTCGCGTGACAGCAGTACGGCGACGGGATGAAGAGCGGCATGGGCCAGCGTCTGCGCGTCTTTGAGGCGGCGCGGGATATCGGTAGGGCTGGTCAGATGCCATACAGGGATGTTCAGAGCATGCAGCAGCGGCTCGGTAGCCAGCCCGCCCTGCGTCTGCCAGGGATCCTTTTCGCCCATGTGGCCCCGATAGCTAATCAGCATGAGCAGAGGAATTTTGTAGAGCAGCGCGAGCGAAACAATGGGGTTGATCGCGGCCAGAAAGCCATGATTTTGCATCAACATGGCCGAATTGACGCCGGCCAGGTGCGCACCCGCCGAAATACCGATGCCCTCTTCCTCTTTGGCAAGGCGCACAAGCGTCATCTCCGGGTCCTCGTCGGCCATGCGAATCAAGTGGACGAGCCACGTTTCGGGAAGAGCGGAGATGATTTTCACGTCGCAGGCTTTGAGGGCATCATAGATCAGCCTGGAATTGGCAACGGATACAGGCATAAGAACCCTCCAGGGAGAAGCAGCGCAAAGGCGCTACGAAACTAATGCGAGATACCCCTCGACAGCTTGTTTCTTTTACCCAAGTATACCATGTGGCGAGCGCCAGCGCTCACCCTTTCGCTCCTTGCACAACCAGGCCACAAACTATTTCGGGCGAGCGCCGCAGGCATGAGCATAGTGAAAACCGGGCACCCTTAGAAAATTGGCAAAGGCTAGAACATTCGTCCTGAATCTATTGACAGAGCGCTTTGAACTGATGTACTATTGCATTGGCTAGAACTTATGTTCAATCTCTATTACAACCAGGAGAGGACGGTGACAATGTGCAGTCAGGTCACATACAGCGCAGCCAGCGCGCGCCTCTAAAGCAGTCCCAGATGAGCAAACCCGATATCTATGATGATGAATACGACGATGAGTGGCCGCCACGCATGCCCAGCAGCGTGCGTCGTTACCATAGTGACGTAAAGACGGAAACCGGGCGAACTTCACCAGACGTGCAATCGCTGGCTCAGAACGATTATCTATCCAATGCGGGTCGCCGTACCGCGATCCCCCCACGCAGTACCGCGGCTCAGACTCGCCTACCGGCCCTCCAATCGAGCAAGCGACGCGCTGTCGATACCGACGACGACTTCTCTTTGCAGCACAGCGGAAACCTGGAGGGCCGCGCAAGGCTGCGCCTGCACTGGCTTGTCTATGCTGGCTGCGCCATGCTCATCATGATGCTGGGCTGGATGGCGCTTTCCGCATTCAGCAACTGGTGGCAGGTTACGCAGGATGACTGGCATTATGGTCGCCCGCGCACCTTCCAGACGGATGCCGTGGTCGGCCACAACGACTCGGCACAGAATCCCAGCCACTTTATCGCCCTGAACTTACGCGGCCAGATCGAGGTTATCGAATTTCCGGGCGGTCAGGCAGCCAGAGCGAAGGTGTACGTTGGCCCGGATCTGATCGGGCCGGGCCAGGATCTCGCGCCAGTGACCCTGAGCTTCAAGGATGTCAATGGCGATGGGAAACCGGATATGATCGTCGTCGTGCAGAGCAGTCGCTTTGTCTTCATCAACGATCATGGAACGTTTCGTCCGCTACGCCCGGGTGAAAATATACAGCAAGGCAGTTAGGAGTCACGTTTAGCGCCATGACACTGCACATCCAAAAAACGGGGCAGGGGCGTCTTGCTGTCCACTTTTCCTGCCCCGCTGTGCCTGCCTGCTACTGCGCTATGCGGGCCGTCCCTCTTTCACCTACCTCATGATTGATAAGTCCAGTATGTTGCACAGGGGCAGCGGGCAAAGCATTATGCTCTGTATGCATGGCAGATTGCGTAGCCAGCACATGCAACGGCACAGCAGCAGGGAGAGAGCCAGTAGACTCGACCAGATCTTGCTGTCTGACACCCTGCTTCCCATCTGGCCGCAGTGCCAGTAACATGAAAGTGAGCATCCAGGCAAGGAGCAATCCCAGGAGGATCCAGGTCAGAACTTGTTGTGTCGCTGTCATCACAATAGCTACATCCACAGGTGCATCCTCTTTCCGGCTGTTCTCGAACGCGAACGAAGGAGACAGCGTATTACGGTACTGTAATAGACGAAGTTGATTGGTAAAATTAACATTAGTAATAGCGATAACTACTCGAACCGCTCTTTACCCGAACTACTCAGCGCCTGCGGCGCCTCGCAGTTGTGAGTGCGGGGCACACACCAGACACTCACAACTGCGAGGCGGTGGGGGCAACCGGGGCAGTCATATCTCCTAAGAGATGACGAAGGAAGCGAGCAGAAAGTTTCACGCTGTGTCTTCTTATATTAACTGATCCCTTCAGCTTGCTCTTTTCACAGAAACCTGTCACAATAGGCACAGAGAAGAGGTCTCAATGTCTCCAGCAAGGCGCAAAGGATTGACAGCATGGCACAGATCAACTGGCAACGTACACGCGATATTCTCATCTGTATCATCTGCATCTGTTTGATCTTCTGGGCAACCTGGACGGTTGCAGGCCAGTTCGTTGACGCCATCGTAATCCTGATACTATCAATGGCCGTAGCGTTTTTACTTACACCGGCGGTAGATCTGCTCACGAGGTATCATGTGCCGCGCCTGGTGGCAACTTTCGTTACCTATATCGTGGTCCTGGCGGTAGTTGGTGGTGTCGTCTATGCGCTGGTCTTCTCATTTATCCAGCAGACGCTCACCTTCTCCAACACAGTGATCACCTTCGCCATGAACGTGCCGCAGACGTTCGCAAATATCATCACGGTTCTGGAAAAGCAGGGGGGGATTCCACCCGCCAACATCGATGCCGCCATCGGGCAGATCCAATCCCAGGCCACCGACTTCGCGCGGGCACTGGCCGGCAACGCACTCAACTTTGTGCTGATCTTAACCGGAGCTGTGGTCAACATTGTGGTTATCATTGTCATCAGCTTTTACCTGACGCTCGATGGCAAACGCATGCGTGACGGCATTATCAGTATTATTCCCAAACGTTCCCTGCCACACATTTTGCTTTTTGAGGATGCACTTAATCGCGTTGTCGGGAACTATATCCGTGGTCAACTCACGCTCGCGGTCATCATTGGCGTTATGGCAAGCCTGGTCTGCATCATCACGGGGTTGCAGGATTTCGCGCTGATTGTCGGCGTGCTGGCATTTCTCTTCGAGACGATTCCTATGGTCGGGCCTGTACTGGCCTCCTTGCCAGCCATCGCCATCTCGCTGCTTTTGCCAGCCCCGTTTCCGCGCACCTTCTATATCATCGTAGCGTTTGTTGCTATTCAGGTGATCGAGAGTAACATTCTGGGACCGCGCATCGTGGGCCACGCGGTAGGGCTGCATCCTGTGGCTTCTATCCTGGCCCTGATCATCTTCGCCAAACTCTTCGGCCCCTTTGGCGCCTTGATCGCTACCCCCATCGTCGCTGCAATCTGGGTGGTTATCGCCAGCCTCTACCGCTCCATTCGCGGGGAGACCGCCGATCAGATGCTGGCAAAGAAGCGCGCGCCCTGGACGCTGCGCCGCCCCAATGCCTATTTTCCTGGAAGATCCAGGCGCCCGGGTACTGGAGGGAGCGAGTTTGGGATGCGTTCGGGAGAACTGGAGCCGGGCCAGGTGGGGACCGAGAGCAATGAAGAACAGAGCGAGGAAATATCCCGGTAATCATCATAAAAAAAAGAGGAGCCGCACCCCGGCAAGACGAGGGCCATCGCAATGGAGAGACGAGGCTTGCCCTCGTCTCTCCATTGCGATGGCCCTCGTCTCATTATCAGCCCTGATCTCCTCGATTATGTTGTGCCGAAGGTGCGGCGCAGCTCCTCTTCGCCATCGCGATTCACCAGCGCATATACGTCATCGTTCGCCATCAGCACCGTATCTCCGTTGGGGAAGATCGGTTCCTGATCGCGAATAATCAGCGCCAGCGTGGATTTGCGCGGCAGGTTGATCTGATCGAGGCGCTTGCCCACCACCGGAGAAATTGGTGGAATACCTACCTCGACGATCTCCAGGCCAGCTCGCTTCAACGTCATCAACATGACAAAGTGCGGGCCAGGCAGTTCGGATTCGATGAGCGAGAGAATAGCTTTGGTTGGACTCACCGTCACATCGATGCCGAGCTTCTGAAACAGCTCCTCATGCTTCGGATTATTCAGGCGAGCGATGGTGCGCCCAACGTTGAAGCGTTTCTTTGCCATCTGGCAGATTACCAGGTTGTCCTCATCCTCGCCTGTCACCGCAATAATCACATCTGCTCTCTGCGCGCCGGCCTCCTCCATCGTTCTTGCCTCACAGGCATCGCCTTTAAGGATGGACTGGCCCAGCTCTTCGCTCAGGCTCTTCACACGAGCGCCATCCTTTTCCAGAAGAAGGACCTCATGACCGCGGTTTAATAAGTTTCTTGCAAGGTAGTAGCCGACTTCGCCGCCACCACCAATGATGATATACATACGGGTGCCTTCATTCCCTTCCTTGCTTTTATGTGTCAAATTACCGGCTTCTCGTTGTTCTGTATCTACTCCAGCATTGTTCGCGCCTGCGCGCTCACCTTATGGGCAGTGTGGTATGGCACGGGCACTTCGCGCCTGTACCATACCACACTACCCCTCCCTGGTGCGGCTCCGCCGCATGAGCGCATGGCAAGAGGATACTGAGAATCAGACAGTCTCTAATCTGGTTTGCTGCCTGTAAGAGCCTCAAAAAATATGTTCGCGCCGATGATGGTAGGACTGATAGCCTCCAGCCCCAGTTCGGTATAGGTCTTCTGACGCAAGGGATCATAGATACGACAGACGACCTTTTTTACATGAAAGATCTCTTTTGCTATCTGGCTTGCCATAATGTTGCGATTATCACCGTTGGTAACAGCGACGAACGCGTCTGCCGTCTCGATGCCAGCCCGGCGCAGCACCTCTTGATTGAGGCCATTGCCAGTGATCTGCTCCCCCCCAAAGCTGGGATCGAGACGCAGGAACGCATCGCTGTTGCTATCGATGACGAGTACTGTATGGCCTGCTTTATCCAGTTGTGTAGCCAGTGTTGCGCCAACACGCCCACAACCGAGGATGACAACTTTCACGGTAAACCTCCTGCTGGTCCAGGGACCGCTTCTCCGTCAGATATGTGAGTATTATAGCATGCGGGTGGTTCTCCTACCCTGCCAGCGTGTGTTATGCTAGGAATGAAGATGCCCGCACGGGACAGATGCCCGCAAGGGACAGATGCCCGCAAGGGACAGATGCCCGCAAGGGGCATCTCTACATTTAGTTTCAGGGCATCAGAAAAAGGAAATGTTTATTATAATGTCATGGCGCACCGAGCGTTACACGCTGCGTCCACTGGCGGCGGAGCAGCGCGA
>Ga0209061_1002585_pt1 | contig 22281 bp, 15 predicted proteins | sample Coa_R1_10_FD_187157 | JGI IMG/M metagenome (GOLD analysis project Ga0209061, IMG submission 187157) | Surface soil microbial communities from Centralia Pennsylvania, which are recovering from an underground coalmine fire - Coalmine... | ecosystem: Environmental > Terrestrial > Soil >...
CAGCCAGTGCGAACGGAGCCAGCAATGGCGCCAGCGCCACAAGCAGCGCATCCTCAATGGCTTCCTCCGCTTCCGCTTCGGCGCCAGCCGCGCCAGTGATGTCGGCGGCCAGCCCGATGACTGCTGTCGCCACACCCCCAGCGAAGACCGAGAAAGGGCCGGAGAAAGTCTCGCCATTGGTGCGGCGGATGGCTCAGGAGCACCAGATCGATCTCAGTCAGATCAACGGAACGGGCGAGGGTGGACGTGTCCGCAAGGAAGACATCCAGGCGTACCTTGCGCAGCGCAGCCAGGCCAACCAGGCGCCTTCGGGCGCGGTCGCTCAGCGCCCACAGCCGACGCCGCCAGCCGCGCTGTCCACACCCCCTACGCCAGTTGTGGCGGCCACTGGCGACGAGATCATCACGCCAAGCCCCGCGCGCCGTGTCATAGCAGAGCATATGGTGCGCAGCAAGCATACCTCGCCCCATGCCACCACGCTCGTCGAGGTGGATATGACCAACCTCGCGCGCTGGCTCGACCACAACAAAGACGAGTTCAAGCGACGCGAAGGATTCGGTATCTCGTTCCAGACATTCGTCGTCAAGGCGGCGGTGGAGGCGCTCAAAGAGTATCCGTACCTCAACTCCTCGTGGACGGAGGATGGCAAGATCATCCTGCGCAAGGCGATCAATATTGGCATCTCGATTGCGCTCAACAACAACCTCATCGTGCCGGTGATCCGCAACGCCGATAGCCTGAACCTTGCGGGCATTGCGCGTGCAGTGAGCGACCTGGTGAGCCGCGCGCGAAGCAATCGCCTCATGCCAACCGACCTGCAAGGTGCGACGTTTACTGTCAACAATCCAGGCGTATTCGGCACGCTGATCTCGATGGCGATCATCAATCAGCCCAATGCGGGCATCCTGACGATGGATAGCGTGGTCAAGCGGCCTGTGGTGATTGACGACGCCATCGCCATTCGCCAGATGATGTACCTCTCGCTCTCGTTTGACCATCGCCTGCTCGACGGCATGACAGCGGCGCAATTCCTGGTGGCGATCAAGCGCCGCCTGGAGACGTGGGGGCCGGAGATTGACGTGTATTAGGGGCAGACTGGCGGCGCGAAACACATGCCCTGGTCGCTGGTCTACCAAACGCAATCAATTAGGGAACATGGTGGAAGTTGAGCATCAGCCATGCTCCGCAACTACACACTACCAACGCGCCTACTATGCCGATCACGATGCCGAGCAAGGCTAGCGATCGGCGAGGTGGCGCTGGTGGAAAAGGTCCGCTGCATTGCATGTTTGTCAGGGCGGGGATGCTGTATACTTGTGGCACTGCGATGCGCAACCGCCTCATCCACGGCTACCTCACCATAAATCTTGCACTCATCTTGCACTCATTTGGAAGACTATTCAGGAGGACTTAGCTTCTATGGAGGAGCAACTACAACAAGTCAAGGATTCTTTGTCATAGGGAGCTTAATGCCAGGATTGTGTTGAAGGCGTAGTGTATAAGCAATGGCAAGGACAAGAAGAGGAATGCTATGAGATGGCGAATAGGCCGAACTTGCTCTACGATACTGCTATCTGTCGTGCTTGCCATGCTGGCGGCGTGCGCCAATCCCTTGCAGGCGCCGATCAACAATCCACATCTGCATCCGCAGCAAGCGATGAGCGATTGGCCGATGTTTGGCTATACGCCGGATCGTAGCGGCGTCAATCCCAACGAGACGCGGCTGACGTCAGCGACAGTGGGAACTATGCAAAAGCTCTGGCAGGTCTCGCTGCCCGATGTCGCCGATTCGTCGCCCATCCTGCTGCATGGGCTACGCTTCCCTGATGGCAAGCTGCTTGATGTGCTCTATGTGACCACACGCGACGGGCGCATTCTGGCGCTCAACGCCGCCGACGGCTCGACGCTCTGGAGCCATCAGCCATCGGGGCCAAAGATCACCAACTCCTCAGCGGTCGCCGATCCCAACCGGCAATATATCTACGCCTATGGGCTGGACGGCTACCTGCATAAGTATAACGCCATCACCGGCGCCGAGACGCCTGGCGGCGGCTGGCCTGTGCAGATCACCCGCTTCACCGGAACAGAGAAAGAAGCCTCGGCGCTCAACCTCGCCAACGGCTACCTCTACGTGACGACCAGCGGCTATATTGGGGACGCTACGCCCTATCAGGGACATCTTGTCACGATCAATCTGGCGACCGGCGCGACGCATATATTCAACAGCCTGTGCTCGCGCATTACCCATCTGCTGGCGCCCGACGAGTGCCAGGCGCAGCGGTCGGGCGCTTGGGCGCGTGGCGGCGCGGTGGTTGATCCGGTGACAGGCGATGTCTTCTTCACCACGGGTAACGGCCCATTCGACGCCAACGCCAACGGAGACAATTACGGCGACAGCATCCTCAAACTCAGCGCCGATGGCTCTCGCTTGCTCGATTCGTATACACCCAGCAATTACGCCACGCTCGATGACACAGACGAAGACCTGGGCAGCGTGGCTCCTGCGCTCTTGCCAAAGATCACAGGCAGCAAAACACCTTTGCTGCTGGCGCAGGGCGGTAAGGATGGCGTGCTGCGATTGATCAATCGGCAGAACATGAGCGGCGCGGGCGGCCCAGGGCATGTTGGTGGCGAACTACAGGCAATCTCGCTCCCTGGCTGCAATCTTTTCGCGCAGCCCGCCGTCTGGACGGATCCGCAGACAAAGATTGTCTGGCTCTTCGCGCCGTTCACCTGTGGACTGACCGCCTTTCAGGTGGTGACGAACGCTGACGGACAAACACGTCTGCATCAAGCATGGAAGCTGAGCGCCACGGTCAACTCTCCGGTGGTCGCAGGAGGCATACTGTTCGCCATTGAGTCAAACCACATCCTGGCGCTCTCGCCACAAACGGGCGGCGCCCTGTGGGACAAGGCTCAGGGCTACGGCGCTGTTCACTGGGAATGTCCTATTGTGGTTGGCGGCGCGCTCTACGCCGCCGATGAGAACGCCACCCTCAGCGCGTATGGCTTGCCATAGAAGCGATAGAAGCGATAGATAACATCTTTCAATCCGTTTCGGGCGTTTCATCGTCCGGTGGGCGGTTTGTCAACTGGCGATGGGTGATGATGCGCTGATCTGGCCCCTGAGTGAGTGAGACAACGCTCCATCGCCGCGCGCTCCGCCAGGCCAGCCAGAGCAGCGCCGCCCCTAGCCCCAACGCGCCAAGCGCCAGGAGCAGGAGGATGAGCGTACGCCAGCCAGGTGTTTCACGGCGACGTAGCTGCACAAGCAACCCGTCGTCGTAGCGCACAGTATACCCACGGCTGCGCCAGCGTTCCACAGCGTTCGCCAGCGGCCTATTCTCGTCTTGTGCGGCTGGTGGTGTGGGCCTGTTGGCGCGATCACCTGCCCCCAACGGACGCGATAGTGATGTAGTATCACCTGGCTCTTGCTCCGGCTCATGTGGCTTGTCCGTGCCATTCCCTGGTCGCATGTGGCGCTCCCCGGCTTCTCTTCTCTGACATCAAGGCGCATCGTCTCGCATCATCTCGCATCGTCGGAAACCAAAGCGGTTTTCCGGCTTTCGTGCGCCAAAGCGAAACGCTTACGCGCCAGTGTAGCATGCTAGTCACTGATGCGGAAGAGTAATAAGGTGCAAATCGTGTGCAGATATGGTAGAGAGTTGACAGAGCTGACAGAGCTGACAGAGCTGACAGAGCTGGCAAGGTTGGCGAAGCACAACGATAGATGAGGATAGATGAGGCGCGCCAGACCCGAACCTCAGGTGTCAGAGAGTGACACGCCCATTGCCTGCGGGCATAGTGAAGCGCAAAAAGCCACCGTTTGCCAGCCGTGTGCAGATCACTGCGATGGTGTAGTAGACCAGCAGCAAGCCAAATTCTGCCAGCATTGTCAGCGCGAAGGCGCCAACGCTTAGTGCGCCTGCGCCATGCGCCGTCAGCCGCACGATATCTGCCGGGCCAGCCAGGCCGCCGTAGGGCTGCGCCTCGCCAATAAAGAGCGCGATCAGCATGTTCGCCAGCCCACACAACAGCGCCAGTGTGGGGCCAAGCCGCCAGAAGCGCCGACTCATCTTCTCGCGGCGCGTGGAAACAACACGCAGCGCCGCCCAGATCGGTGGGAGCGCCCAGAGCGCCAGGCGAACCACCAGCACGAGCGGAAAGACAGGCGCAGGCCAGAAACCAATAGGAACCAGGGCAAGCAACACTCCGGCGAGATAGATCACGCCGCCTTCGATGATGGCGCGGCGCATGGTTGTGCGCCGGAAGATACGTGACATGCTTTTCCTTCTCAACAGACTCTCAACAGCGACTATCGTAGCCAATCTTCATCGTCACCCTGTTCGATGGGACGCGAATCCCAGGGGCGGAACTCCTCGACGGGTTCGCTGAGCGGAGGACGATGACGGCCACGGTGCGCCGGACGCTGGTTCATCTCCCACTCAGCTTCATCATAGTCGTCATCGCCAAACTCGTCATCTTGAACGTCATCACGTGCTTCCGCTGGCCTATCGGCTGGCGAGATGATCAGCGTTGGTGGCTGCACCAGCGAGGGCGCATGCAACACTGTGGCAGGCGCAGGCTGCGGGCGTGGCGGCTGCTCAGGTGAGTGGGCTGGCGGCTGTTGCCCGGCGGCATATGGCGATGGATACTGTGGGTACTGCGTCGGCATATTCTCCATCGGCGAACGCTGCGGTGGATAGGACTGTGGATAGTGCTGTTGCGCTTGCGCATTGGGATAATACCCTTGCGCTCCCTGTTGGGCGCCTGGGTACGGTTGATACGCCTGCGCCGCAGGGGCGCCATAGCCGGGGAAGCTCTGATTTGGCCCCATGTTGGCGGCGCCAACACCAGAAGCCGCAGGGTTCATCGCCTGAGCAGGCGCCATCCCATTGACCATCGCAACCAGCCGCGCGCCGTTGGCGGCAGGATTCGCCACGTAGTCTACAAAGACACGCGCGCGATTGGTGATCGCCTGCCAGGCGCCCTGCTCCACCAGCGCCGTCGGTGTCAGCAGCGTGCCCATCGCCACCGTGCGCACAGGCAGCGCCAGATACTCCGGCAGGTGTTCCAGTGGGAAGCCGCCCGCCACCTGCACGCTGATATGAGTCAACTGACGCAACAAGACCCGCAGGTAGATCGGGCCACCTAGAGCTTCAACAGGGAAGAGCTTGACCATCTCGGCGCCTGCCTTCTGCGCAGCGATGATCTCGGTGGGGGTGAGCGCGCCTAACACACAGGCTACATTGGCGTCGCGGCAGGGCGCGATGATCTCAGGATTGAAGATGGGTGATGCGATGAAGCGCGCCCCACTGGAGATCGCCTCGCTGGCCTGCCGCTCATCCAGCACAGAACCGGCGCCCACCGTCACATCCTGGCGGGTCGCCAGATGGCTGAGAATCTCGGAGGCGCCGGGGATGGTCAGCGATACCTCGACGCTGGTGATACCGCCCGCCGCCAGCGCATCCACCACGCTGAGCGCTTGGCGCGCCGTGTCGGTACGCACCTCGGCCACCAGCCGCTTGCGCGTCATCTGTGCGATCATTTCGGGTGGGATCATCCGTCTGCTCTCATTCTGCCCGCCTGGGCCATTGGGCGATTGGGCGATTGGGCGCCTCGCGCTCTCTTTTCAGAGTATAGCAGGAACGCACGTGCGGGCCAACTGAGCGCGACTTATTTATTCGGCCTCAACGCCAAGCGCCTTCGCGTCGAGCGGGCCATACGCCAGCAGTGTTTGATCCGCGTTCACGGGGAAGCGGTCGAGCGCGCGGCGCACGTCATCGAGCGTGACAGCCTCGATGCGCGCCATCTCGTCTTCAATGCTGCGTACCCGCTTTTCCGCTACCCAGGTGTAGGCGAGGTCTTGCATCCGACTGAAGGCGGAGTCGCCATCCAGCACGGTGCGGCTGATCAGCTTGTCTTTGGCGCGGCGCAGTTCATCCTCCTGGACACCATCGGTCTGCAAGCCGTTGAGTTCCGCGCGCACAAGCTCCAGCACGGCGGGCGCATGGTCAGGCGCAGTGCTGATGAACGTGAGCAGCATACCAGTGTTATCGAAGGGCGAGAGCGAGGCCGAGACCGATTCTGCCAACCCCTTTTGATAGATATTCCAGAAGAGGCGCGAGCCGGCCCCATCGCCAAGCGCCATCGCGGCCAGATGCGCGGCGTAGAGGTCTGGGTCTTGGACGCTCACCGACGGGCTGGCTAACAAGATCATTTGCTGCTTTTGCTGCGGCTTCACGATGACCTTTGCCTGAGCATGGGACGGCGCGAAGGGTGGAGCGTCGCGCCCTTCCTCGCCGCTTGTCCACGCGCCGCAGTGCTTCTCGGCAAGCTCCACCACCTGCTCCCACTCGAAGTTGCCCGCGATGGCGAGAATCATATTGTTCGCGCCGTAGCGTTGCGCATGGTAGGCGCGCATCTGCTCAACGGACATCTCGCGGATGCTCTCCTTTGTGCCCAACACGTCGTGCCCCAACTCGAACCCCGCGAAGTAGGTCTGCATCAGGCGGCGATACGCCTGGCCGGAGGGAGAATCCTCCGAGCGGGCGATCTCTTCGAGAATGACGTTGCGCTCCATCGCGAAGTCTTCGGCGTCCAGGCGGGGACGCATCATATCGCTGAGCAAGTCCATCGCGTTTGGCAGATACTCCCGCAGCACACGCGCATAAAAGACTGTCTGCTCCACCGAGGTAAAGGCGTTGAACTCCGCGCCCATCAGATTGAAATCGAGCGTGATGCGTTCGGTGTCGCGGCGCTCGGTGCCTTTGAAGACCATATGCTCCAGAAAGTGCGAGACGCCGAACAGCTCCGGGTCGTGTTCGTCGCGCGCGCCCGTACGGACGTGGAAGCAGAGCGAGATGGATTCCAGATCGGGCATGCGCTGTCCAAGCATCTGCAAGCCATTGGGCAGACGATGTATGTAAAAGCGGTCGGAGTCGTTGGTGGAAACAGGGGCGGTCTGCGCTGTTGTCATGGGTTATCCTTTGTCGTTCTCTACTCTCAAAGCGCGCCGAACCCTCCTTTCGATACGGAAAGAAGTCGTGCGGCGTGAGAGATTGGCCTGCGAATCGGGTTCAGGCCAGATGATAGCCGTTTGACATATCATAGATCAAACTGGGCAGGCGAGCTGATTTCTTGTTGCGTCGCGCTGCGTCGCGCCTGGGTGATTGTTGCTATTGGTACGTTTGTTTCGCCCGATTGCCAGCAACGACAGGTGATGTTAGACTCGAAACAATCTTTATGGACACTCGTCAGGTACCCCACGGCTGAAGCCGGGGGCTTGTGAGGGAATGAAGATTGCTCAATCGCACAGCAGACGACATCGAATAGATTTTTAACCTGTAGGTTAAAAATCCCGGAACGTTCGGTTGCAAATCAGTATAGTATTTCATGCTTATTTCGGCGCTGAATCTGACTCGCTGGCGTTAATTCAACGTGCTCGTCACGAAAGCGAGAGAGAATCCAATGACCACAGGCCCCACATCGCGCATATCGCGTCTATCGCGTCTATCCGCGCCTGGCGCAACACCTTCTATGTCTGTGACACCAGCGCCAGCCGTGGGCGGCGCGCCATCGGGTGTTGCGTTTGGTGGCTATGCGCTCGTCGCCTTTGTTCTTGCCTGGCTTGCCGGAATCGCGTTCTATGGCGCTGTCTCCGCCGTTGCGTTGGTTGATCCGTGGGTGTGGATAGGCGTTGCGTTGGCATGTGGCGCGCTGGCGCTGGGCGCATGGCTGCTCACGCGGCGCTACTCCTCTATATCTACATCTACCGCGCCAGCGCATATGCTCAACTGGCGGCCCATCCTGAGCGCAGCTCCATTGGTTGCTTTGTTGGGAATATGGCTGGCGCTGGGTATGGCGCGCGCCGCATGGAGCGATCCTGCACGCGATCCGCTCTCCATCGGACGCTATGCCACAGGCGCATCGTACCAGATCAAGGGCGATATCGTTGAGGAGCCGGATATTCGCGATGGCTACCGCTATCTGACCGTGCAGGTCAGCGCGATCAGCAGCGACAGCGGGCAGACCTGGACGGCGGTGGATGGGCGTATCGAGGCGACGGTCTACGGCCCCGACGATTGGTTCGCGCCCGCCTATGGCGATACGGTCACGCTGACGGGCAAGCTCAAATCAACCGCTGGGGCGTATGCGCCGCCAGGAGTGGCAGGGCGCATGTCCTCGGCGCGGGTAACGATCTATGCGCGCGGAGGGGGAAACCCACTGCTGGCGTGGCTATTTGGGCTGCGGGTCGCGCTGGCGCAGGCCATCCAGCGGTCACTGCCGGAGCCTGAGGCGTCGCTGCTGATCGGCATTCTGCTGGGGCTGAAGTCACCAACGCTGCGCACACGTCAGGCGCTCTTCGTGGCGACCGGTACGATCCATCTGGTGGTTCCTGCCGGTCTGAAGGTAGCCATCGTGGCAGAGGTGGCCGGGCGCACGTTGCGGCCATTGGGGCGCTGGCCGGGAGCCATTGGGGCGCTGCTGGCGATTGGCGTCTACGCGGCGATAGGGGGAGGAGGCGCAGCCGCCGAGCGCGCGGCGATCATGGGCGCGCTGTTGGCGATGGCTCCGGCGTTGGGGCGCGGCTATAACGTCTTCACCTCGCTGGCGCTGGCCGTCCTGCTGATGACGTTGTTCGAACCGCTGCTGATCTACGACGCAGGCTTCCAACTGACGGCGCTGGCAACGGCCGGCCTGCCGCTCTTCGCGACACCAATCCAGCGGCGTCTGCTGGCGTTGCTTGGGCCGGTGGGGCGCGCCTCAGGCGTGGCGACTGTTACGGAGTTGGTTGCCGTCACGCTGGCGGCGCAGATCGCCACGGCGCCGGTGCTTGCCTTCACCTTCAACGTTGTCTCGTTGATCGCTCCGCTTGCCAACCTGCTGACTGTTCCGCTGCTCACGCCACTGCTGTTGCTTGGTGGACTGCTGGCAATGTTGGTGGCGCTTGGCGGGCCAATCGCGGGAACCCTCGCGTTGGCGCTGAGCTGGATCGTCTGGCCGTTGCTCTGGTTCGTGGACGCCGTGATCAATTTCTGTGCCGGGCTGCCCTTCGCGGCGCTGAATATCACCCCTGGCAAAGCGACCACCACAGGGCAGGCGCTTACGCCAGTCATGCTCTCGGCGCTCTACTACGCCACGCTTGGGCTGACCTTCCTCAATCTCCGCTGGCTCACGCGCAACCTGCGCTGGCCGGTGGACAATCCGCCACACCACCCTACCTCTTCCAGCCATACATCCAGGCATACCCAGGCAGCGCATGCCGCGCTTGGACGCGGGCTGCTGGTTGGTGTGTTGGTGGTGGCGCTGCTGGGGGCAACCGGCGCGGCGCTGCCTGCGCTGGCGGCGGGACGCGCAGGCCAGCTCACGTTCCTCGATGTTGGCGCTGGCGGCGAGGCGATCCTGTTACAAATGCCTTCGGGCGTGACGGCGCTGCTCGATGGTGGCCCATCCGGCCCTGCGCTTGAAACGGCGCTCAGTGGGCGACTACCCTTCTGGCGGCATACGCTCGATCTGGTGGCGCTGACCGACGCACGGGCAGGCAATGCGCGCGGCCTGGAAGACGCGGCCAGTCACTTCACCGTCCTGCACGCGCTCGACGCAGGTATGCTGCACCCCAATACAGAATATCTGGCCTACCGCGACGCCATGCAGCACGCAGGGGCCAGCCGCACGCAGATGCGCGCAGACGACATCGCCCGCCTCGACGCAACCACCACCCTCCGTGCGCTGGCTCCCCCACAGGAATTGTATCCTTCAGGGGAGGGCGACACGAACGAGAGCGAAGACCTGATCCTGCGGCTCGATACCCCCGGCCTGCGTGTGTTGTTCCTGGGCGACGCCGACGCCTACGCGCTGGATGCGTTGGCGGGATCGGGCGAGCCGCTGGCAGCGGATGTGGTGGCGCTGGCGCTGCCGGCCGGGGCGCCGCTCGATCTTTCCGGCCCGCTTGGCGACGTGCTGGCGCTGGCGCATCCTCAACTGGTTGTGATCTGCCAGGCGCCCGCCGCGCGCAAGTCAAAGACGCACCCCCAGGTACTTCTGAGCGCACCCGACCTCTATACGGCGGACGCCGATGCCGGGCGGCGGCTTGGCGCGCTGATCTATCGTATAAGCCTGGCGGGAACGATCTCGCTGCGCGGCGGCGCAAACGGTTGGGCAGTAGGTGAATAGTGAGAGTTGGCGCCATATCTGCATTGTGCTTTTCGTCCGCCTCTTGTTTCTTGCTGTACATGCTTCCAGCGCCGTGAGGATGGACTCCTGGAAGCTAGAAAGAACCATGTATGACCTCTCTATCACGCGCGTCTCGCCGCTTCCTCTCCTCATCCTGGTTGCTGCGCTCAATTCTACTGCTAGCCGGTTCACTCCTTGGCGCTACGGTTGTGTATGCGCTCTATCGTCGCTGGGGGCAAGCCGGTGAGGCCAACGAGGCCAATAAGCGCCCGGCTGTGCGTCTGAGAGCGTCGGGCCGCTCTCGCGCTTCATCGCTAGCGGAGCCGCTGTCGGCGGTTGACGCCACCCGCCAGACAGTCGCCTCTGTCATCTCACAGCGCCCCCTGCCTGCCACAGCCGTCGGGGAAGCCTTTGCTCAGGCCATTGCCGCCAGCCAGGCGGAGCAGGTGAGTGTAGAAGCAAATGGCGCCTCGCCACACAACACGCCAGCTTCCACAGGCGCCGTCGAGGTTCCACAGGCGGCTTCGGCTGAAGAAGCGACTGAAACGCAAACATCGGGCGCGTTTGTCGGCAATGTGCACACGCTGGTCTACCATTCCGCAACGAGCGAACACCTGCCCATCGAAGAGCATCGCCGCTATTTTGCCAGCGAAGAAGACGCTCTCGCGGCGGGCTACCATCGCGCGGCGGCTGATTAGAGGGCAGAACCTACTACTCGATCAATCCGTCTCAGGGACAGGCTCGGAGGGAATAGTCGCGTCAGCAGGCGGTATGGGAACAAACGTCTCCTCAGCTTTAGGCGCCTCTGAATCAACCTCTCTGGTTGTGGGCGCCGATGTGACTGCGCTGGGAACTGCTGTGCTAGTGGCAGCGCGACGCGCAAGCCAGAGGCGCACGGCCATGTCGAACAGCAGCACAAACGCGACACAGCCTGCCTCTACGGCAAGGGAATAGCGATTGAGGGGCACATATCGGTTGACCAGTGGATCGCTCAGCGCGAGGGTAGCGGCGGTGTAGGCGATCACCAGCGCGGCGAGGTCGAGCAGAAGAGGGATACGCTCAATCAATTGGGCAATCAGCGCGCTGGCGATGAAGAGCAAGACCATACTGATCAGCAAGCCAATGATGACCAGCAAAATATTGCCATGGGCAAGCGCGCCTATCGCCAGGATGTTGTCAATGCTCATCGTGGCGTCAGCGATCAGGATAGTCACAATTGCTGGAACGATGCTTTCGGAGGCGCGCTTGGCGACATCAGTCGAGGAACTGTCGGGGAGGAGCATATGACAGGCAATGAACATCAGCGCCACCGCGCCGATGCTTTGGAGGAGGGGAATACGTAGCACCTCGGTTGCGCCAATTGTTAGCAAGATGCGAAACACAATAGCAGCGATTCCGCCCCAGACGATGGCCAGCATGCGACGGCCTGGTGAAAGACGACTGGCGGCGGCTCCGATCACCAGCGCGTTGTCACCGCTCAGCACGATGTCAATCAAGGCAATACCGGCGACCGATAGGATGAATGTCACAAAGGGATTCATTGGCGCGCCCCCCTCTATCTCTTCGTTGAGACGGATGGCTTCCCAGGTTCTTCACTACTCTACGCGCTTTTGCCGACGCCGGTAGAACAGACCTCACCCCCTGGCCCCCTTCCCCATACGGGAAGGCAGAATTATTCTCTATGGGAGAATGATACATGCTTCATCCTAAAAAAACACCCCTCCCCATAGCTGGGGAGGGGTTGGGGGAGAGGTCTATCCACGCGCCCCGCCCAACACTCGGTTGCGCTGGCCGCCACGCAGATACTGCGTCTCGGCTGGCTTGCGACCAAACAAGCGGCCAAGCCAATCGAACCAGCGTTTGTATTCGCCTGTCTCCCAGACCACCAGGATCATACTGGCGTTGAAGATTGAGGAGTACGTCCCCGACGCGATGCCGATCAGCAGGGCCAGCGTAAACTGCTGGATGCTTGCGCCGCCGAAGAGCGTCAACGCCGACAGGGTGAACAACACAGTGAGCGAGGTGTTCAGTGAACGCGACATCGTCTGGATCAGGCTGGTGTTCACCACCGTCTCAAACGACTCTGAGGTGCGGCGCGCCAGATTCTCGCGGATGCGGTCGAACACCACAATGGTATCATGGACGGAGAAGCCGATCACCGTCAGCACAGCGGTCAGGAACAGCGAGTCCACCTTGAAGTTGAAGAAGTGGCCGAAGATCGCCCACAGGCCCACCACCACCAGTACGTCGTGCAGCAGCGCGATGATGGCGCTGGAGCCAAAGCGGACGGCGCGCCATGCACTCCCGACTTTGTGGAAGGCAATAGCGATGTAGGCCAGAATGGCGGCTGAAGCCAGCAACACAGCGAAGAAAGCATTGATAGTCGTCTGCGAGGCAATGGCTGGGCCAACGTTGTTTTGATCCTGCACGAACGCCGGGCCGTAGGTGTGGCTCAACTGGAAGACGATGGCATCGAGCTGGGCGCCTTGCAAGAAGGTCTGGGTATTCACCTCATAGATCGTCTCGTTCTGCCCCTGCGCGACGTTCGTCACCTTCACCGGGAAGGTCTGGCCGCTCGTTGTGGGCGTGGCTGTCGCGGCGGGCGTAGCAGCGCTGGCAGCCGTCGTCGCGGTCGCGGCGGGCGTAGTCGTCTTTGTCGCCGTTCCCTTCGCTGTGGCGGTCGCCTTCACCGTTGGCGTAGGCGTCACCTGGACGGGTGGCGCGTCGGTCGGTGGCAGCTTCTTCAACGCCGCCTCCACCTTCGCCACCGTCGTATCGGAGTTGAAGTGAACCACCATCAGCGCCGTTTGTGTCTTGGAGCCAGGTGTTGTGACAGTGTAGTAGACACGATCAATGTTGTTCTCGCCGATGCCAAGCAATTGGCGGACGTTTTCTACCTCGTTCGCGCCGATGGGGCGGCTGAACGTGATGTAGAAATAGCGTTTCGCCGGAATCGCCCCATTTTGGGCGTTCGTCGAGGCGTACACCTGCACGTCCTGCGCGCCTGCGTTCTTGAATGCCTGGGCGACCTCCGTCGTGGTGACGTTGTTGTGGGCAAAACGCAGGTCAATCGTGGCGCCATTGGTGAAGTCAATGCCAAGATTGAGGTGCCAGAAGATCAACGCCAACAGGCCAGGAATGATGATCAGGCCGGAGATGGCGAAGAACCAGTATTTATAACGGGTCAAATGGTACACGGATTCGTCCTCTTATTCTTCGTTATTCCTCAGCCTCGCTGGCTTCGTCGGTCGTCTCGGCGGATGGCGTCGGTTGTGACGCCCCACGTCCCTTCTTGCGCAGGCTACCGGTCGTCCCTCGCGAGACGCTACGTGCGCCGTTGCGCGCCACGCCATTGAGCGTGCCCGCGCTGACGGGTTTGCCTACAGCGGCCAACTCGCCTGAATCGGTCGCCTCATCTGCGCTTTCCTCGTCAGTTTGCGCCCCTGCTGAATCGAGCGGCAGAGCGTCCTCATCCTCCTCGGCAGAGGACAGCGCGCCCTCGTTTTCTTCCTCTTCGTCCGCCTCATCCTCAACAGCTACCGGCTGTGTGGCAATCACCACAGGCTGGCGCGCACGTGCGCTCACAGGGGCAATGCGCTGGCCGGGGCGATTATAGCGCGCTACATTCACCGCGCTAACCGGCAAGCCGTACAGCTCTGGATGCGTGGCAATGCCGGAGAAGAGCAACAACGTCAGGAAGTTGCGCGTGACCACGACGGCGGTGAAGAGGCTGATCAACACGCCGATGGCGAGGTTCGTCGCGAAGCCAACGATGATCTCAGCGCCGAAGTTATTGCCAAACCAGTACAGAATGACAGAGGTGATCAGCGTCGAAGCGTTGGAGTCGCGGATGGAGGGCCAGGCGCGCTTGAAGCCAACATCCACCGCCGAGGCCATTGTGCGCCCGGCGCGTAACTCCTCTTTCACACGCTCGAATATCAGGATGTTGGCGTCTACCGCCATACCAATCGTCAGGATCAACGCCGCGATGCCGGGCAGCGAGAGCGTGACGCCCACCAGCTTGATCACCGCGAACAGGAAGAGCGCATAGAGGACAAGCGCCATGTCGGCCAGCAATCCGGGCAGGCGGTAGAAGATCAGCATGAAGAGCACCACCAACCCCAGGCCGATCAGCGCGGCGCGGGCGCTGTAGTAGATCGCCTGCTGACCAAGCGTCGCCGCCAACTGCTGCTCGCCGACAAACTTCAACGGCAACGGCAGTGCGCCATATTTGAGTGTCGTGGCGAGGTCTTGCGCCTGGGTCAGCGTGCCTATGCCAGTGATCTGCCCCTGGCCGTCGATCTCGCTCTGAATCGTCGCAGACTCAATCACCTTATTATCAAGTGTGATTGTCAGATACTTGCCAACATTGTTGCGCGTGTAGGTGGCAAACTTGGACTTGGCCGCGCCCTGGAAGGTGAAGACCACCACCGGCTGGTTCGTCTGGCTGTCGATCTGGGCGCTGATGGAGTTGGGATCAAGATCGGAGCCTTGCAACACGACAGGGTATTGTCCCTCAGTAACAGTTGAGCCAATGGTGAGAGGTTGGCCACTGGTGTCAATGATTTCCATATGGCCGGTCTGGCCAAGCAACGCGCGCGCCTGGGTATCATCGCGGATGCCGGGCAACTGAATGAGAATCTCATCGGTCTGCGCCTGACGCACCACTGCGTCGTTCACGCCCAGGCCGCCGCTCACACGCTTCTGAATCGCAGTGATCACCGCAGGCATCGCGCCCGCTTTATCGCAGTTGGGCTTGTTGGCGGGGCACTGCGCCTGAAGGATGAACTGAAGCCCCCCGGTCAGGTCAAGCCCCTGGCGGACTTGTAGCGAGTTGTTATAGCCTCCGATGTGGATGCCCGGCGTATTGGGCAGGTCAACATAGACAGCGCCTGCTGTCAGCAGCAGGATGAAGATCAAAAAGAAGATCGAGCGACTGATATTCGCGCGCATGCGGGTGAAGCCTCCTCGCCAGTGTCTCTGGCGCGTTCCTGGCGTATCCTGGCGATGTCCTGGGCGCGGGCGTTTGCTTAAACAGACACACTACAGCCCAGGGCGCGACCATCCCTGTCCGGCTCAGAACATCCAACGCGATGCAGAGCAAACGTCGGTGGGGGTCAGCGGCGACCATGAAATAGACCATATTCCCCAAAAGTATAGCGGAGCGGTGGGAAGGCGTCAACAACGAGACGCCGAGAGTCCCGCATCGCAGGCTTCCGCTATACCGGGGAACATGCTACAATGGCCGTAGGTTTAGACGACCGGCCACGCCACAAAGCTACACGAGCAAAAACAACGGAGGTTCTTCATGAGCCAGGAATACCCTCTGCGCCCGGCTGAAACGGCGGGCGATGTGACCATTCCAGGCCTTTCTATCCACTATGCCGTGTGGGGCGCCGAGCATCCACCGGAACGCACGGCGCTGATGATTCACGGCATCACCAGCAATTGCCAGGCGTGGACGATCATCGGCCCCGCGCTGGCTGCCCAGGGCTATCGCGTGATCGCGCCCGATCTGCGCGGGCGTGGCCTGAGCGCCAAGCCACCGCATGGCTACGGCATTCCCTATCATGTTGACGATCTACTGGGGGTCTGCGATGCGCTGGGGCTGAAGCAGGTTGCCTTTATTGGCCACTCGCTTGGCGCGCAGATCGGCCTGATGTTCGCGGCGGTTCATCCGCAGCGCGTGGACAGGCTTGTTCTGATGGACGCAGGTGCGGCGATCCCCGCCGATTGGCGGGCGACCATTGCGCCATCGTTGAAGCGGCTTGGCGTGTCATATCCCTCGTTGGAGGCGTATCTTGCCATGTTGCGGCAATCCCCGGCCTATCAGTGGAACGCCTTTTGGGATACATATTTCACCTACGACGCCGAACAGCAGCCGGATGGCTCGGTGATCTCGCGCGTACCCGTACACGCCATCGAAGAGGAGGCGGCGGTAAACAGCCTCCAACGGCTTGATGGTTGCTATGAGGCGATTCACGCGCCGACGCTGATCGTTCGCGCGGGCTATGGCACGCTTGGCCCCGATACCGGCTTCATCCTCGAACCCGCAGAAGCTGGGCGCATGCGCCAGCGCATTGCAGACGCGCGCCTTGTCGAGATTCCCGCCGTCAATCACTACACAATGCTTACCTCTGGCGCGATGAGCGAGGCGATTCTGGCGTTCCTGGCAGAAACGCCCCAGAGCGCCGGGTAAGCAGCATGGGAAGCGACACCAAGAAAGCGCACAACGAGCACACAATGGCTTCGCGTCAACCTCAGGCCGCTGCTGAGCCTGCGGGGTCTGCCACCGGAAGCGCGCCTGTAGAGGCTTCCGGTGGTGTTGACCCACGGGTAGCGCGCATCTATCAAAGATTGGTGGAGACCTATGGCGAACCACGGTGGGAGCCGGACGGCGACGCGCTTGGCGGGCTGATTGCCACGGTGCTCTCGCAGCACACCTCCGACGTGAACTCTGCACGCGCCTATGCGACGCTCATCGAGCGATTCCCCACCTGGGAGGCCGTGCGCGACGCGCCAACCAATGAGATAGCCGACGCAATCCGCGTGGGCGGGCTGGCGCAGATCAAGGCCGAACGCATTCAACGCATCTTGCGTGAACTCACAGAGCGGCTACGCGCCGAACAGGCCGCGCGGGGCGTCCAAGACAAGGCTGACGAGGCTGACGAGGCTGACGAGGCATGTGAACCACGGCTAACGCTGGATGTGTTACGCGGGCTACCTCTCGCGCAGGCGCAGGAATATTTACTCGGCTTTTCGGGCGTTGGCCCCAAGACGGCGGCATGCGTTCTGCTATTCTCATTGGGCAAGCCTGCCTTTCCGGTGGATACGCATGTGTGGCGGGTGACAAAGCGGCTGGGATTGATTGGCCAGCGGGTGAGCGCCGACGCCGCGCATACCATCCTGTTGGGCCTGATCCCTCCCGAATGGCGGCATACCATGCACGTCGATCTGATTCAGCATGGGCGGCGCATCTGCCATGCGCAACGCCCGGTCTGCCAGCGATGCCCGCTCCGCGCGGACTGCCAGTATTACTGGACAACACTGGCCCAGGCGTCCCGTTGAGCGTGAGAAGATCGTTGACAAGAGTGTGTGAGATACTGGGTTTTTCCGAAAGAGGGCAATGACGCCTGTTTGCACATCAAGAGAGGCAACACGCTATTCCCATGAAGCAGCAGCGCCAACACCATCAATCTATTCATCTTCGGCCATTGCAGCAGATACACCAAACTCACCGCGATCAATCAGCGCGCGACAGGCGCCGCTGGCAGCCGATCATCATGGGGTCGCTCACGCTTGGCGCATTGGTGGTGACGGTGGCGACACACCCAACCGTGCGCTACTGGTTAACAGAAGGCGCTTCGATCTTCTTTGTGTTTGGCGGGGTAGTCGCTGCGCCGCTCATGTCTGTGGTGGCGTGGATAGGATTGACGCTGCCCCATAACGTCGGCCTCCACCAGATCGCGCCCACCCTCTTCATTGCCGCGCTGGTGTGGTTCTGCCTTGCGCTTGGCGGCGCTCACGCCCACAGTGTGCGCCAGAGGCTAGATAATCCCTACGAGTCAGTTTAGTGTGGCGGCCTGCAAGGCAATGTAGCCATCGCTGACGTAGCTGGTCTGCATGCTGAACATGATGGTCAACTGCTGGTTGGCGCTGGCAGCTTGGTAGGTGATCGTATAGGTTGCGTCAATCTCGCCAGTGGTGGCGCCCAGCGAAGAGTCGGTATATTGGCTGGCGCTGTCGTCGCTGAGTGACGCGGTAAACACCGCCTGCGCACGATAGGCGCCCACATAGACGGTCAGCGTGCGCGTCGTGGTGTCCGCTGGGAGGGTGAGCGAGAAGCCATTGCCAGCCCCCCGCACATAGATACCACACGTCACATTGCTGACGCTTGCGGTTGGCTGACCATCGCTCCAACTATAGGCGACGTTTGCCGCATCATAGCGCCCGACTTGCGCGCCGCCAATAAGCGTATAGGTACTGATCTGGCTATTGCCGGTGGCGCGATGATTGAAATCGGTAGGGCTGGTAAGGCCCCAATGCGCCCAATCGCTAGAGTTTGTATTGGCGAGCGTCGTCAGGTTGGCCTGGCTGGGCGAGGGAGCCAGCGCGCCCGAAAGATACCCACCGCCCGGCGCGATTGCCGGAGTGCGCGTTGTGGCTGGCAGCGTCGGCAGGGTGATGGTACTGACGCCTGGGGCGGCTGTGGCCGGAGCGAGGGCGCCACCCACCAGCGAAGAGATGGTGGAAGCCAGCAGAATCGCCCCGACAACGCCAACGATGGCCGCAAGCGCAAACACCACAAAGATCACTCGCCGCTGACCAATACGCTTCTTGCTCGCCTCATTGGCGAATGAGGATTGCGCCAGCCGCGCTTGCCCTCCTTTGCGCTGACCCAATGAGCCATACGAATAGGCGGGCGGGCGCTTGTGCGCAAAGCGGCTCATGGGAGGCCGCCGCCACGGCGTCAGACGCAGCTCTTCGCCGGGCGTCGGCAGATATGGCTCGGTTTCTTTCTCAAAAGAAGACGTTGATGGCGTTGGCGCCTGGTCGCCTGAGGGTGGCGCGGCAAGGGGAGCCAGCGATGTTGCGGTTGGCTCCTCATCGGTCGGAGCGCGCCAGGGGGTAGGAAGGTTCGAGCCGTCCAAGACTACACATCCTTTCAGAGCAAATGAGTTCCGTACCAGTGTACGCCTTCCCAGCGTCGTTGTCTATCGTGTGTTCCCCCATAGGTCTACAAAATATCCCTCTCCAAAAGAGAGGGATCATCTCCTGCCCAACTGCCTATGCTACTGTGAAATGTCTAAGAGATGAGGGCGTCGAAGCGGGAGATGTCGGCGCGCACCAGATCGAGACTGCTTCGCCAGAAGTCGGGCGTGCGCAAATCAAATCCAAAGCGCGCAGCCAGTGTCGCGGCGTCGGCCTGGCCGGTGGAGGCCAGCAGGTCATCATAGCTGGCGGTAAAGGCTTCGGGGTCGCGCTGGTAGCGCGCATACAGGCCCAGACCAAAGAGCAACCCAAACATATACGGGAAGTTATAAAATGAGCGCCCGGCGCTGTAGTAATGGGACTTCACCGCCCACATATACGGGTGGAGCGATGTTCCATCAAGCCCATCGCCATAGGTGGCGCGTTGCGCGTCCAGCATCAGCTCGCACAATTCATCAATTGACAACTCGCGCTGGCGGCGACGCTCGAAGGCCGCCTGCTCAAACAGAAAGCGACTGGTGACGTCTACCACCACCTGACAGGCGCTTTGTAGATACGCCTCGAGGATTTCAAGTTGATCCTCCAGGTGGCCCGCGCGCAAAGCGGCATGACGCACGATGGTCTCACAGAAGATGCTCGCCGTTTCGGCCAGCGTCATCGGCGTCTCACGCTGCAACATGGTCAAAGGGGCCAGCCGCAGGTTATGATACGCATGGCCAAGCTCGTGCGCCAGCGTGCTCACCCCACCAAATCCTGGCTTGAAGTTCGACATCACGCGCGATTCTTCGCCGCGCACAGGCATACAAAACGCGCCGTCCTCTTTGCCAGGGCGCGGCTCGGCGTCAATCCAGTGGTCGCGAAAAGCGCGGGCAGCGAGGTCGCGTAACGCGGGTGAGTAGGTCGCAAACTGGGTGAGGATAAACTCCTCGGCCTGCTCGAACGTCCAGGCGCGCCCGGCGGAGCCGACCGGCGCGCTGATGTCGTACCAGGCCAGCCGTTTCAATCCCAGCGCCCGCGCCTTCGCATGCAAATAGCGCCGAAAGTCGGGGAACGATTCGCGCGCGGCGGTGAGCATGGCGTCGAGGGTGGCGCGATCAATACGCGCGTCGAAGAGGGCAGCGTCGAGCGCGCTAGGCCAACCACGCCGATGTGTCAGGGTATTGACCTGCCCCTTTATGCCGTTGAGCGCGGCTGCCAACGGGGCGGCGTTGCGCTCCCAGCAAGCCAGTTCAGCCTCATAGGCGCGACGGCGTGTCGCGCGGTCGGGCGAGTATGCCAGGTTGCGCGCCATGCTCATTGTGATTGGCTCACTTGCCGTGCGGTCTGTATGCTTTACACATTCATCTGCCGAAAGGATCAGCGTCAACTGCGAGGTGATCACGCCATGCAGCTTGCCCCAGGCAGCGCCGCCGGTGACGTTCAACTCTGCGGCCAGCGCCTCTTCGGCGGGCGACATCTGATGGCGCGCCAGCGTCTGCGCCTCGCGCAGGGTAAAGGCATGCGCCCGCGCGACCGGCGATTGTGCAATTATCGCCTCGACATCCAGCGTCCCCACCCAGGCAATGAAGCGCGAACGCAACTGCGCCAGCCGCACGCCCTGCCGCTGGAGTTCGCTCTGGCGCGCCTGGGCAAGCGTATCGCGTGAGTTGGTGGCCACAAAGCTATAGATGTAGGAACTGACGGTACGGTACTCAGCAGTAACAGTGTTGAGTCGCTCGATCACACGCTCCACATCAGCAACGAGCGCACCGTCCTTAGCGTCCTTTGATTGCCCCCCGCCTCGTGTGCGCCGCACGCCCCGCTTTGCTCCCGCTGAACCTTCACCCACATGCGCCTCATCAAACACGGTGGTTAGGTCATCCAGCATCCGCTCGACTGCGGCGAACGCCTGCATAAACTCCGGCGATTCAAGACTGGGATAGATCGTCGTCATATCCCAGTGGGGCAATGTGGGCGACGCGCTGATCGTGGTCACTCCGCTTACGCTCCTCTTGGTATTGGATAGAGAGGTTGATACAGCGCCTATGATGTTGGCGCTCCCATCGCCAGAAGAAGCATCTCTTGGCCCTGGCGTATAAACAACACTATACATGATGGTAGGGGTAGATGGGAATAGTGTGGTTCTCATGAGAGAAGGGAAGACTGACATTGAACAACAACGATGACATACAGACAAATGAACAAGTCATCAAGGCGTGGTCTGACGCCGCAGCCGCCCATGCAAACGATTACGACGATGAGGGCGACATCCCCAAAAACTCCTGATGTAACGCAGGAGCCACACCCCTGGCTCTGGCCGTTGGCCAGCCTGCTGGCTGGCGCAGACGCCACCACACCTGGTGAGACGCTGAATCGCTTGGAGGCAGAGCCACTACTGCAAGATGAACGGCATGAACTGGAACAGACAACTATCTTGTTGGCGACTTTGCGTTTCCCGTGGGAAACCATCATGCGTAGTCTGAGGAGGTCTCTCATGTTAGACAAGATTTTGGCCGAGTCGTCTCTGCTTCCCTATTTACAACAACAAGCCAGGTTACAAGGTGAAGCGGAAGGTGAGGCGCGTGGTGAGGCGCGTGGGTTATACAAAGGTGAACTGCAAGGTTTACGTGAGGCCGTGCAGACAGCATGAGCCACCCGTTTTGGCGTGCTTAACGCCTCGATGGAGGCGGCGATTGCCAATGCCAGCCGTGAGGCATGCCTCGATGCGTTGGCGCACTTCATGAACGAGACGCTTGAGCAGATTCAGGCGCGATTAACCGCTGCGCCAGCGACAGACGAGGATGCGCCTTCTGACGTCTGACAAGCCAGGAGAGAGAATCGGCGCTCTTCCATGTATGTAGAGTATACTGAAACAAAACGCTGATGGGCCGCGAGAGGGCACGACCCACCAGCCGACGCAGACGGAGGGCGCCTACGCCGCTCCACACGCGAGGATACGTGTAGCGCGAGGTCAATGCGAACGAGTCCGTGCGCGCGTATGGTTCCCCAGCCATCGCCGCCGGGAGTGGACGCCCCGTTCGACTTATGCGCTTAGTATAGAACATTTGTTCATGTTTGTGCAAGTGCGATACTTTGGCTATGTGTTATGTCATCTGAAGGAAAGTGCTGTAATGATTCAGGCCATATGCTTTGACCTCGATGGCGTGCTTCGCCTATGGGATGGTCGTCTTGTCGCACAGATCGAACAAGAGTCGGGCCTTCCAAGGGGGACAATCCACACCATTGCGTTCGAGCCAACGCTGTTGGAGCAGGCCATCACAGGGCGGATAAGCGATGATGTGTGGCGTGACGCTATTGCCGAACGCCTTTACCAGCAGTTTCCCGCGCTTACCGCAGCGCATGCGCAGACGCTCATCCGGCGTTGGTCATCGTCGGTAGGCGCAGTTGATGAGG